>CECF01003900.1_pt1 | contig 10700 bp, 8 predicted proteins | sample 554751 | NCBI WGS metagenome assembly CECF01 (sample SAMEA3182099, study PRJEB8094) | gut metagenome | biome: human; feature: gut; material: Stool; isolation source: human stools | place: Canada | collected 2012-06-12 | reverse complement strand
GTGTGCAGGTATAGTACTTACTCACCACATTGTTCATCAGGACCATCTTCCCGGTGTCCACGATACTCTTCAGCAGGTACACCCCCGCCAGTGCTCCGCAGATCGGCAGCAGCGCTTCGGTCAGACCGGCTTTGGGCCGTTCTCCGGCCCAGGCATCGTACAGCAGCTGGATGCCCTGACCCAGGAGCTTCGGGGCGATGACGGTACACGCCACCACTATACCACCCAGCAGGGCGCCCAGCAGCAGCCAGCCGTAAATGGGCCGGGCGTCCCGCACCAGTCGGCGGAATACCTCCCAGGTGCTCATTTTTACTTCCTCAGTCGGTTTCTTTTTGCGGTTCATCGGCGCTCACCTCCCGTCTGGGAAAGATAAATCTCCCGGTATACCTTGCAGCGCTCCAGCAGCTCCCGGTGGGTGCCGCTATCCACCAGCCGCCCGCCGTCCATTACAAATATCTGGTCGCTGCTCATGGCACTGGTCACTCGCTGCGTCACCACGATCTGAGTCCTCCCGGCCGCCTTTTCGGCCAGCGCCCGCCGCAGGTTCGCCTCGGTCATAAAGTCCAGCGCCGAAAAGCTGTCGTCAAAGAGATAGATCGGCGCGTTTTTCAGCACAGCCCGGGCAATACTCACCCGCTGCTTCTGCCCGCCGGAAAGGTTCTTGCCGGCCTGCTCCAGCCGGTGGTCCAGCCCCTCCGGCTGCGCTTTGATGTAATCCGCCATCTGGGCCACCGCCGCGGCTTCCATCAGTTCCTCCTCGGAAGCGCCGGGGCGCCCCATGGCGATATTTTCCCGGATGGTGCCGCTGTAAATGCCGGCGCGCTGCAATACACAGCTGATATTGTGCCGGATGGTACGGCGGCTTAGGGTGGCGGCATCACGCCCGTCAAAGTAGATCTTCCCCTCGGTGGGCAGCCGGAAGGCCATCAGCAGCTGCACCAGCGTGGATTTACCGCTGCCGGTCCCGCCGATGATAGCTACCTTCTGTCCCGCGGCGATATGCAGCGAAATATCTCTTACCGCCGCGGCGTCAGCACCCTCATACCGAAAGGTCACATTCTCCATGCGGATGTCCCCGGCAAAGGTGATATTGTCATTCTCCTCGGCGGTCTCGGTCATCATGTTGGCGTCCATCACTTCACCGATGCGGCCCGCGGCCACCTTGGCATGGGGGTACATCACCAGGGCAAAGGCCGCCATAACGATACCGTTCATTACCAGAGCCACATACTGCACCATGGCAAAGATATCGCCGCCGGAAGCGGCGGAAATCCCGCTTTGCATCCGGCTGCCGCCAAAGTACAGGATCGCGACCGCCACCAGGTTCATCAAGGCGATGGCAATGGGCGCCACCAAGCCCATCTTTGTATTCGCTTCAATGATATGCTCAGCCATCACACGGGTGGCCTCGGCTATGCGGCCCTGTTCCTGCTCCTCCCTGTTAAAGGCCCGGATGACGCGGATGCCGTGCAGCCGCTCCCGCACCAGGTCGTTCTGCTTATCGCAGAACTGGTCACTGATCTTCCACAGTGGCTCCACCCTGCGGCCAATAGCCAGCACCAGCAGCGTAATGATGGGCATAGCCACCAGGATAATGAGCGCCAGCGTGCTGTCCTTGGAAAAGGCCAGCACCACCCCGCCGAAAAACAGCACCGGAATGGTGATGATGTTGCTGGAAAGCATATCGGCCACCCAGGCCAGCGTCCCCACATCGTGGGTGGAACGGGTAAGCAGCGCCGAGGTGCCGATGCGGCTGACCTCTTCAAAGGTCAGGGCATTCACCCGGCCAAAAACCGCCGCGCGCAGGTCGGCGCAAAAGCCGGAAACAACTTGGGTGCGGCACCAGGTACCGGCCGCCACCGCCCCCAGCGAGAGCAGCGTGACCAGCAGCATTCTGCCGCAACAGCGCAGGATATAGTCCCAATCGGAGGTGTAGATGCCGCCGTCCAGGATATCACTCATGATGGTGGGCAGCAGCAGCGAACAGACGCTGGAAACGGCAATCAGCAGCATGCCCAGCAGCATTTTCCCTCGGTAGGGCTTAAGATATGGCAAAATTCGTTTCATAATTTCTCCGTCAGTTTATGGGTTCCGCTCTCTCCCCCGATCTTGAAAAAAGGCGCAAAAAGGCCGGGAGCAACAGAGACTCCCGGCGAGCGTAATAGCACCTTGGTTCAGGCGGACTTACAGAGAGAGCTGCTGTGCAGGTATTCGGTTGATTCCAGTGCGGAACTTGTTCATCTTGTTGTTGTGCAAAAAGTACATTTCAGCAGCTCCTTTCTTTCATATTTGGCATCGAAAAGAGTATAGCATACCGAAGGTTCGATTGCAAGCACTTTTTCCCGTCCCTGCATTCCGGCGGCACGCCTCCGCTTTGTCTCGGGGCGCCGTTTGTGCCAAACCGGTCTCCCCTCGCCCGCTCCGTCGCGCCGCCTGCCTTGTCTTTCATTCCACCAGGTACCCCACGCCAAAGCGGGTGCGGATAAACTCGGAAAGCCCAGCAGCCTCCAGCTTTTTGCGCAGGCGGTTCACATTCACGGTCAGCGTGTTTTCATCCACAAAGCTGTCGGTCTCCCACAGCCGCTGCATCAGCAGCTCGCGGCTCACTACCTGGCCCTTGCGTTCCATCAGGCACAGCAGGATGCGGTATTCATTTTTGGTCAGGTCGATGGCTTTTCCCTCATACTGCAGGGTCTGGTCGGCAGTATTCAGCACCGCTCCCCGGCACTCCGGCGCCGGCAGGACAGTCTCCAGCCGATAGCTGCGCCGTAGCATGGCCTGCACCTTGGCCACCAGCACACTGCCGTCAAAGGGCTTGGCGATGAAATCATCGCCGCCCATGTTCATCGCCATCACGATGTTCATGTTGTCAGCCGCCGAGGAGATGAAAATGATGGGCGCCGCAGTCCTCTGCCGCAGCTGGCCGCACCAATAGTAGCCGTCGTAGCTGGGCAGCTTGATATCCAGTAGGATGAGATGAGGCTGATAGGTCTCGAACTCCCCGGTAATGTTGCGGAAATCCTGCACCTGCCGCGCCTCCATCCCCCATTGCTCCAGCAGGCTCTGGATGCCCTCGGCAATGCCGCGGTCGTCCTCCACAATGAGTATTTTGAACATTTGGCCCCTCCTCGCTATGCGGTAAATCTCTCCTCCCAGTATCGCACATTCCGGCTAAAAAATCCACCCGAAGATGTTTAAGATTTCTTGATTTTTATGGTCACAAGCGGCATTCCGGGACGCTGCCCGCAGTCGACTGCCCGACAAAATCAGCATAACGCTGTCCCGCCGCAAATGCCAGCAACAGCTGGTTGAGTTGGTCAGATTCAACCACCAATTGAGCCCATGATCGCAGAGTCACCAAAAAAGCCCTCTCCGGCCGGACAGGGCTCTACTTTGCGGCAATTGGCCTAATTTACAAGAGCATTCCATATCCCATATCCAACAAATTCAGACTTCCAGCTCGTCCTCCATCGGAGGCAGCTGCTCCTCCGGGAACAGGGCGGCAGACTGCTCCTCCGGCAAACTGGCCACCCCCCGCAGCTTCCGCTGGATCTGCCGAGTCCTGACGCCAACCAGTTTATCCAGCTCGCTGCTGGCCTGCTCCAGCCGGGTTTGGGTCATGGTCAGGGCATCAGCAAATTTATCAAACTCGGTCTTAACGGCGCCCAGAATATTCCACACCTCACCGCTTCTGCGCTGAATGGCGATGGTCCGGAAACTCATCTGCAAAGAACTCAACAGGGCAGCCATGGTGCTGGGGCCGGCAATGTTCACCCGGTATTCCCGCTGCAAAGTTTCCACCATGCCACGGTTCACCACCTCGGCGTACAGCCCCTCAAATGGCAAAAAGAGGATGCCAAATTCGGTGGTGTGGGGCGGGCAAAGGTACTTTTCGCGGATATCCTTGGCTTCCATCCGGACGGTAAGCAGCAGCTGCCGCACCGCTGCTTGAACCGCTGCCTGGTCACCGGAATCATAGGCGTCCCGGAGGGCAGCGTAGCTATCCCCAGGGAATTTGGCATCGATGGGAAGCCAAATAAAGCTGCCATCCTCCGCAGGAAGTTTGACAGCGTATTCCACCACATTGCGGCTGCCGGGAACCGTTGCCACATTTTTGCAGTACTGCTCCGGAGTGAGAATGTCCTCCAGGATAGCGCCAAGCTGCACTTCCCCCAGAATTCCACGAGTTTTCACATTGCTGAGGACCTTTTTGAGGTCGCCGACGCCCTGGGCCAGCGACTGCATTTCACCCAGACCGCGGTAAACCTGCTCCAGCCGGTCATTCACCAGGCGGAAGGATTCGGTCATGCGGTCATTGAGGGTTTTTTGCAGCTTTTCATCGACGGTTTGGCGCATTTCGTCCAATTTGGCATTGTTATCCTGGCGAATGGTGGAAAGCTGGCGTTCCATGGACGCACGCACATCCTCCAGCGCGCGTGTTGACTGCTGGGAAAATGTGGATAGTCTGTTCTCGAACTGGGTGAGCTGCTCCAGCAGGGCCCGGCTTTCGCTTTGCGACTGGGACTGCTGGGACTGCATGAGGTACTTGCCGAGGGTGAGAATATCGGCCTGCACCGAACGCTCCAGATCGCTTTGCAGGCGCTGGAGCTGGGTGGAAATATCATTTTGGCAGGACTTTTTGACCTGCGTAAGCAGGTAGATGAGCAGAGCAAGGATGAGGACGGCCGCCCCCAACAGCACCCAGCCCATGGTTTGCTGATCCATAGGTTTTCTCTCCTGAATTTGGCCAAATGCGAACTGTTGTTCTTCTATGATTCCCATTGTAGCACAAATGTTCGATGATGTAAAGGGACGAACAAAAGTTTGTATGAATGAACGAAAATTCTACCATTTTGGGGCTTGACAATGGGCAGGGTGCATAGAAAAAGCCCCCGATGAGGGGGACTTTTTCCTTGAGAAAGATCTTAATCCTTGCGGAGAATGATGGCGGAGCCGGCGAGCGCGAGGGCCGCGGCGGCGACGGCGACAGCAACGAGGTCATTGGCGCCGGTGGTGGGGTTCTTCTGGTCATCGGTCTTGGGGGTGTCCTGGGTAGGGCTGATGATGACGATGGTGGTGGGGCCTTCCTCCTTGACGGGGGTGATGTTGCCCTTGGCATCAGCTGTTACCTTGCCGGTAATGGTTTGGGGCAAATCTGTAGTACCACTATTTCTTACTTTGGTAGTACCGTTGGGAGTGATAGTGGCAGTAACATCATGGGACTCCTTGCCCTCACGGTAGTCGCCCAGCAGGATATCGCCATTGGTGCCGACGGTATTGGTAAAGGTATTGTTGGTCAGGGTGATGTCAAGGGTACCTTCCTTGCTGTTGTTTACGAAGCGGACGGGAGCAAAGTAATCATCGCTGGGATTGACCTTGCCGCAGTTATTAAAGGTGCAGTTTTCGACACTGGCGGTCATAGTACCAGTCTGCTTGTGGGCGATATTGACAGGAGCGCAGTTATTGCTGAACTCACAGTTCTTGATAACGATAGAGCCATCGGCAGTGGTATGGACTGTAGAATCAGCGTAGCCGGTAGCTTTGCAGTTAATCATGGTGAGATTCGCCTTATCAGTTTTATCCGATCCTCCACGATACATAAAGAAGTTGCAGCCGTCGTTTACACAGTCATAGAAATTAACATTCCAAGTACGGCCAACAGCTTGAGGTTCACCCCAGACCACCAAATTCTTGGCATTATAAATGTTGATGGTAACATTCAAGCTTTCTGGGGCAGCATAATTCTTACCATCAGCATAGATGCTCAAATCCCCACCTTGGAAATTCGCATTGTTACCATAAATAGTGACATCATTTAGTACATTGGCATGAGCATTAACTGTAGAGATTGTCGAGCCTGCTTTACAATAAATTTCGATAGCCTTATTCACAAGCGCTGCACGAATATCTGCGGCATAAGCAATTTCATTGCCAGATCCCGTTTTATATGCTATTACCGCTGGATGAGAAGAAAGCTCCCCATCAGTCGCGGTTTTAACATAGGGTGCGCCACCATAGGTAGAATAATAGTAGACTGTTTGTGCGCCTTCAAAATTGACATCGCCCACCCAACTGGGAGCCGCGGTGTCAGCCAGCGCGGTGACAGGCAGCATGACGGCCAGCAGGAGGAGGGCCAGCGCCAGGCTAAGGAGCTTTTTCATAAGACATTACCTCTTTCTTTTTGGGGTTTCCCCTCTTTATTTCCGGCAGGTGAATCACGCCCGCGAGTAAAAGAATCATGTTTGCCCGCAAACATGAAATCCCCCATATGGGGGATGCCGGTAATGTTATTTTAGCAATTTAAGCGAATAAAGTCAAGAAAACAGTGGAAGTTTTTTCATCTTTGTAGGAGTTGCCAAAAGCGAAGAGGGAAATTTATGCAAAAAAGCAGAGGCCCGGTGAGGGACCCCTGCTGGGAAAATCATTCCTCCCGCTTTTTGCGGGTGGCACGGACGATATTGAGGGCAATGATGCCCGCCACGCAGGCGCCGAGGAACATGGGCATGATCATGGCGCTGTATTTTTCATCGGCGGTAAGGACCTCGGCCCACTTGCTATCGATGTAAAGGGAAAGCTCCGGGCCGATATAGGTGTAGTAGCCGCAGTGGGCCAGGGACTCCTCATCGGGGTAGGCGGTTGGGTCGGTTTTTGTTTCCTCATCCAGCAGCTCGTACACCTTCGTATTGGGGGTGGAATAGCCGATGGCCTCGGTATTGGCAAGGCCGACCTCCGGCTCCAGCATAAAGTTGATATACATTTCCGCCAGCTCCCGCTTCTGGCTCTCCTTGGGGATGCACAGGCAATCGGTGAAAAGATTGCTGCCCTCCATGGGGATGGAGAAGGCAAGGTCGGGGTTGTCCGCTATCATGGTGACGGCATCGCCGTTATAATAGGGCGCCATGGCCGCTTCCCCGCCGATCATCTTATCGAACACCTCATCGGCGACATAGGCCTGAATGACCTTTTTCTGCTCCTTCAGCAGCACCACGGCCTTATCCACCTGCTCGGTGCTTTCGGCATTAATGGGCAGCCCCAAATAGGCAAAGGTGATGCCGAAGGCGTCCTTGGAGTTATTAATCATCAGGATATTATCCATATAGGCTTCGCTCCACAGGGCGCCCCAGCTGGCCACCACCGCTTCGTCCTCTACCATTTTGGTATTGTAGATGAGCCCCAGCACGCCCCAGGTATAGGGCACCGAATACTCATTGGTGGGGTCGTAGGACTGGTAAAGGTACTTTTCATCGATGTTTTTCAGGTTGGGGATATTGGACATATCCAGCTTTTGCAGCATCCCCTCGGCGATCATACGGGAGATCATGTAGTCGGAGGGAACGACGATATCATAGACGGCGCCGCCGGTTTTCAGCTTGGCGTACATCGATTCATTGGTATCGTAATTGGAATAGATGACCCGGATGCCGGTGACCTCCTCAAAGGCCTTGTTGACATCCAGCCCGCCATCGGCACCGTCGGAGATATACTCGCCGCAATTGTAGACGCTGATGGAATAGCCCTTATCCTTGTACCGGCCGTAGTACTCCATATCTAGAGCTGAGGTATCAATGCCGGTTTCCGCTGCCAAAGCGGCAACCGGAAGCAGAAGGACAACCATCATCAGCGCCAAAAGGAGGGAAAGAATACGCTTTTTCATGCCGCAGGTTCCTCCTTTCGCATCATCTGCTTTTCCTTGCGGGCAGAGTAATAGTTGCTGAGAAGCAGCAGCGCCAGCACCACCACAAAAATGATGGCGGTAAGGGCATTGATCTCCGGGCTGACGCGCTTGCGGACCATCGAGAAGATGGTGACGGGCAGAGTCTGCGAGGAGGCGCTGGACACAAAGTAGCTGATGACGAAGTCATCCAGCGAGTAGGTGAACGCCATGAGGAAGCCGGACACCATACCGGGCATGATCTCCGGGATGACGACCTTATAGAAGGCCAACTTGGGGCTGCAGCCCAGATCCTGCGCCGCCTCGAAGGTGAAGCGATCCATCTGACGGAGCTTCGGGAGGACATTGAGGATGACATAGGGCGTGCAGAAGGTGACATGCGCGATGATGAGCGTCACGAAGCCGAGCTGCATTTCCGGCAGCTGAAGGAACGAAAGTGCGGTGCCGCCGATCCAGTTATTGAACTTCTGGATGCCATTGCCGAAGGAAACGAACAAAAGCAGCATGGAAACACCGGTGACGATCTCAGGATTGAGGATGGGCAGATAGGTGATGTTCATCACCAGTGATTTGAACCACTTACGGCGCATGGCATAAATGCCGACCGCCGCCATGGTGCCCAGCACCAGCGCGATGACAGACGCCGCCAGCGCGATGATCAAGGTATTGCGCAGCGAGGAGAGGATCAGCTCATTGTGGAACAGCTCCTTATACCAATGGAAGGAGAAGCCGGTCCAGCTGGCGCGGGATTTGGATTCATTGAAGCTGAACGCAATGAGCACGATGATGGGCAGATACAGGAAGATGAATACCAGACGGGTATAAAGCTTGGCATACCATTTCATATGAGCATCCCTCCTCTGTCATCATTGTCCTCAAACTGGTTCATGAGGCTCATAACAAGCAGGATGAATACCATCAATACCAGCGAGATGGCGGAGCCGAGATTGGGATTGTAGGCATTGCCGAGGAACTGGGTCTCGATGAGGTCACCGACCATCATATTGGAGCCGCCGCCCAGCATACGGGAAATGATAAAGGTGGACACCGACGGCACAAACACCATGGTGATGCCGGTGGTAACGCCGGGCATGGAAAGGGGCAGCACCACACGGGTAAAGGTGTTCCACGGGTTGGCGCCGAGGTCCCCGGCAGCTTCCAGCGTGTAGGGTTCGATCTTGGTCATGATGGAATAGAGCGGAATGACCATAAAGGGCAGGTAATTATACACCATGCCCAGCACCACGGCACCCTGGGTGTAGATCATCTTGAAGGGGCCGATGCCGAAGAACTCCAGGATGCTGTTGATGACGCCGTTATTTTCCAGCAGGGTCATCCAGGCGTAGGTGCGCAGCAGGAAGTTGGTCCACATCGGCAGCATGACCAGCATAACCAGCGTGCGCTGATTATTGGCATTGTAGCGGCTCATGATAAAGCCGAGAGGATAGGCGATGACAAGGCAGATGGCAGTGGCCACCAGCGAAAGCCAGATGGAACGGACAAACACCGCGGTGTAATCCGAGACCTTGGCGACATTGGCAAAGGTGAACTGGCCATCACTGGTGGAAAGGCCGAATACCGCCACCAGAATGAGCGGTACGACGACAAAAATCACCGACCAAACAATATAGGGGACGGAAGAAAAGCGAAATTTCATGGCTTTATTCCTCCGTGCGCTTCATGATATGAATATCCATAGGCGCGACATCCATGCCGATGAGGGTACCGGGCTCCACATACTGGGTGGTGTGGATCTTCCATTTATATCCCATGGCATCTACCATGATCTCGTAGTGGACGCCCTTGAAGATGATGGATTCCACAATGCCGGAAATTTTGCCCTTATCGGCGGGAACGATCTTGAAGTCCTCCGGACGGACAACGACCTGTACCCGCTCCTTGGGCTCGAAGCCCTTATCGACGCAGTCGAAATAGTCATTCGCAAATTCCACGAGGAAGTCCTTATGCATGATGCCATCGATGATATTGCTTTCACCGATGAAATCGGCCACGAAGGCATTGCAGGGCTCATTGTAGATATCCTGTGGGGTACCGATCTGAAGGATGTTGCCATCCCGCATGACGACGACGCGGTCGGACATGGTGAGCGCTTCTTCCTGATCGTGGGTGACATAGATGAAGGTGATCTCCAATGCCTGCTGGATGCGCTTTAGCTCGATCTGCATTTCCTTGCGGAGCTTGAGATCCAAAGCGCCGAGGGGTTCATCCAAAAGCAGGACCTTGGGACGATTGACCAGCGCGCGGGCGATGGCCACACGCTGCTGCTGACCGCCGGAAAGCTGATTGATGTGGCGCTTATCGTAGCCGGAAAGGCCCACAAGCTTGAGCATTTCCTTGACGCTTTGGCGGCGCTCCTTTTCCGGTACTTTGGCGATCTTCAAGCCAAATTCCACATTCTCGTACACATTGAGGTGCGGGAACAGCGCATACCGCTGGAATACCGTATTCACCTCACGCTTGTAGGGGGGCAGGTCATTGATGCGGACACCACCAAAAAAAACATCACCCTCCTTGGGTTGGATAAATCCGCCGATGATGCGCAAGGTAGTTGTCTTGCCACAACCGGACGGCCCAAGAAAAGTAATGAATTCCTTGTCCATGATGTCAAGGTCGATCCCCTTGAGGACCGGCTCGTCATCAAAATCGACTCTGATGCCGCGCAGGCTGATCAAAGCATTTTTGTTCATTTCAACATCCTCCTTTTGCGGTAAATCTGCAGGCCCTCACACCTGCCGCAGCCGCTATTGCACCGTCCCCGCAAAAGGTTTTTAGGATACCCCGAAGATTGGGGTTCTTTCAGATGGGCATATACGAGCCGCCTTTTTATTGAATTGAATGGTCAAAATGACAGATATCAATATATCATATTTTGTCGTAATGTCAATGCTAAATTTCAAGATTTATTAGAGTTTTTCAGAAAATTTCTGCGTCTTTTGGGCAGAGCTTATGATGAACTTTGAAATACTCCTGATTTCTCCGTTTTTCTCTAAATATCTTAAATTCATGT
>CECF01023326.1_pt1 | contig 10779 bp, 8 predicted proteins | sample 554751 | NCBI WGS metagenome assembly CECF01 (sample SAMEA3182099, study PRJEB8094) | gut metagenome | biome: human; feature: gut; material: Stool; isolation source: human stools | place: Canada | collected 2012-06-12 | reverse complement strand
GCTATCCGACCATCTCGTGACCGGATACTCAAAGGACATCGCAGGGCGGCAGACTGTGTTCGACTATTCCAAAGGCGCCGACATCGCGCTTCCGGAATCGGAAGAAATCGAGAGGCAGCCGATGTCGCTATGGAACTTCGCGCTCGAGCTCCATGTGGGTCGATGCTACACACCGTTGATCGGTCCGTTCTCCTCACTGTTCGTATTCCTCGCCGGAGCAATCACCATAACGGTGCTGCTCACCGGGCTGGCGCTTCACCGACGACACCGGCCACATAAACAGAAACCAACACAATAACATAATGAAAAAAACAGCTTCGATTCTCGCCATGCTGGCAATAGGCCTCGGCATGGCAGCCCCCCTCACGTCTTGTTCCGACAACGACGACAAGCCCTCCGCCCCCGCCGCCAAAAGCGTGGAAGGCACCTATACCGGCGACATGAGCTGCACCGTAATGGGCAGTGAGTCAGCATTCGAGGATATAACATTCACGGTCACGGCCACCGACGACGCCACCGTGAGCGTCGCGATTCCCAGCTTCGGCAACCCGCCGATGCAGGTGCCGCAGATGACGGTTGCCGGAGTGAAGGTGTCGGGCGAAGACGGGTCGTACGCATTGGCCTCAACGGAGTTTAACGGCACCATCGACGGAGACAAGACCTATTCGGGCACCCTTCATGGCACCGCCGCCGACAAAGCCGTCACCATCGAGTTCAGCCTTCAGTATGGCGCGATGCCCATGCCGATGATCTGCAGATTCACCTCCTCCGCGAAATAAGGCCATGCGTGGAAGTCTGAGATATTACCCCGCCGTTGTATTCGGACTTCTGTCTCCGCTCACAGCCCTTGCCGGCGCCGATGCCGGCAAGGGGCCTGATGAGACAGCAAGTCCGGCAGCAGCCGCCGACAGCATCAGCGGCTATCTCGCCATGATGACGCCCGACGATACGGAGCTGGGTGAGGTGGTGGTTACTGCCACACGTACGCCCAAGGCCCTCAAGGACGTGCCTGTAGTGACCCGTGTAATCACTTCAGACGAGATAGCGAAAGCCGACGCCACCAACATCCAGGACCTGCTGACCGAAGAGCTGCCCGGCCTTGAGTTCGGATATGCCATGAACCAGGAGACCTCGCTCAACATGAGCGGCTTCGGTGGCAACGCCGTGCTATTCCTGGTCGATGGCGAGCGACTGGCCGGCGAAACGATGGACAACGTGGACTACAACCGACTCAACCTCGGCAACATAGGACAGGTGGAAATCGTGAAAGGAGCCTCGTCGGCACTCTATGGAGCCAACGCCGTAGGAGGTGTGGTGAACCTCATAACCAGGGAACGCACCGAACCCTGGCACGTGAACCTCAACACCCGCTACCGGAGCTTCGGCAATGAATGGCGTAGCGGCGGCGACATCAGCTTCAACAGCCACCAGTGGAATTCCAACACGTCGCTGCAATACACCACATCGCAGACAGTGAGACTCACCGACGCCTTCGACACCGAGTCGAAAATCCACAGCATATACGGCGGCAACACACTCAACATCAAGGAACGCCTCGTGTTCAGGGCCAGCGACAGGCTGCGGCTGATCGCGAGGGGAGGCTATTTCTCGAGAGTAAGCCACCGCGCCAACTACGACGACCACTACCACGACTACACCGGGGGCCTACGCGGGGTATGGAATATAGACGACAGCCAGAACCTCGAGATGTCGTACAGCTACGACCGCTATGACAAGAGCCGGTATGTAGGCGAGGTGCGCACCCACGACCACGACTACAGCAACCGGCAACACATAGTCCACGCCCTGTATTCGAAGTTCTGGGGCACCAACGGACTGACTGCCGGAGCCGACTACCTCCACGATTACCTCACCACGTATCAGTTTACCGACAACGGCCATCACGCCCAGACGTCGCTCGACGCCTTCGTGCAGTTTGACTACAATCCCCTGTCATGGCTCAACGTCATCGCCTCCGTGCGCGACGACTATTTCTCCGAGTCCGACCGCAATGCCGTAACCGCACGCCTGGCCACTATGTTCAAGCTAAGGCCCCTGTCGATTCGCGCATCCTACTCCGGAGGCTTCAGGGCGCCGACCCTCAAGGAGATGTATATGAGCTTCGACATGGCGGGCATCCAGATGATTTACGGTAATCCCGACCTTAAGCCTGAACGGAGCCACAACTTCAATGTGGCGCTGGAGCGCAACGGCCAGGTGAGAGAGTCGGCTATTGCCGGCTCATACAGCGTGACGGCCACGGGCTACTACAACTACTACGACAGCCGGATCACCACCACCGACTTCCCGGCCACCGGCGATCTTGAGGAGGGCGCCATCTACACCAATGAAGACGGAGTGAAGGTGATGGGCCTGGACATCACCGCCCGCTACCGCACACTCTTCGGACTGGGAGCGTCGGTGAGCTACAACTACCTGCATACGGCGGGACACACCGCCGACTCGCAGTTCACGCAGCCGCGACCCCACTCCGCCACCTGGCGGATAGACTACACACGCCAGATATGCCGCTCATGGCAGTTCTATGCCGCCATCTCCGGCCGATACCTCTCCAGGCCGGAAAGCCGTTACGAGACCGACGGCGCATATTCGCTATGGAAGCTAACGCTCCAGCAGAAGCTGTGGAAAGGGATAAACGCAACCCTCATAATCGACAACCTCCTGAACTACAAGCCGAAAATATATTATTGGAACTCGGCTCCCACCAACGGAACGACATGGTCGGTGGGCTTCAGCCTCGACATCGATGAAATTTTAAACTAAACGGATGAGAAAGAAGAAGAAAATAATACTTGGCATAATAGCCGGTGCCGTTACCATCGGGGGTGCCGCGCTCATGTGGACCCGCTGGGCCTCGACCACCGACATAGCATTTGTCAACTATCAGGCCATCACACTCGGACAGATCTCCAGAGCCAACGACAACCCTTTCATCAAGATACACGAGCTGAGTGTCGATGACATCGACAAGGCCGGAAAATACGATATGGTGATGGTCAACGGCATGGGCCTGTGCATCACCGAGGAGCAACGCGAGCAGCTGACCTCCGCAGCCGAAAGCGGCACGCCGGTGATCACCACCGCAGCCACCAATCCGCAAAACCAGATCACATCTGTCGACTCTATCGACGACGCGTTTCTTAGGCAGTATCTCACCGGAGGACGCGCCAACTACCGCAACATGCTCGAATACGTCAGGAAATTCATCGACGGCAAGAAACTGTGGACACGGCTTCCGGGCGACCCGACGCTATCCGCCACGTCACTCCTCTACTATCCATCAGACAACTACTATCCATCAGACAACGATGAGCTCGGCTTCCAGTCGGTGAAAGAATACGAGGAATGGCTGAAGAGCAACGGGAAATGGAAGGAGGGTGCCCCCCGCATCATCCTGACGGGACAGATGGGTGTGGCCGACAGCCTCGTCAGCAAGCTTGAGAAAAGCGGCAACATGGTGTATCCCGTCAGCGTGATCCAGACACTGATCGCGAGGGGACATGCCGACTCGATAGAATGCCGGGCAATGATCAATATGGCTCACGGACGCATGGGCGACGAGGTGACGGCATGGCTGGAGACCCACAACATCCCCCTCTTCTCCCCCGTCAACGCCAACCGCGACTACGACGAGTGGATGGACGACAAAATGGGGATGAACGGAGGCTTCATGTCGCAGAGCATAGTGACGCCGGAAATCGACGGTGCCATACGCCCCTTCACGCTTTTCGCACATTTCAAGGGCTCCGACGGCCTGCCCCATGTGGAGGCCATACCGGGACGCGTGGATGAATTCGTGGCTACCGTCGACAACTACATCTCGCTGGGACGTAAAGCCAATAAAGACAAGAAGCTGGCCATCTTCTATTTCAAGGGACCCGGACAGAGTGCGCTGGTGGCCGAGGGGATGGAGGTGGCGCCGTCGCTCTACAATCTGCTGAAGCGGCTGAAAGACGAGGGGTACACCGTGGATGGGCTGCCTGCCGACGCCGCGGCCTTCGAGAGACTGGTAGCCGAGAACGGCAGGATCTTCAATGACTATGCCACAGGAGCGCGGGCCGACTTCGTGGCCCACAACCATCCCCAGACCGTAAGCAAGAAGGAATATGACGAATGGTGTGGCAAATCGTTCTCAGATGAGATGCGCGAAGAGATCGACGCGCTCGACGGATCCTTCCCGGGACACGGCCTGAACGACGGGAAAGGAAACGCGGCCGTGGCACGGATAGAGCTCGGCAACGTGGTGCTGATTCCGCAGCCGGCAGCCGGTCTCGGAGACGACGACTTCAAGATAGTGCACGGCACTGACGCCGCGCCCCCGCATAATTATGTAGCGGCCTATCTGTGGGCGCGCCACGGCTTCGGAGCCGACGCCCTTCTGCATTTCGGCGCCCACGGCTCTCTCGAGTTCACCCCTCGCAAGCAGGCGGCGTTGGGAAGCCGCGACTGGCCCGACCGCCTCGTAGGCCCCCTCCCCCACTTCTACGTCTACTCCACCTCCAATGTGGGTGAGGCGATGATCGCCAAGCGACGCAGCTATGCCGGGATCGTCAACTACCTCACGCCTCCCTTCATGGAAAGCAATGTGAGAGGGATTTATAAGAACCTCTCCGACGCAGTGGCCGACTATAACAGGGCGAAGACAGGCGCCGACTCACTGAATGCAGCACGTCTCGTGAGGAAATACACCCTCGCGCTCGGCATACACCGCGAGCTGAGGATCGACAGCACACGGCTGTTCTCACCCGACGACATAGCACGCATCGAGGGTTTCGCCGAGGAGCTCGCCAACGAAAAGATCACCGGAGCGCTCTACGTGATGGGAGTGCCCTATTCAGACGCACATATCCGCCAGACAGTGGAGGCGATGGCCATGGATCCGCTGGCCTACAGCCTCCAGAAGCTCAGAGGGGGCGGCATACGCTCCTGGCGCGAGAAGGCACGGGAGCTCGTAAGGAATCCGCGTCCGGTGGATGATGCCTACATCCTGTCTGTAGCAGGCCTCACGCAGGCGCAGCTCGACAGCGCCCGCAAGACTGCACAGGCCATCGAGGGCTCTCGCGGCATGCTCTCGCGCATGATGGTGATGGGAGCGATGATTCCGGCGAAAAGCGAAAGACCATTGAAAATCTCGGAACGTAAGCAACCTAAGCGACATCACGGCATAATACCGGGGATGTCGCCCGAGAAGGCCATAGAGATGGCGAGGAAGATGGGAGCCGACGACGCGGCCATAGAGAAGATGAAGGCCGCCATGACACGCAATAGCGTCACACCCAAGGGACCTCAGGCTGCAGGCCATCCCGGCATGAAGAAAAGGGAACTGTCGAAAGAGGAGATAGAGTTCTCGATGGCCGTGATGGAAGTGGAGCGTGCGCTGAGAAACATAGGCGCCTACCGCAATGCGCTTCTGGAAAGCCCCGACAGAGAGCTGTCGTCGATCGTCAACGCCCTCAACGGCGGCTTTATAGCCCCGACATCCGGTGGAGACCCGGTGCTGAACCCCGACATACTCCCCACGGGGCGCAACATGTTTGCGGTTAACGCGGAGGAGACCCCATCGGCCGTGGCGTGGGAGAAAGGGAAAGACCTCGCCGAGGCCACCATCAGGATGTATCGCAAAGTCCATGGCGACTCCATACCGAGGAAGGTGAGCTACACGCTCTGGAGCAGCGAGTTCATAGAGACGGAGGGAGCCACCATAGCGCAGGTGCTCTATATGCTCGGCGTAGAGCCGGTGAGAGACCCGTTCGGGCGCGTCACCGATCTGCGGCTCATACCGTCGGAGGAACTGGGAAGGCCACGCATCGACGTAGTGGTGCAGACCTCCGGACAGCTCCGCGACCTCGCAGCCTCACGCCTCTTCCTCATCGGCCGGGCCGTAAAGATGGCGGCAGAGGCCAGGGATGACGCCTATCCCAACTACGTGGCGCAGGGAGTGACGGAATCGGAGAGGCACCTCGTCGACAAGGGAGTGTCGCCCAAAGAGGCCCGCGAACTCTCCACATCAAGGGTGTTTGGCGGCGTCAACGGCAACTACGGCAGCGGCATCCAGAGCATGGTGGAGGCGGGCGACCGCTGGGAAGACACCAAGGAGATCGCCTCGACATATATCTCCAACATGGGAGCGAGCTACGACAGCGAGGAGCAGTGGGAGCAGATGCGCGAATACGCCTTCGAGGCGGCGCTGACTCAGACCGACGTGGTGGTACAACCCCGGCAGAGCAACACCTGGGGAGCGCTGAGCCTCGACCATGTGTATGAGTTCATGGGCGGCATGAACCTCGCCGTCAAGGAAGTGACGGGCAAGGACCCGGACGCCTATCTCAGCGACTACCGCAACCGCAACAACGCGAGGATGCAGGAGGTGAAGGAAGCCATCGGCGTGGAGAGCCGCACCACTATCCTCAATCCGGAATACATAAAGGAGAAGATGAAGGGCGGAGCCGGCGACGCCGCCGTTATCGCGGAAACCATCACCAACACCTACGGCTGGAACGTGATGAAGCCAGACGCCATCGACAACGAGCTCTGGAACGACATCTACGACACGTATATCGCCGACAGCCACAATCTCGGCGTGAGGGAGCATTTCGAGGATGTCAATCCGGCGGCAATCGAGGAGATGACGGCCGTGATGCTGGAGTCGGCCCGCAAGGGACTCTGGAAGGCCACCCCGCAGCAGGTGGCAGCCCTGGCACGGATTCATACCGAAGTTGTGGATAGACACGGAGCGGCATGCACCGGCTTCGTATGCGACAACGCCAAGCTCCGCGACTTCATAGCCTCGAAAGCGCCTGCCGCTTCTGCTGCTGGATATAAGGCCGCAGTGGCCGAGGCGAGAGCCGAGAACGTAGCGCAGGGCGACGGAAAAGTGATGAAGAAGGAGTCGCTGAATCAGACTGAATCGGTCACCAACCGGGTCAACGGCGTCATCGTGGCCGCGATCGCTGCGGTTGCCGTGGCAGGGCTGGTGGTGCTGATACGCCGTCGCCGTAAAACGAGGGAGGAGTGATGGAGATAGTGGTAATAGTGATAATGATGATGGTGGGAGTCAGCTTCATACTGAAGGTGAGCTGCCATGGATGGGTCGGGCGCCTCGCCATCGCTATTCTGGCAGCGGCCTTCATCATCCTGACATGCGATGCGGCCGCGTCGCAGTCGAAGACACAGATCAGGGAATGGCTCGGAGAGCCGGAGCTGATGCTCGACATGTCGGTATTGCTCACGATAGACGTGGCGTTTCAGATATGCTACTGCGTGCTGGGCGCCCGTGCGCTCCACGACCGGCTGCCGAAAGCCCGGGGAGTGCTGCTCAAGGCTACACTGTGGGTGCCGGGACTCCTGGTCTTCCCTACTCTTTTTGCCATGCAGACCGAGCTGATATTCACTTTCACCGGCACTGATTTCGCCTCCATAGCGTGGGGGCTGGCAGGAATTGTCGCCATAGCGCTTCCACTGATGGCGGCGCTGACGAGATGGCTCATTCCCGAGACCGAGATACGTCTCGAGATGATTTTCATGGTAAACCTCCTCATCGCGGCACTCGGTATCGTGGCCACCGTGAACGGACGCACGGCCGCCGCCGGCACCTCGGAGGTGGAATGGGGAGCCCTCGTAGGCTTCGCCGTCATCCTTCTGGCCGGACTCGGCTCCGGCCTGATTCTCAACCGATACCTTACACAAAAGAAAATAACGAAACTGAAATGAACGTAATTTCCAACATCCTCTACTGGATATCGACCGGCCTGCTGGTGCCGGTGATCGTATTGCTGATCTTTTTCTTCATCAGGGCCCTCATCCTGATCGGGACATTCTTCGGGCAATATCTCAACGAGAAGAAGACCGTCGCCCCGCTCTATGACAAGGTTGAGAAGCTGACGCCTGACGAAGTCGAAGGCTTCTATGAGTCGCTTCCGGCCACGAGCCGGTCGGTGGCCGGAAGCTATGTGAGAAAGATCATCGAGGAGCGTGACAATACCTCGCGGGTTGAGCTGCTGCTGGCTGAATACGAGATGGAGGCCGACAAAAACATCGCCACCTCGAAAGTGCTGACGAAGATGGGGCCGATCCTGGGACTTATGGGCACGCTGATACCCATGGGTCCGGCGCTGGTCGGACTCGCATCAGGCGACATAGCATCGATGGCCTACAACATGCAGGTGGCGTTTGCCACCACAGTGGTGGGACTCGTGGTCAGCGCGATAGGATTCCTTACGCAGCAAGTGAAAGAGCGCTGGAGCATGAAGGGGCTCACAGCGCTCGAGTATCTGGCGGATGTGGTGAGACAGTCAAAAAGAGCTGCCGTATGAGACGCCGACGCATACTTTCGAGAAAGGGAGAGGACAGCGATCCGATGAGCGTGGTGAGCAACCTCTTCGATGTGGCGATGGTGTTTGCCGTGGCACTGATGGTGGCGCTTGTGAGCCGCTACAACATGACGGAGATGCTGAGCACGGAGGACTTCACCATGGTGAAGAATCCCGGCAAGGAGAATATGGAGATCATCACCAAGGAGGGTGAGGAGATCAGCCGCTACACGCCGTCGGAAGACTCCGACCCCTCGCAAAGCAAGGGGAAGCGCGTGGGCATCGCCTACGAGCTGGAGAACGGCGACATCATCTACGTGCCGGAATAGGAGACTATACGGGCTGTGTCCAGAAGCCTCTCAGCGGCATCTCCATGTTCGACTGTCCGGAGGCGAGCCACACCTCGCCGCTGAGCAGGTTGCTGATGGCCTTCGACTCTCCGTCGGAGTCGGAGAATGTGATCTCGAGCGGGGTGTAGGAAGCTTTCGGGGTGTGGAGCTTAAGCGTCCATTTGCCGTCGGCGCCGGCGGTGGCGGTGGCGCCGGCTTGCCACGACGGAGTGGCGGTGACCTTGGAGCCGGGGTTTGCCCAGCCCCAGAGCGTGATGTCGGTGTCCTGCTGGATCAGGGCGTTGTCGCCGATGATGGCCGGAAGGCGTAGGGAGGAAGCGCTGCATACAGCCGCATAAGCGGCGAGCCACAGCAGCGTGATGGCGGTTCTCATCATAGGATTTGAGTTTTTGGTCGGTTCGTTCTTGTGTAGCAAAGTTAGCCATAGCGTGATGACCTGACAAATAAAGTGATACATCTACAAAGCATCAGACAACATCATATCAGTCGGATAGCGGTATCGTGTTGCCCGACTAGCTCAAAGGGCAAGAAATCTACAGAAAGCGTCCATAAGTCGGTTTTTTCGGGACTTGTGGACGTTTTCTGTAGATTTTTATTATTATCTTTGTGGAAAATTCAACAGCTATGATTGGCAGAACCAAAGAAATACGTGTACTTGAAGAGGCTTTCGATTCCGGGAGGCCAGAGTTTGTCGCCGTGTACGGACGACGTCGCGTCGGCAAGACGTATCTTATCAAGGAGACGTTCGGAGATAGGCTCACCTTCAGCTATACCGGCGCGTTTCACTGTTCCACCAAGACCCAGCTCTCATATTTCCATGAAGCGCTGCAGGACCAGGGGCTGGAGAAGGTCGCCGTCCCACAGACCTGGGCGGAGGCATTCAGGCTATTGAAACAACTTATCATAGAGTCGGCATCGAAAAGGAAGGTCGTCTTTCTTGACGAGCTTCCCTGGATGGACGCGCCACGCTCCGGATTCGTCTCCGCTTTCGAGCATTTCTGGAATGGATGGGGAGCCTCGAGAAAGGACCTTCTCCTGATTATATGCGGAAGCTCTACATCATGGATAATCAATAAAGTTTTCCGGAATAAAGGGGGGCTTCACAACCGCGTGACGCGCAATATCCCCCTATCTCCCTTCTCTCTGCGCGAATGTGAGGAGTATGCAGAGAGTCTCGGGCTCGGATTCTCCCGCAACGAGATTCTGGAAGGATATATGGTGATGGGCGGCATACCCCTCTACTGGTCGAAACTTGACAAGGGCAAAAGCCTGGCGCAAAACGTCAACGACATCTTCCTTGCCGAAAACGGAGAGTTGCGCTATGAATTCAACGACCTGTATTCATCAATCTTCACACACCCGGAGAAATATATCAAGATCATAGAATGCCTCTCGACGAAGAAAACAGGCATGACGAGAGCCGATATCATACGCAATACCGGAATAGAAAGCAACGGCAAATTCTCCGAGATGCTCGAAGATCTCATACAGTGCGGTTTCGTCAGGAAATACTGCCACACCAGCAAAAAGGTAAGGGACGCGCTGTATCAGCTTGTAGACTGTTACACACTGTTCTATTATCAGTTTGTGAAGAACGCCTACGGCACAGACGAGAACTACTGGCTGAAAATCCTTCCGACACCGGCCTACCACACGTGGTGTGGGCTTGCCTTCGAGCGTGTCTGCCTGCTGCATACCCGACAGATCAAATCGGCTCTCGGCATTTCCGGTATCCTCGCAAATATCTTTTCCTGGCACATAGCCAAGACCGAGGAACATCCCGGAGTGCAGATCGACCTTCTGATTGACAGAGCCGACAATGTGGTGAGCCTATGCGAGATGAAGTATGCTCCCAACGGCTATGTGATGACGGCTGCCGAGGCGGATAAGATCAATACCAGGATGCGTGTATATTCCATGTATAAACCGTCAAAGAAAGGATTGCAGCTGGTACTGATAACGTCAAACGGCACATCCAACAAAGGGAAGAAAGTCAATATACATCGCGAGCTGACCGCCGATTGCCTGTTTGAGCTGTGAACCAATGGAATAACGCATATGGCTACCGATTAATCGAGGGGTCGGAAACTACAGAAAGC
>CECF01010445.1_pt1 | contig 10845 bp, 6 predicted proteins | sample 554751 | NCBI WGS metagenome assembly CECF01 (sample SAMEA3182099, study PRJEB8094) | gut metagenome | biome: human; feature: gut; material: Stool; isolation source: human stools | place: Canada | collected 2012-06-12 | reverse complement strand
AAATACAGCAAAAACCCGAACTCTTTGACGTGAGAGTTCGGGTTTTCGTTTGGCGGAGAAGGAGGGATTCGAACCCTCGAGACGCTTTTGACGCCTACACGATTTCCAGTCGTGCGCCCTCGACCAACTAGGCGACATCTCCATGTCGTTATCAGGATGGGTCAAGTAAAAGTCCTGACGAGAATTTATTATACCGTATTACCGGCATAAAAGCAACCCCCTTTTTGCAAAAAAGTTGCCCTAAAAGACATTTTTTCGCATTACGGGCAAAGAAAGGATTGCGCCCAGCCCTTTGGCGTACTATAATATTATAAATCACTTTCGGAAAAAAGGAAGGATAAGACCCATGAAACGAGTAGAGATCAAAGCACTGTTTGCGGAGCCGGAGCGCTACACCGCGGAGCCGGTCACTATCTGCGGCTGGGTGCGCACCCTGCGCTCCAGCAAGGCCCTTGGCTTCATCGAGCTGAACGACGGCAGCTACTTCAGCAATCTGCAGGTGGTGTTTGAGGAAAATAAACTGGCCAATTATGATGAGATCTCCCGCCAGAATGTCGGCGCGGCGCTTATTGTTACCGGCCACCTGCTGCTGACCCCCGAGGCCAAGCAGCCCTTTGAGATCCATGCGGAGAAGATCACCGTGGAGGGCGCCTCCACCCCCGATTATCCCCTGCAGAAAAAGCGCCACAGCATGGAGTTTCTGCGCACCATCCAGCACCTGCGCCCCCGCACCAATACCTTTAGCGCGGCGTTTAGAGTGCGTTCTGTTGCGGCCCAGGGCATCCATAGGTTCTTTACCGAGCGCGGCTTTGTGTACGCGCACACCCCGCTCATCACCGGCAGCGACTGCGAGGGTGCCGGCGAGATGTTCCGCGTTACCACCATCGATCCCGCTGATCCCCCCCTGACCGAGGACGGCAAGATCGATTACAGCCAGGATTTCTTCGGCAAAGCCACCAATCTCACCGTCAGCGGTCAGCTGGAGGGCGAGTGCATGGCTATGGCCTTTGGCAAGATCTACACCTTCGGCCCCACCTTCCGCGCGGAAAAATCCTACACCGGCCGCCATGCCGCCGAGTTCTGGATGATCGAACCGGAGATCGCCTTTGCCGACCTGGAGGACAATATGGTGCTGGCGGAGGACATGATAAAATATGTGCTGCGCTATGTGATGGAGCAGTGCCCCCGCGAGCTGGAATTCTTCAATAACTTTGTGGATAAGGGCCTGCTGGAGCGCCTGAACCATGTGGTAAACAGCGACTTTGCCGTCTGCACCTATACCGAGGCCATCGAGCGGCTGCAAAAGGCCGATGTGGAGTTTGAGTACCCCGTAAGCTGGGGTGTGGACCTGCAGACTGAGCATGAGCGCTACCTCACCGAAAAGATTTTCGGCAAGCCGGTCTTTGTTACCAATTATCCCAAGGAGATCAAGGCCTTCTATATGCGCCTGAACGATGATGGTAAGACGGTGGCGGCCGTGGACCTGCTGGTGCCCGGCATCGGCGAGATCATCGGCGGCAGCCAGCGTGAGGAGCGTCTGGACATCCTGCTGGACCGCATCCACGAGCTGGGGCTGAATGAGGAGGACTACTGGTGGTACCTCGACCTGCGGCGCTTCGGCGGCGCGCGCCACGCCGGTTTTGGCCTGGGCTTCGAGCGGCTCATCATGTATGTCACCGGCATCCCGAATATCCGTGATGTACTGCCCTTCCCCCGCACCACCGGCTTTGCGGAATTCTAAACCGAATATATATGCTGAAGTCCTCCGCGTGGGATCCCATGCGGAGGACTTCAGTTTGTTTATTTACGGAGGGCGATTTAATCCGCAGAGAAGGTTTGCCGGAAGAACCGCCGGACTATTTCAGTGGTGTCATCAGTGTGGTCCTCGGCGGTAATCAGATAGTATTCAGAGCCATACAGGGGATCCTTCAGTGGGACAGCCCGAATCTGGGAAGAGGGAAGCATCCAGTTCGGCTGGAAGGTGGGGTAGACCCAGTTGAAGTTTTCTACGCATACATTGCGCAGCTCGGAGATGTTCTTGGAGATGATCTCCAGCTTGGGCACAAATCCGGCTTGCTGGCAGTGACGGAGAAAACCGTCTGTTTGAATATCTCCGGTACGGATCCCTTCCCGGATGGGATCATAGTACAGGATAAAGCTCTGCTCCCGCAGGTCGCCCACATCTACTTCCGCTTGTCCAGCCAAGGGGTGGTCCGCCCGCATGACAATACATAGCGGCTGATTGTGCAGCAGGGTACAGCGGGTACCCGGTATGGTGCAGAAGGCAGGCGTTTTATTACGGTCCTCCTGCCAAAAGACACGAGTGACCAGCAGCGCGTCAAATTCCCGACTGCGCAGGCAGGCTTCGACCTCCGAGGATTGGTAAAATAGAAACTGAATATTGTGCCCGGGGGCAAACAGATAGAATTTTTCCATCAGCAGGCACTCGGTTTTTATGCTGATGCGCCCCAGAGGAAGACCGATGGTATAGGGCTTCTCATCCTGGCCCTTCAGCCGGCTGATGTGAAACTCCAGCGATTCATATTGTCCCACCACCTGTGCGATATAGGGAAGAACGCTGGTGCCCGGCCCTGTCAGCTTCAGGCGCTCGCCCCGGACGGGACGGTCAAATAAGGTGATGCCCAGGGCCTCCTCCACACACTTCACCTGCCGGGAGACCGAGGAGGGCGCACAGGGGATCTCCTCAGCGACCTTGCTGAAATTCAGGTGGGTGGCCACCAGCAGTACAGTCTTCAGGTATTGGATCTCCATAGTGCGCCCTCCTTTTGGTTATGGCAGCGGGTAGGCAATGCAGCGGGGCTTCCTCAGTGTTTCAGTGACGGTAGGAAAGGGAATCCGCCCGAACAACGGATGTGGCATCCGTCTTTTTGGGGTCCTTCTTTTCTCCGGGCTGGGGGCGGCGGTTCCGGCGCAGGGCTTCATCCATGTGGATCTTGACGCCGCGGCTGGCCAAAGTGTGCTGCAGGGCGGGCACATCCAGCGCCTGCAGGCTGATATTCTCCTTGGCAGCCATGGAAACAGCCAAGCCGGCAGCTTCACCGGTGAGAACACAGGCGGGAATAAACCGTGCGACTTCCCAGCCGCGGCCGGTGGCGGAAACGATCCTTCCGGCTGCGGCAATGTTGGTGATCTCGGTATCGATGAGGCCGCCGTATGGGAACTCGTATACTTCGGCAGGAATTTCCAGCGAGTGGATCATGCAGCCGATTGAGCTTTCCACATACCGGTCAGGCACTACCTCCAGCTGCTCCTTGCCAACCAGCCGGCGGGTCATACGGAACTGCGGCATAAGCGGCAGGGTCATCTGCGCGTAGGAGGGGCTCTGGTGCTGCTTTAAGTAGTCCAGCGCCAGCTTGCGGCTGGTACGGATATATCCGTTGACGCCCTCACTGGTGGTGCCATAGTACATGGGGATCTCCGCCTCGCTGTTATCGGCATCGGGGCGAAGCCCCAGCCAGCGCAGCGGCAGTGCCTGCAGGGCCTGCCCGGTCTCCAGGCCTTTTTTCATGGCATCCAGGTCTATTTCATGTGCCCAGTGGGAAACAATGCTCCGCTGTGTTTCGGTGGGAGCGCCGGCCCGGAACATCAGGTCCAGGTCGCCGCTGGCATCCACAAAGGCCTTGGCCAGGTAGGCGGTGCGTCCGGATTTGTTTTCGACAATGACGCCCTTGCAGGTTTTACCCTCCATGATGGGCGCGCAGAAGTTGGTATCAAAAACGACCTGAATACCTTCCTGTTCCATCAGCTCATCCAGTGCGCACACGGCAGCCGGGATATTAAAATTGGTGCGGTAGCGGCCGGTGGGGGTGTCCACGGTATCGGGCCCGTTCCGCCAGCAATCTGGCAGGTTATCGTAGCCGTAGCGGATGCAGACATGCAGCAGCTCCTCCGCCAGGCCGCCATATACCTTGTGCCCCAAACCGTCATCCAGAGGCAGATAGATGCAGACATGGCCCAGGGTAGCCAGACCGCCCAGGATGATGCTTTTCTCCAGCAGAATAACCCGGGAGCCATTGCGGGCGGCCGAAACCGCGGCGGCTACACCGGCTACGCCGCCGCCTACTACGATCACATCCGCTTCCCCCGCAACGGGGATGGAATGGGATTGCTCAGTGATTTGCTTTGGTTTTTCCATTGATGGTATGCCTCGTTTCTTAGTGTATTATAGCAGATGCGCGGGAAGAAGGGAATAGGCCATATCGTCCCGGAAAAGCCAGTTAGGGCAGAATGTAGCTGCAGCCAAGGGCAATCACATAAACCACAATGATATAAACAGGAATCACCTTGATGGCATCGTGCCAAATAAAGCGGTTGTCTATCTCCTCACGGTCCAGCAGCAGCGCGGCGTAGATGGTACCTGCATAGGTCAAGAAGGCCATGTTGGCGCACAGGCTCAGCGTCGCGGCGGTAACAGATGCGCTGATCCCGGTGTCCAGCTGCATCTGGCATACAAAAGGCATGATGGCCGCGTTGCCCAACAGGGTAAGGGGGGTGCCGTTGCAGATGTTGGTGATGATGGTGATAACAATAGTAAGGAGAAGCAGCAGCAGCGGCAGCGGCATATTGCCGAATACGGGTTTAAGCAGGGAGATGATCCAGTCGCGAATGCCCAAATCAGCGGAAGCCATGGCATTGCCCAGGAAGGTGAAGCAGCCAACGATGCACACCACATTCCACAGGGTGCCTTCACTCAGCAGCTTCATGGGGTTGGCCAGCGGCTTGCCGTCTACTTTGATAAGCCCCAGAATGCCCAGCGCCAGCAGGAAAATGAGGGTAGTGCCGATAGGAGCCAGAACAGCGCTTCCGGGGAAGTCCTTCGGCAGCAGCGGGATCACGATGATATACAGGAAGGACAGGCAGAAGATGGTGAGAATGAGCTTCTGGCGCTTATTAAATTTCTTGGGAATGTTGCGCAGCGCCTCTACATTTTCAATATCCAGCTCCTTCAGCGGGGCAACATTGCACTTAAATACACCGGGGATCATAAAGGCCAGGATGCACAGCCATACCAGATTGACCAGGATGCACACGAACATATAGGTGAACATATTGATGCTCAGTCCAAAGCCCTGCATGCTGGTATTGATAAGGGTGTAAATGGTAAGGGCAATGCCCTTGAAGGGGAAGCAGAAATTACCCATGCAGCCCAGGTAGATGCCCAGCAGCATGAATTTGCAGAATCTGTCCTGCTTATCATAGCCGCACACATCCCGGATGGACTCATAAATGCCGAAGTACAGCAGCGCGGTGGGGATAAACCCGATGAACATGGAAACGATAAAGCTGGAGAAGAACAGCGAGAACAGCAGCGCGACCGGGCGTCCTCGAAGCGCCTTGATGCTAAGCAGCTTGCGCACCAGCACATCGATCACGCCGGCTTCCTTGAGCGCCACGCACAGCGCAGATACAAAGATCAGCTGGGGGACGGTAGAACCGCCCATCCAACTGGAAACAGCGGCGGAGGATGTCAAAAAGCCGCTGTATACCATGGCGATAATACCCAGGATAGCAGCTAGGGTGGACTGGGAAGTGAATACTGTAAGCAGAATAACGCCGATAAATACGCCCAGGGCATTGGAGCCGACCTGTGTAACCACGGAGAACGGGCCCAGAATCCGGCCGAAAAAGAACATAAAGAGGAACGCGATCAAAATGATCGGCCATTCACGCTTTTGGACAGCTGACTTTGTCATAGTAGTTCACATGCAAGGCTAAGCACGGAGCTTTGCATGCGATCCTCCCTTCTGTAATTTTTATTCTCAGGTGAACGGTGATCTGCCGCCTTCGGTCGCGATCCGAAAACGGATTCCATAATAAATTGTGCACAATCTACACTTTTTATTTTAAAAAGCCTTGTGTATAAAGTCAATTGCACAATCCGCACGCACTGTTGCAACTTTGGCATGGAATTCGCTTCCGTCCCTATATGGAAGGCCCTCCCGCCGCCCCCGCTGACCTGATTGGCGGCATGGCTCTCCCCTGTGGGAGTGTCTCATCCCCCGCAAAAAATGTATTTTCTCATACTTTGGGATGATTTACACCACCCGCTTTGGCTGGTAAAATAAGACCAGAACACAAAATACTGCCGATCCATCATGCCGAAGGGGACCAGTCCCCTTCGGCATCCCGTGGCCCCCACGGGATGAATCCGCTGCAAAGGGAGGGAGCGCATGGCCAAAAATGTAGTCATCCGGCCGTCTGTCCGGGAACAGTACCAAAAATTCATGGCACGGGGCAGGGTGCTGTTTTTCACCGCGCCCTGCGGCTTTGGCAAAAGCATCCTGGCCGAAACGCTGCTTGCCGGGCAGCAGGTGCTTTCTCTCACCGCCGGGGAGCCGGACTTCGCCCTGCCGGCGGATGATAAGGACTGGCAGGTCCTCTTGATCGATGACCTGCGGCAGATGACCGAGGAGCCGGATCAGCAGGCGCTGTGCCAGCTCATCCGGGAGTACAGCGACCGCCGGTTCGTCCTGCTTTCCCGCGGGGCGGTGCCGGGCTGGCTCATGGCCTTCCAGTATGCCGGGCTTATGGCAGTGTTGGATGCCGACGCCCTGCTCTTTGACCGGGAGGATATCCGCAGCCTGTTCCGGCAGCAGGGCACCCCCGTCAGCGAATCGGAGCTTTCCGAGATCCTGCGGGAAACCAGCGGCTACCCGCTGGGCGTGGCGGTCATCGCCCACTGCATGGTCGGCGGCCGCCCCTATGGCCCGGAGCTCATCGCCCAGGGCTACCACGAGGTCTTTTTCTACTTTGAGGCGGCGGTCTACCGCCGGTTCGATCTGCCCATCCGCCGTTTTCTGCTGGAGCTTGCCCCCTTTGAGAGCTTCGATGCCGAGCTGGCCCGTATGGTCAGCGGCGATCCCCACGCCGGGGAACGCCTGGCCTGGCTCCAGCACAATACCACCATGCTGCGCCCCGATGATGTGCAGCGGTTCCGGTTCTGGCCGCAGTTCCGCACCTTTTTGCTGTGGGAGATGGACCGGGAATACAGCGAGGAAAAGCGCCGCACCGTTCTGGGCCGCGGCGGCCTCTACTACGAGCTGAAAGAGGATTACAGCCATGCGCTGGAGTGCTACACCATGGCAGGGGATCATTCCAAGGTCTCCGAGCTTCTGGTGCGCAATGCCGAGCTTCATCCCGGCATGGGCCATTACAGCGAGATGGAGAAATACTACCGCAGCCTGCCGGAGCAGGAGATCGCCGCCTCCCCGGCGCTGATGCAGGGCATGAGTATGCTGTGCGCCCTGGCGGCCGATTATGAGGGCAGCGAGCGCTGGTACCAGGCGCTTTCTCAGTTTGCCCGCTGCCGTGCCAAAAGCGACGCGGCCGGGCGGCAGGCCCGGGGCCGGCTGGCCTGGTTGGATATCTCCCTGCCGCAGCGCGGCGTCACCGATCTCACCGCCATCATTCCCTCGGCCTACCGGCTGCTAGTCAATAAGGAAGTGACCCTGCCGGCCTTTTCGGTCACCAGCGCCCTGCCCAGCATTATGAACGGCGGCAAGGACTTCAGCGAATGGAGCCGCCGGGATGACCTGCTTTATCAGACCATCCGTGTCCCGGTGGAGGCCATTTTGGGCCGGGATGGCGTGGGTCTGCCGGATTGCGCCATTGCCGAAAGCAAGTTTGAAAAAGGCGAGGACATCACCGCCCGTATGCTGGCCCTGATGCCCCGATTGGGGGAGATCCAGCGGGATGGCACCCCGGATATTGAATTCGCCGCGGTGGGCCTACTGGCCCGCAGCCAGTTGGCGGCCGGCCACTCCCAGGATGCCCGCAGGACGCTGGAAAGCCTGCGGCAGCGCTTCGCGGAAGGCGGCCAAAGCCGATTTTTGCCCAATATCGATGCCATGCTGTGCCGCGTTGACCTGCGGACTGGCGAGACCGATGCCGTCGATAGCTGGTACCGGGAAAAGGCCCCGCGCGACCCGCTCAGCATCAATATCATGAAGCGCTACCAGTACTTTACTCAGGCCATGGCGGAGCTTGCTCAGGGCCGGCCGCAGGCCGCCCTGCTTACCCTGGCTCCGCTGGAGCCCTACTGCGTCACCTGCCAGCGGAAGATGGATCACACCACCCTGCTGCTTTTGCGGGCCGTGGCCCAGTACCGGCTAAAGGACGAAGCCTGGCGGCAAAGCCTTACCGATGCCCTGCATATTGCCGCCGGGTTGGGGTTCATCCGCCCGGTAAGCTGCTGCGGCGCCGCCCTGCTGCCCCTGCTGCAGGCCCTGCCCGTCCCGGAGGAAGAAAGCTGGTACCGGCAGGTGGTGGCCTTTGCCCGGGCGCAGGCCGCCCGGTATCCCTACTTTTTGGAGCCGCCGCTGCCCCCCGGCGAGGAAATGACCGCCACCGAGCTGCAGGTGCTGCGCCTACTGTGCGCCGATAAAAGCAATGCCGAGATCGGCCGGATACTGGATATCAAGCTGCCCACGGTAAAAACCCATGTCAGCCATATCCTCACCAAGTTGAATGTCAGCCGCCGCAGCGAGGCCAAAACCGCCGCCCGCCGCCTGTGGCTGGTAGAATAAAAACTGTAATTCTGGAGGAGCGTATGAAGAAACGAGTATGTAGTGTTTTGCTGGCCGCCGTGCTGTGTGTTACCATGCTGTCTGTTGTAGCATTGGCGACGGAATGTACCGATGGTAACCACACCTATACCGGTAACTATGTGGCTAATCCCAATGGCATAAACCACAGCCCTAAATGTGACATTTGCGGTTATGTTGATACAAGCAGCAGCAGCCAGCACTGTGATAATGGTTCAAACAATAACGCTAAAGATGGAAAATGTGACTTTTGTGATGCAGAGCTGGCTGTTTCCTTTAATGATTTGTTCCGTACCATTTGTGCCACCACATGGGAAGCGGCGTTTAAGGAAATCAGTTCTGGTAGTGGAACCCTCTATCCAATCGAAAATGTAACTGATGAAATCACCTATAACGGCAACGGCAATGTTACCATTAATTTGGCCGGATTAACCATAAATGAATTGAAAGTAACAAAGGGCAGGCTTACCATAGTGGGGAATGGCACCGTTACTAAGCTGGAAGTTACCACCGGCGCCAAAGTAGAACTCTCCGGCGGCACCTACGGCGAAATTACCGGAGTCACTGATAAGAACACCCTGTTGGGCCCCGGCTATGTATTTGATACCGATGGTAAGACCGTTGTAGAAGCCCCCATCAAGAGTGTCACGGCATCCGTAACGGACCATAACAACGCCAAATATGGCTACACCGCCGAACAGGCCCCGGTTCTTACCGCGGCCATTACCCCGGACAATGTGACCGGTGTGACCTACCAGTGGTACAAGGTAAACGGCAGCGAGAAAACTGCGATTAATAATGCTACTGCCCAAACCTATACAGTGGAAACCGGCCTGAATGCGGGGGACTACGATTACTGCTGCACAGCCACCGTTGACACCTACTCCCTCACCAGCGATGATGTCACCGTGACCATCAAAAAGGCGGATGGCCCCCAGCTGGGCACCATCAATGTAAACCAGGTCTACAATGACACCGCCAGTAAGACCATTGAGATTTACGATCAGGTAATAGGTAAGCTCAATGAAGCTTTCCCGAATGGCGGTACGATGGAGTTCCAAGGTGATGGTTATGAGTCCGCGGATGGGCTAACATTAAATGGTTGGCAAATAGATGTTAACAGTGGCTCTATAACTTATACAATGGGCGAAAATACAGCTCCCGAAAAGAAAATCACTATAAAGTACAAGGCTTTTGCACACGGAGGTAACTATAAGAATAACTACGAGTATGCCGAGGGCACAGTTGTCATCACCCTCACCAAAATTACCCCCACCGGCACTCCCAATTACACCCCCATCACCTCCAGCGGCAAGACCCTGGCCGATGCCCACCTCAATGCCGATAATAAAGCATTCTCTGTGCCCGGCACTGTAAAATGGGTAGGGGAAACGGATGAGCTTGACCCCAGCACTGTTCCCGTAGAAAAAGACAAGGCCTACACCTGGAAATTCACCCCGCAGCTTGATAACTGCGAATCCATTACCGGCTCCATCATCCTGTGGACCGAAAGCGGCAGCGGTGTGGTGATCATCGTTCCTTCCCAGTCCGGTGAAAGCACCCCCGCCAGCAACCCCAATACCGGCGCGGCCCATGTGGGCCAGCCGCTGCCCGGCTTGGCTCTGCTGGCGCTTGCGGCTCTGTGCCTGTATGCAGGCACCCGCCGCTTCTAAACAGCCATCCTCACTTACCTCTCCGGGGGCAGCGGCAGGTCATCCTGCCGCTGCCCCCATTCTATCCCATGTGTGAGTTGAACCCCGGCCGAAGATGTGATATAATTTTCCCCAGCGCGGCATGGCCGCCAAAAACCGTGACCGGAGGGTCTTATGAATACCTTCTTGAAGCTGGCTTTTTTGTTCTATATCGGTTCTTCGCTGGGCTGGGTGCTGGAGCTTTTCTTCCGGCGCTTTATTTCCGGCAATAATCCCGAGCGCAAGTGGATCAACCCCGGCTTTATGGTGGGGCCCTATGTGCCGCTGTACGGCACCGGGCTTTGCATCCTGTACCTAGTTTCCCGCCTTTCGGAAAGCCGCCAGATCGCCAACCCCGTGTGGAACCACATTGCCATGCTGGTGTTGATGGCCGCCGCCATGACCGCCATCGAGTACATTGCCGGCATCCTGCTGCTAAAGGTGATGAATGCCCGTCTGTGGGATTACAGCCGCCGCTGGGGCAATGTGAATGGTCTTATTTGCCCCCTGTTTTCAGTCATTTGGGCAGTGATGGGCGCGGCCTATTATTTCTTTGTGGATCCTTACATTTTGCGGGCACTGGATTGGCT
>CECF01012021.1_pt1 | contig 10882 bp, 8 predicted proteins | sample 554751 | NCBI WGS metagenome assembly CECF01 (sample SAMEA3182099, study PRJEB8094) | gut metagenome | biome: human; feature: gut; material: Stool; isolation source: human stools | place: Canada | collected 2012-06-12 | reverse complement strand
GATATATGGAGTACAGGCTGCAGGAGCGCCGAGCATGGTAGAGTCGCTTAAAAACGACCGTATAGAGTGTCTTGAAAAGGTCTCTACGGTTGCCGACGGTATCTCGGTAAAAGAGCCAGGAACAAATACATTTGAACTCTGCCGCAAATATGTAGACGAGATTGTCACGGTCAGCGATGATGAGATTTCAGCAGCTATTCTTGCCATGATGGAGCAGGAGAAGCTGGTTGCCGAAGGTGCCGGCGCGGTTGCGGTAGCCGCCGCGATGTTCAACAAAGTGCCTATAAAGGGCAAGCGTACGGTATGTCTCGTGTCAGGCGGTAATATCGATGTCACTATCTTGAGCCGCGTCATAAACCGTGGTCTTATAAAGAGCGGCAGAAACTACGCCGTTAATATTGACCTCTTTGATAAGCCCGGTGTGCTTGCCGATGTCAGCCGTATTATAGGAGAGCTTGGCGGCAATATCATATCGGTCACTCATGAACGCATCAGTGTAGACACCCCGATTACAAGCTGCTCCTTGCGCCTTGTCATGGAGACACGTAATCAGGAACATATCGACATCATACGCAAGGGACTCCAGGATGCCGGATACAAGATACTGAATTAGGCAAATTCCTGACCTCAAAATTGGATTTAAAGCTTAATAATATTCCAAAAGGGATAATCTGTTGTCTCTTTTGGAATATTATTTATGTCGGATTTGTACAGAGAGTATATATGTAGTAAGTTTGTTTATTAAATAACTAAACACGACACATGAAATATAGTATTGTTGCCTCGGGACTGTCATTACTTGGATTGTGTTTCGCTCTGCCGGTGGCGGCTCAGGAATCGCAGCCTGACACGCTTGCCCTGTCGCTTGACCGGTGTATAGCGATTGCATTGTCGGAAAGTCCCACGGTGAAAGTCGCCGATATGGAGGTGACTCGCGTTGACTACGCGAAGAAAGAGACAATCGGACAGTTACTCCCAACGATTAATTTCGGTGGAAATTATAACCGCATGATAGCGAAACAGGTCGCTTACATGAATATGGACGGCTTCGGTTCCATGATGGGTGGAGGCGACAAACCCGGCGGTGACACCGGGGAAAGCGGTGATGACACCTCTTCCGCCTCGAGAGCGGCAGCCGGAGGAGGCAAAAACAGTGGTATAAAGATGGGCCTTGACAATAGCTACCAGGTCGGTTTCAATGCCTCGTTGCCGTTGATAGCCCCGCAGCTTTGGGCATCGCTTAAACTCAGTGACAGCCAGATATTACAGAATGTCGAGGCGGCACGAGCATCACGCCTGTCGCTCGTCAATCAGATAAAGTCGGCATATTATGCGTTGCTGCTTGCTGAAGACAGTCATCGCGTGATTAAGGAAAACTATGATAACGCGGTGTTCAATCATAAGATTTATGAGAAGAAATTTCAAGTCGGTACCGCTTCTGAATATGATGTGCTCCGCTCTGCCGTACAGGTGAAAAATGTAGAGCCCGAACTTTTGCAGGGTGAAATCGCCATAAAGCAGGCACGGCTGCAGCTTGCCATACTCATGGGCATCGATGCTTCGCATGTCGTTAAAGCGACTACAGCTCTTGCCGATTATGAAAAAGATATGTATGAACATACTCTTAATCTCAATACCTCTTCGATTGAGGGTAATACCGACTTGCGTACACTTGACTTGCAGACACGGTCGCTCCGTAATGCGCTCACTATACAGAAGATGGCATGGTATCCGACACTCGCGCTCTCCGCAAGTTATAACTGGACATCGTCATCCAATGGTAATCCGTTGCGCAATTTCCGGTGGGATCCATATTCCGTTATCGGGCTGTCGCTGAATTTCCCTATTTTTCAGGGTGGACAGCGTTATTTCAAGATAAAACAGGCGCGTATCCAGGTAGAGGAAATGGGCTGGCAACGTGAAAATCTTGAACGCTCGATAAAGATGCAGGTTGACCTTGCAGTGGATAATATCCAGAAAAACGTCAAACAGATTGCAAGCAGTTCCGAGAGTGTAGCACAAGCGGTAAAGGCTCACGAGATAATGGAGAAGTCATTTGAAATCGGTGCCGCAAGTTATCTTGACCTCCGGGATTCCGAACTTGCACTTACACGGGCACGCCTCGCCTATTACCAGTCGATATATAATTATCTTATCGCCAACAGTGAGCTTGAACTGCTTCTTGGTAATGCCGACCTTGAAAAATACAGTAATTTACCCGAATAAAAACAACCAATCACATATCCACGATTATGTCAGTCAGAATACACAGCGTCGCTTCATGCCTGATGCTCGGCGCAATTATAGTTGCCACGCTCCCTTCTTGTGGCGGGAAAAAGGATGATGCCGCCAAAGAGGCGGTCGACGAGCGGCCTAATGTAGAGATACTTCAGGTGCATGAACAGAGTGTAAGCCAGCTTGTGTCATATACTGCCACGGTAGAGGCTTACAAGACCAACAATATCACTACCTCCACCCCCAACCGTATAAAGTCGATTCTTGTCGATGTCGGTTCAAAGGTTGCAAGGGGGCAGCGTCTCGTGGTGCTTGACAATGTGAACATCGACCAGCTGAAGGTGAGGCTTGACAATACCGAGCGTGAATATAACCGCGCACTTGAGCTTTACAACATAGGTGGTGGCACAAAGCAGGCAGTCGACCAGATGAAGACCGAGCTTGACGCCGCGCGCCGTCAGTACGACAACCAGCTTGAAAATACATTCCTTGTGTCGCCTATATCCGGCGTTGTCACCGAACGTAATTACGATGCCGGTGACATGACCGCTCAACTCCCTATACTGACCATCGAGCAGATACAGCCCGTGAAAGTGCTTATCAATGTAAGCGAAAACGAGTTTACGAAGGTACACAAAGGCATGAAGGTCGATGTATATCTTGACGTGTATGGCGACGAGAGGTTTGAGGGTGTTGTCGAGCTGATACATCCCACCATTGATGCCGCCACGCGTACATTTACCGTAGAGGTCAACATCGCCAACCGTGACGAGCGTGTGCGCCCGGGCATGTTTGCCCGTGTCGTGATGAATTTCGGCACCGAAAACCGTGTCGTCGTACCCGACCGCGCCATTGTCAAGCAGACCGGCTCCGGTGAGAAATATGTATATGTGTATTCCGACGGGAAAGTGTCGTTCAACAACGTGAAGGTAGGTCAGCGTCTCGGCGACACCTACGAGCTTATATCAGGCGTGGAAAATGGTGCGGAGGTTGTAATCTCCGGTCAGTCGCGTCTCGCCAACGGCATGGAAGTCAATGTGATTAAGAAAGATAAGTAATAAACCGATTTATACACTGACGAAATGAGTTTATATGCAAGTGCGGTGAAACGCCCTATCATGACCACGCTATGTTTCGTGGCTGTGGTCATCCTGGGTCTGTTTTCGCTCTCGACGCTACCTATCGACCTCTATCCCGATGTCGAGACCAACACTATCATGGTGATGACCTCCTACGCGGGTGCGAGTGCGCCTGATATAGAGCAGAATGTAACGCGACCGCTTGAAAACAGTCTTAACGCTGTCAACGACCTCAAGCATATCACGTCGAAGTCGCGTGAAAATATCTCCGTCATCACTCTTGAATTTGAATATGGCGAGGACATCGATGTGCTCACCAACGATGTGCGCGACAAACTCGATATGGTGAAGAGTCAGCTCCCCGATGCGGCTGAAAATCCCATCATATTCAAGTTCAGTTCCGACATGATTCCTATCGTGATGCTGTCGGTGCAGGCAAAGGAGAGTATGCCCGGTCTTTACAAGATACTTGACGAGAATGTCGCCAACCCTCTGGCGCGTATCAGCGGTGTCGGCTCCGTGTCGATTTCCGGTGCTCCGAAACGAGAGGTGCATATTTACGTGGACCCGCAACGTCTTGAGGCTTATAACCTTTCTGTAGAGACCATTTCCGCTCTGATTGCCGCTGAAAACCGTAATATCCCCGGTGGCTCGTTTGATATCGGTAGCGATACATACTCCTTGCGTGTTCAGGGCGAGTTTTCATCGACCGACCATCTTAAAGACCTTGTCGTGGCGTCGCAGGGTGGTAAAAATATCTATCTCCGTGATGTGGCACGTATTGAGGATACCCTTGAGGAACGCGCTCAGGAGACTTTCAACAACGGTGAGCAAGGCGCGATGATTATCGTGCAGAAGCAGTCGGGAGCCAACTCCGTGCAGATTTCGGAAGAGGTCATGAAGATGCTCCCGTCATTGCAGAAACGTCTTCCCTCCGATGTGAAGCTCGGAGTGATTGTCGACACCTCCGATAACATACGCAACACCATCGCCTCACTTGTCGAGACGGTGCTTTACGCGTTGCTGTTTGTGATTATTGTGGTGTTTGCGTTTCTCGGTCGCTGGAGAGCCACACTTATCATCACTATTACCATACCTATTTCGCTTATCGCGTCATTTATCTATCTTGCCGTCACGGGCAACTCTCTCAACATCGTGTCGCTTTCGGCACTCTCCATCTCTATCGGTATGGTGGTCGACGATGCGATTGTGGTGTTGGAAAATGTCACTACCCATATTGAGCGCGGTTCCGACCCGAAGCAGGCTGCCGTGCATGGCACCAACGAGGTCGCCGTGTCGGTTATCGCCTCCACGCTTACGCTTATCGCTGTGTTCTTCCCGCTGACGCTTGTAACCGGCATGACCGGTGTGCTGTTCCGCCAGCTCGGATGGATGGTGACCATCATGATGATTATTTCTACCGTGTGCGCGCTCTCGCTTACCCCGATGCTCTGCTCGCAGTTGCTGCGTAAGGATGTCAAGCATGGAAAGATATATACGGTTCTTTATACTCCGATACGTAAGGGTCTCGATGCGTTTGACAACGGTTACGCGTGGTTGCTCGGAAAGGTAGTGGGGCATAAGACCGTGACGATTGTGATATGTCTCGCTACATTTGTCGGCTCTATCTTCCTGATGAAAAGTGTAGGTACCGAGTTCTTCCCTGTTGCCGACGACGCGCGCCTTTCTGTAAATCTTGAACTCCCGATCGGTACCCGTGTCGAGATAGCCAAAGACGCTATGGAGCGCCTCTATGCCGAGTGGCGCGAGAAATATCCTGAGATTCTGGTGATGAACTACACCACAGGCTCGGCTTCAAGTGACAATACTTTTGCCTCGTTGCGTGACAACGGCACTCACATCATATCGGCAAATATACGCCTCCTCGATCCGGGCGACCGTGAACGCGGAATCACCGAGATTGCCGCCCTCATGCGTAACGACCTGTTGCACTATCCCGAATTCCGCAAGGCACAGGTAACTGTCGGTGGCGGTATGGGTATGGGCGGTCAGTCACAGCTCGATTACGAGGTCTACGGTTATGACTTTACGGAGACCGATACTGTAGCACAGAGGCTTGTGCGCCTTCTGTCGGGTATCAAGGGTACTGCCGACGTGCGTGTGTCTCGCTCCGATTATCAGCCTGAATACCAGGTGGATTTCGACCGCGAGAAACTCGCTCTCTATGGATTGAACTTGCAGACTGCCGCAACATATCTGCGCAACCGCATCAACGGTTCTATCGCATCGCTTTACCGTGAGGATGGAGAGGAGTATGACATAAAGGTGATGTATGCTCCCGAAAAGCGTACGTCATTGCAGGATATAGAAAATATACTTATCTATTCGCCTACCGGTCAGGCTGTCCGCATCAAGGATGTGGGTGAGGTGGTCGAGCGTTTTACCCCGCCTACCATCGAGCGTAAGGACCGTCAGCGCATCATAACGGTCAGCGCGGTAGTCGCCGATGTGCCTATGAGCGAGATTGTTGAAAAAGCGCAGGTGGAGATTGACAAGATGGAACTTCCGTCGGGTATCAGCATCAATATCGCAGGTAGTTATGAAGACCAGCAGGATTCGTTCCGTGACCTGTTGATGCTTGCCGCGCTTATCGTGATTCTTGTATATATTGTGATGGCGGCACAGTTTGAGAGCTACACCTATCCGGGCATTATCATGACCTCGCTTCTTTTCGCGTTTTCAGGTGTGTTCATAATCCTGTGGCTGTCAGGTCACACCCTTAACATCATGTCGATGATCGGTGCCATCATGCTTATCGGTATCGTGGTGAAAAACGGTATCGTGCTTATCGACTATATATCACTTAACCGTGAACGCGGCATGTCAATCACCAAAGCGGTGATTAGAGGCGGTAAATCACGTCTGCGTCCTGTGGTGATGACCACCCTCACGACTATTCTCGGCATGGTGCCGATGGCGTGTGGCACAGGTCAGGGTGCCGAGATGTGGCGACCTATGGGTACGGCGGTAATAGGCGGTCTTACATTCTCCACGATATTGACCCTCTTGTTTGTTCCGGCACTTTATTGTATCTTTGCCTACAACGGAGTGCGACGCAACCGCAAGAAGATGCGCGCAATTGTGGTCGATGACAACCGTGTTGTTAAATCTTAATAAGACATATCATAGCTCATGCAAGCGATATTGATAACATTTGACCAGGCATATTATGAACGTATAATCGATATGCTTCAGCGTAATAACTGCCGTGGATTCACTTCCTGGCAGGAGGTGCAGGGCAGGGGGACTAACGACGGGGAGCCGCATTTCGGCTCCCACGCCTGGCCTTCGCTCGCTTCGGCGATTATAACGATTGTCGAGGATTCGCGTGTTGACACTGTGTTGAATAAGTTGCACGAATGGGATATGGAGACACCCAAGCTCGGTCTGAGGGCGTTTACATGGCGTGTCGACAAGACCATCTGACAATATTTAATTTCTGTTTTTTACTATTATGGACTCAAAGAAATTTATCTTACAGGAGAGGGATATTCCCGAGGCATGGTATAATGTGATGGCTGATATGCCCAACAAGCCACGCCCCCTGCTTAATCCCGTGACAAAGAAGCCGCTGAAGGCGGAAGATCTTTTCCCGTTGTTTACCGAGGAAGCCTCACGTCAGGAATTTAACGACACCGACAGGTGGATAGAGATTCCCGACGAGGTAAGGGAGATGTACCGTATATGGCGACCGACACCGCTTGTACGCGCCCGCGGGCTTGAAAAGGCTCTTGATACTCCCGCCCATATATATTTTAAAAATGAGAGTGTAAGCCCTGTTGGATCTCACAAACTTAACTCGGCAATACCGCAGGCATATTATGCGAAAAAGCAGGGTGTCACCAATATCACCACTGAGACCGGCGCCGGACAATGGGGTGCGGCACTCTCGCTTGCTGCACGTCATTTCGGACTTGAACTTGCCGTGTATATGGTTAAGGTGTCGTATCATCAGAAGCCATACCGCCGCTCGATTATGCAGACCTATGGTGCCGAGGTCATAGCTTCACCGAGTATGTCGACAAAGGCTGGTCGAAAGATTATTACAGAGAATCCGCATTATCAGGGTTCGCTCGGCACTGCTATCTCGGAGGCTGTGGAGCTTGCGCAGTCGACACCAAACTGTAAGTACACGCTTGGGTCGGTGCTTAATCATGTGGCTCTTCATCAGACAGTGATCGGTCTTGAGGCTGAGAAGCAGATGGAGATGGCAGGTGAATATCCCGATGTGGTGATAGGATGTTTCGGTGGAGGCAGTAATTTCTCCGGTATCACATTCCCTTTCATACGCCATAATTTCGCAGGCGAACGCAATACCCGTTTTATCGCTGCCGAACCGGCTTCTTGCCCGAAACTCACACGCGGCGTGATGCAATATGATTTCGGTGACGAGGCGGGTTACACTCCATTGATTCCGATGTACACGCTCGGACATAATTTCGCGCCTGCCAACATCCATGCCGGAGGTCTGCGTTATCACGGTGCCGGCGCTATCGTGAGCCAGCTTAAGGAAGACGGTTTTATAGAGGCTGTAGACATTCCGCAGTTGGAGACATTTGCCGCAGCTACGCTCTTCGCACAGTCGGAAGGCATCATCCCTGCACCCGAAAGTTCCCACGCCATCGCCACTGCTATCCGCGAGGCAAAGAAGGCTAAGGAGGAGGGCACTTCGCCCGTGATTCTGTTTAACCTGTCGGGACACGGATTGATTGACATGGCGGCTTACGACTCGTATATATCGGGCGACCTGCAGAACTATTTTGTCACTGACGATGATGTGAAGGCAAACACCGATTCCCTCGACAAAATCATCTGATAGTTAATAGTTATATGAGAGGGTGTTACAAGATTTTATTAAGAACTTAGCCCTGAAAGGGCAAGATGTCGTTAACCGCGGGTAGCCCCGTATGGGGCACCCGTGGTTAACAGGATCAATCCCCTTGCGGAGATTTTCCGGTCATACATTGCAAAGCGATATCACTATATTTAGGATAAAATCATAGTTTTGCAACACCCTCTATTGTGTAAAAACTTATATGTTTATGGAAAAATTATTGCGGGTGACACCCGGTAAAAGTCTGTTCCTGTTTGTGTGCTGGTGGGTGCTTTCCACCATTCTCGGCTCGATATTGATAAGTCTTGTCGGCACCGGTACTGTCGGGCGTTTGCGTTGCGCGATAGTCATCCAGGATATATTTGTCTTTGTACTGCCGGTGTTGCTTACAATGGTGATAGCTTCGGTCGCTCCTTTGCGTGTCATCGGTATCGACAGGAAAGTGAGTGTAAGGATGATTGTTATGATTACGCTTGTCGCGGTTGTTTCCATACCCGCCATGAACAATATCGTGGCGTGGAATGAGGCTATTCATCTTCCGGAGTCATGGCAGGGACTGGAAACGGTGTTGCGCAATAGTGAAAATGCCGCGAAAGCCACTGTGGAGAGCATTATGCAGGGCACTTCGGTAGGAGACCTTGTTGTCTCGGTGTTGATAATGGGTGTGCTTACAGGTTTTGCGGAGGAATTGTTTTTCCGTGGCGGTCTGCAGCCGCTTCTCGCGTTTGTCATGCGCAACCGTCATGCGGCGGTGTGGGCTACCGCTTTCATTTTCAGCGCGGTACATCTACAGTTTTTCGGCTTTTTTCCCAGACTGTTGATGGGCGCGTTTTTCGGCTATCTTGTCCTTTGGTCAGGCTCGATTTGGTCGTCGGTGTTTGCCCACGCGCTCAACAATTCGCTCGTGGTGATTAATTTCTGGCTGATAAACAAGGGCGCAGTGAGTGCAGATGCCAATAATTTCGCCACCGGCGGCTCCGCCTTCGATGTGACAATCGCTGTCGTGAGCGCACTTGCCACAGCCGCGCTGATTTACCTTATCAGTCGTCAAACTTCTTGCGATAGAACATAAAGTCGCGACCGAGATATTTCTCGCGGACGGTAGGATTTTCGGCAAGTTCTTCCGAAGTGCCGTGAAATAGTATCTTGCCCTCGAAGAGCAGATAGGCGCGGTCGGTGATACGCAGTGTCTCCTGCGCGTTGTGGTCGGTGATGAGGATGCCGATATTTTTCTCTTTCAGGTGATACACCACAGATTGTATATCCTCCACCGCGATAGGGTCGACGCCCGCAAACGGCTCGTCGAGCATGATGAATTTCGGGTTGATGGCAAGACAGCGCGCTATCTCGGTGCGTCGGCGCTCGCCGCCCGACAGCTGGTCGCCAAGGTTTTTGCGCACTTTTTGCAGGCGGAATTCCGAGATGAGGCTTTCAAGCTTTTCCTGCTGATACTCTTTCGATGTGTTGGTCATCTCCAGCACCGCCCTGATATTGTTTTCCACGCTAAGCTTGCGGAACACCGACGGCTCCTGTGCAAGGTAGCCTATACCGTTTTGTGCGCGTTTGTACACGGGATATTTCGTGATGTTCAGGTCGTTGAGGTATATCTCGCCCTCATTGGGGGTGATAAGACCGACAGTCATGTAGAATGTCGTGGTCTTGCCCGCTCCGTTAGGTCCGAGAAGTCCTACAATCTCTCCCTGGGTCACATTGATTGACACGTGGTTGGCAACCGTGCGCTTGCCGTATTTTTTTACAAGATTTTCGGTGCGTAACACCATATTACCTTCATACAGTGTCTTTCCCGCATCGGGGTCGCTCGACTCCGTTATTGTGGTTTCGGCTGTTTCCGCTATGATTTCTTCCGGCTGCTGTGCCGGGCCATCGTTCAGGGTAGTTTCATCCATAAGTGAATCATTTAATCAGTGGCAGCCATTTTCCGGCAAGATGCAGGCGGCTGGCTATGTAGTCGGTGAGCAGGTTGATTGCGACAGTGTTGTTGCCTCCCTGCGGTATGATGAGGTCGGCGTGGCGTTTCGACGGCTCGATATACTGCTGGTGCATCGGTTTCAGCACCCCCTCGTAGCGGTCGATAACCATCTGCGGGGTTCTTCCGCGCTCGATGCAGTCGCGGGCGATGACGCGTATGAGCCTGTCATCGGCATCAGCGTCGACAAACACTTTTATATCCATCGCCTTGCGCAGTTCCGGCTGTGTCAGCACAAGTATGCCTTCCACTATCACCACGTCGCGCGGTTCGATATGCACCGTTTCTTTCTGGCGTGTACAGGTAAGGTAGCTGTAGGTAGGCATCTCGATTGCCTCGCCCCGGCGAAGCATGTCGAGGTGTTTTTCCAGAAGCGACCATTCGATTGCCGCCGGCTCGTCAAAGTTTATGTTGCAGCGCAGTTCGGGCGCGATATGGCTGGAATCCTTATAGTAAGAATCCTGCGGAATCACAGCCACTTCGCCTGCGGGAAGGCTGCTGATAATCTTGTTGACCACGGTTGTCTTACCGGACCCTGTTCCTCCGGCAATACCAATTACAAGCATTTTCGACTACGGTTTTAGAGTTTTATGACACACAAAGTAAATAAAAAATCCCTTACAACACAAGAAAAATCCTTAACTTTGCGGCGATATAGACGTTATGTATTTATGTTTATCGAATCATCTTTAGAAACCTTCGGCAACTACTGCATATTCATGCACC
>CECF01047986.1_pt1 | contig 10891 bp, 8 predicted proteins | sample 554751 | NCBI WGS metagenome assembly CECF01 (sample SAMEA3182099, study PRJEB8094) | gut metagenome | biome: human; feature: gut; material: Stool; isolation source: human stools | place: Canada | collected 2012-06-12 | reverse complement strand
GGAATTATATCGTTCGTTTTTAAGGATTCTAATCGCCATGGTTATTCAAATTCGTTATAGTTTAATATTCCGTCCTCATTGCATTGAATTGAATCCAATCGTAATGCGCAATGGGCTTCCGGACAGTTTCTTGATGACACATATAATGAATCTCCCGTTATGAGGAAAGAGTCAAGTCGCTTATACCTGGATATGTCCAATCCCAGATAAGGCAGATACACTTTTTCAGTCTGATATGTGGCATGGTCTGAAGGATTGAACAATATGTAGAATATCTGGTCGTCCTGGAAGTAATCGGCCAATGTGATCACATTGATATCCTCACCATCCATCCGGATTACTGTATCTGACAACAATTCCGTATTTCCTCCCAAGGCAATCTTAAACAGATCTATGTCGTCAGCCTTCACGGTCATCAGACTGTCGATTCCATCAGTCCCGGAAGTGATGACATTGGTATTTATAACACAATTTCCATGGGGTGCCGTGGTCTTTGTATCGGAAATACAGCCTGAAACAGTAATCATCAAGAATATGTAAGGGATATAATGTCTCATCATCTTTTTGTTCCTTTCATGTTTGAAGCCGAGAATTTTGTTGCTACTATATTGTTGGGATTCTCCTTGCCGCCGAGGCCGAGCTGATGGCCCGGCGACGTGCGGCATTCGAAATGGAGATGCTGGTCCTCACCCTTGAATCCGCGTGCGTTACCTGTGGTGCCGGCATGGGCGATCACCTCCCCCTTCCTCACCACCTTGCCGATCTTTATGCCGCAGATGTCGTTGAGATGGGCATAGAAGGAATAGACCACTCCGTTGCCGCGGCTGTGCTTGATGGTGACGTTGAGTCCATAGGAGGAGTGTCCCTTCTGGATAGTGTGTATCACGCCGTCGCCCACCGACATTATGGGAGTGCCGACCGGTGCATAATAGTCGAAACCCTGATGGTTGCGCGGATTGCCGTTGGCGTCGCGCCTCACCTTACCGAAGAGATGCCTCGGCGAATTCCTGCGGATGCGCGGATTGGCCACAGGGTCGCCCCAGCCGCTGTCGGTGGCCGGTGGAATAGTGGTGGTGTTGACTGTCCCGGTGTCGGCCGGCTTAGCCTTCGGAGGTGTTTCAGGCTTCTCGGCCGGCTTCGGTTTTTCGGCCGGTCTCGCCGCGATGTCGGCGCTCACCTCCGAGGCATCGACATTGCGCACCACGGCCCTCCCCTGTTTTCCCACAACCGTCGGGTAAACTTTAGAGCCGAGTCTCACGAGGAGGGTCGAACCCTCCTCGAGGGAGGTGTGCAGGGCAAGCCCGCGCGACTGGTTGGCGTCATCGCCGGTCCAGAAGAAATCGGATACGGTGATTTCACGCTCCTTGATCTCTATGGGCTGTGCGCCGGTCACCTCGAGCGTCTGGCCGGGATTGATGATGCTGATAGTGCCGCCGAAGACACAGCGGAGTTTGGCGGTATTCAACAAAGCCGGCTGACCGCACACGCGGCTGTTTACGTCGACGATCGACCAGCGGGCCGGTGTGCCCGGCACGCAGGGCATCGGCGTGAGGTGGCCGTGATGGGCGGCTGTCGCACCGGCTGTGGGAGGATAAGCTAAGGAGCGACACCGTCCGAACGGACGGATATTGGCCATGGAGACATGGTCGGCTATGTTGGCCTGCTGATGGCCACACAGGCTCACCATCTTCGGCGTCGCCACCAAGGATCCGTTGCTGGTGCCGAACGTACATTTCAGCACCGCGCCGCTGCATACATATATCTTGCCTCCTGCCATACCGTTACCTTATATCTACCTTGCCTGCGGTTATCTCGATGAGGCCTCCGCCATCGAGTGATGTCTTTGCCGAGGATTTCTCCTGCAAGGTTGTGGTCTTTATGATGTGTGAGTTGCCCGACTGCTCGCTGATGCTGTCGGATGCCTTCACATAGATGTCGGTGGCCTGCTGCTGCATATTATCCTTGGCGGAAACCGACATGTTGGCGTCGGCTGAGATATCGGTATCCTTGCCCGACTCCATCGATATGTTGTCGCCGGCCTGGATGCTGATGTTGTGTGCGGCCTTTATGCCTACATCGTTGCCGGCCGAGATCTGAACGTCACCCTTGGCCTCGATCCGAATGTATTTTCCGTCGGAGTCAAGATGAATCGAATAGTTGTTTTTGCCTTCATCATACATTTGGATGCTACCGCCATCTCCCTCATCGCAAAACTGGAGGGTATGACCGTTTCTTGTCCTTATCGCCTTGATGTTATTGGCTGTTCCTGATACTACCTTGGCAGCCATCTGTTCATCCGGACTCTGAGTGCCGTTATAGAGTGCACCGATTACAAAAGGCCTCTCCACATTACCCATCTCAAAGCCCACTATCACTTCCTCATTTTTTTCAGGAATAAAATGTGATCCTTTCGAGAAACCGGCGTATGACGTAGCCATACGGATCCAAGGAGTCAGCATCCTTTCATCTTCTTTATCCTGCACTTTCTGCCACGGGAACTGGACACGAACCCGACAGAGTCCTATGGGATCCTCATTATCCACCACTGTAGCGCGTTGCGGGTAGGCGGTGGTGTAGATGTCGGAATTGCCATAAGGGGGATAGTCGCACGAGGGGGGCAGGGCATCAAATACATTCCCGTAGTTCTGGTCGAGGCCAAACGTATGAGTGACGTCGAGCACCATCATGGGATGCTGGTCAACCTCCCCCTTGTCGGTGGAGACATTCTCCACTCCGTCCTCAATCTGGAACTGCTGGCCGATGAAGAGCTTCGCCACCTTGGAGTCGCCGTTGGTGATAAGCATCTGCGCCCGCTTTCCACGCGACACCACCTTGATGGAGTTCTCGAGGATTTCCTTTGTTCCCTCCTCCTTTCCGTTGTCGTTGAAGCCTCCGACATGAGGGTAATAGACGGCCTGATTGGCATAAAGCTTCTTGACCCTCTCGAAAGCGGCATCGTTGAGCTCATGGCTGTTTCTGTCGGCCTTACCGTCGTCCGAGAGTTTCAGCACGCCATCCTTGCCGTAATGATACATATCGGGGGCCACATGAAGTATGTTTATGTCGCGCAGCCTGAGGTCGACGCCGTGAGTGAAGAGGTTGCCGCTCGGATAGCGCATCTTTACGACTTCCTCCGAAGGCGGCACTATCTCGCCGAATATGAACTCAGTGCCGCTATGATACATCCATTCGCCGAAACGGCGTGCCAGGTCGGCGAGGAAATCGTAGTCCGGCTGATTGAACTGCACTATATACGGCAGCGGAGTCTTGAGCCGGGGAGAGATCCTGCACTTCAGCTGCTTGACGGAACCGGTCACAGCCGACACAATCTCTTCGAGGGTCTTGTTTTCAAACGAGCGGCAGTTGGGCGCCCCCTGAAGCAGATAGTCGTAGGTGGAAGCCGTCACATAAATCGACGATGCGCCACCACTGCCCCGGCTGGAGCTTACCCCCGTGATGAGTCCCTTGAACTTGAACTGGCTCGCCGGTTTCGACTCCTTTTCGGAATACGAGGTCTTGACGGTCATCTCCACATCGAGGCCGATGATCTTCTTGCAGACGTCATACTTCACGTCTTTCTCGTCCTCTTCCGCGATGGCGTTCTTCATCATTGTGAAAGAGAGGGTCATCGGCGAGAGCAGCGACTGGCTGAGCTGGAAGCTGCTCAGAAGGTATTCGATGTCGTCGACGACACACATGGAGTTTCCGCTCGCCTTCTTGCCGTCGAGCAGGAATATGATCTCGGAAACATACTCGGTGCCACCGATCAACTTATCATCATCGTCATCTTGTCCATCTTTTGGATCTTTATGACAGTTCCAAAATGCATGCCTTCCACCACTAGACTCGGCGACGATTCCTTTCTTTTCTTCAAAGAACTGGTTGCGGGCCTTCTGAGTCGCGTCCCATTGGGTCCGCATCGATTTATATGTAGATTCAGCGGATGAGACAGCTCCGGTGATTCCACCTGTCTTAAAGGCTGCCACCATGGCGTTGACACCGACTGCGGCACCGGATAGTGTAGTGGCTGCTATACCTATCTTGCTGGTGCCGATGTTTTTCAGATTGTTAAGGATTACAGACTGGGAATGGGTATGACTGCCATTGTTGTGCATCAGCCATTTGAAGACGCGCTGCCCGGCGGAAGCCACTTTCTGGGTGGCGTCGATGGTGGTCTGCACCGTCTTCTGTATCTTGTTGCAGAGGTCTGTGAGGTTTCCGGTGGAGGTGGGGGTCTTGTAGATGTCTTTAATCTTGAGGTATTCATCTATACCCTGCATGGCCTCGTGGCTGCCGTTTTTCACGGCGCTCCAGAACTCAAACATGTTCTCGCCGATCTTCTCGCGAAGCTCGGCCTCCATCTTCTCATGAGCCTCCTTCACGTCTTTCTCAAGCGCCTCCTTCTCCTCTTTTGAAAGCTCACGGTCAGTGGGATATCCCTTCTCCTCTATTACCTTTCTACGGACATAATCGCTAAAACCTTCGTCCCAGCTATTGGATGCGTCCTGCCAGCCTTTGCCCACGTCTCCGAGATCATGGGCATGGAAGATATCGTTGATGCCGGAGCCGGCCTTATTGAGGTCGCCGACAGTCGTGGCGATCTCGTCAGCCTCGTGCTTGAGCTCCGGAGCCATCTGATTGACCTTGTCGCCCAGCTCCTTACATTTATCATGGACTTTGCCGTATATTTCCTTAAACCAATCTATGGGACCCATAACCGCTGATTTTTAATGACTATATTTTCCAGTCGTTGATGAAAGTCGCCTTACCATTGCCGAATCTCATCGTCTTCGCGCTGAGCGTCACCTTCGTGCGCACCAGCAGCGAGTTGTTGTTGTTGAAATACTGATAGAAATTCACAAGATAGGCGTCGTCAAACTGCAGATGGAGATATTTCTTCTTGCTGTCGTCGGTCGATAGCAGGAACTCGATGGTGCCGCGCTTCTTCTCGGCACGCTCGAACATCCACTGATAGAAGGTCATGTCATCGTCGCCCTGCGCGGCCATGACGAACTTGATTGTTCCGGTCTGGGTGCGCGACGAAGGCTTGCCGCTCTCATCCATCGACTGGAAAAACTCATATTCGCACTCCACGAGGTCGTAGACGTGTCTCTTGTCTCTTGCCGCGAACTCCTCCGGATTGGATAGGAAGTCGCCGAGCACCAGTTTTGCTTCAAATGCCATGATTCAGGTTTGAATCGCAGGCAGGAGCGACAGGGCCGTTCCTGCCTGCAATGATTTTCAGATTGCCTGGATTCTCAGAGAGCCCAGTGGTTGTCATACTGCACGCTGCCCTTCCCGGTGACGGTGAGCTGGCGGCATGTGATTGTGATCACCTCGTTCTGGAGCTGGCTGTTGGAGGCGTCGAATGTCTCCTCGTAGCCCACGCAGTAGGCGTCGGTGAAGGCCAGTGTCTTCATAGTGCTGCCGTCGCGGCGGGGCCAGGTGATGGTTCCGTTTTTCGCCAGATATGAGTCGCACACCCAGTCGAGCAGGTCGGTGTTGCCCGCATCGGTCGATTTCACCTTTACGGTGATGATGCCGCCGCGTGTCGTGCCCGTGGGCTGACCCTCGACGTCGATTTGCTGGTTGAACTGGTAGTTGACGCTGATCACCTCGCGGTCGTCGTAGCCGTCTACTTTGAGCTTCGCTGTTACTACTTCTGCCATAGTCGTATGATTTTAGTTGTTGTTATGAAATCTTGTTTTCCCAGTCGTGGCCGCCCTCGCCGTTGTTGTGGCCGGTGAGCTGGATATAGAAGTTCTTCGCGGCATAGAATGGAGTGAGGTTGACGTCGATATGGATGTCTTTCGTCTTCTCGTCGCGCTCTATCTTATCTATCTTGAAGTCCTCGATGAGCTTGCCGGTGCCCTTGTAGTCCTCGAGGAAGCTGATGAGCTGGGTCTTGAGCTCGCGGGGCGAGTTGCGGCTGTCCCAGTTCTTGAAGGCCTCGTCGTTGAAGAAATTCATGAACACCTTGCCGATCCAGTCGAACACCCTGACGATCGGATATTCCTGAAGGCCGGCGGTGGCGCCCTTATAGAGGGTGCGGTTGGAGAAGGCCATCACGCGGTTGTCATCGAAAGCCATGGGCACTACGCCCTTGTCGATGAGGGTGGTCAGCTCCGACTTCAGGAGTTCGAGGCGTGTGCCGCGCGCGTTGTCGATTGTGCCGAACTTCTTTCCGGCGATTCCCTGCGAGATGGGGGTCTCCTCCGTGTTGACGAGGCGACCGGCGATGGAGGCCGAAGGGGGAAGATAGAGGTCTTCCTCGTCTTCGTTGTTGGGGTCGCTCTTCCTGCGGCCGAGGATATAGTTGCATGCCATCACCACATTGGCCAGATAGCCGTCGGTGTCGGCGAGATGGGCCTGGTCGAGACCCTCCACGAGCATCTCGAGGTCGGGCATGTCGGCATAGTCGGTGACGAGAAGCACCTTGTTGCGGTATGCCATCTGTCCCCACATGTTCACTGTCTGCTTGTCGCCGAGATAGCCGGGACATACGAGAAGCGAATAGTTGTCCTTGAGCGAGAGGCGGTCGTAATGCTTGTTGAGCTCGTCGCGCACGGCCTGGAACTCACGCCCTTCCGGGTCGGCGAGCTCCTCCTTGTCGACGTTCATCAGCGAGAGGCAATGGAGCTTCGACTGGCCGGTGTTGGCGAAGAACTGTCCGAGGGAGCGGTAGGCCACCTCGAGCTGCTTCGTCGCCTCGTGTACGGTCATAAGGTTCTCCGAAAGGTTCTGCCGGGCTTTCTCGGCCTCCTCCTGACACACCTCGACTGCCTCCGACACCGAGCCGGAGTTCTGGCTGAGCACCTTGATCCACATCGCCAGCTGCGACTTCATCTGCTCGCGCTGCTCCGCGAAGCTGCGCTCCTCGAGAAAGATGCGCTTGGCGGCCTTCTTTGCCGGATTCATGTTCTTGAGGCCGTCGACCATATCGGCGAGAAGGTCGAAGCCTCCGAAATCATCGAGATTGTCGACGCTCTCCTTTAGCTGTCCGGAAGGATTGGAGAGCTGCCGGGCCTCTTCCATCACGCCCTGCACTCCGGAGGGTGCCTCCTGGGGTGCCTGCTGCATTTTTGATTCTGCCATGGTTCCTATGTATTATGCCTGCTGGAGCTCGGCAAGCAGGGCTTGGAGAGCGTTGACGAGATTCTGGCGTGTGTCGTCGTCAGCGATGGCGCGTTTCAGTATTTTGTTTTTCATGAGCTGCTGCTCGATGTTCCTGTAGGCATCCACGGCTTCCTGCTGCGAATGCAGATACTCGCTCTGGGAGATGAGGTTCCTGTCGTCGAAGTCGTTGACCGACGTGAACTTGAAGTTCTCCTTTACGGTCTGTCCCTCCTGGGTGGTCATCCTCACGCCCTTCTTCTCGGGCTTGTAGTGGTCGAACACCTCGGCGAGGGTCTTCGGCTTGAAGACGTCGCCGGGCTTCAGGGGCGGATTGTCTGTCAATTGCTCCACATACAGCGTCTTGTCCTGCGGAAACTCGATAACGCCGTCCACAGCCTCAAGACCTGTATATTTGGAGATAACTGTCTTAGTTGCCATTCTATAATAGTTTTATTGTTCGTTTATAGTCCATTTAAGATTGCCATCGTCATCGAGCGTGAGGGCCACGCTGTCGCCGCCCTTCACCTTCCCGCTTATTATCATCTTGGAGAGGGGACGGCGTATCTCCTTGCGGATGATGCCGAGGATGGGGCGCGCGCCATACTGGGCGTTGAAGCCGCGCATGGCGATCTGGTGCTTCGCGTCATCGGAGATGGTGAGCGATATGTTCTGTTCCTTCAAGGTCTTCAGCAGCCCCTTGAGATGGATGTTGAAGATCATGAGTACGATCTCCTCCGTGATCGGGGAGAAGGGCACGATCTCCGTGAGCCGGGCGAGGAATTCCGGCCGGAAATTGCCCTGCATCACCTCGAGCATGTCGTTGTGGGTCGGTATGACGCCTTTCGCGAAGGAGTCGAAGATATACTGGCTGCCTATGTTGGATGTGAAGAGGATGAGGGCGTTTGAGAAGTCGCCCACCCTGCCGAGGCGGTCGTGGAGCTTACCCTCGTCGAGGATCTGGAGGAAGAGGTCGAAGACGCTTCGGTGTGCCTTCTCGATCTCGTCGAAGAGCACTACTGAATAGGGCTTCTGGCGGATCTGGTTTACGAGAAGACCGCCTTCCTCATATCCCACGTATCCCGGAGGCGCGCCGTAGAGAAGGGCGACGGAGTGCTCCTCTTTGTATTCCGACATGTCGAAGCGTAGTATGGCTGTCTCGTCCTGGAATAGGAAATCGGCGAGCGACTTCGCCAGCTCCGTCTTGCCGGTGCCGGTCGGGCCGAGGAAGAAGAACGAGCCCATAGGCTGCCCCTTCTTGTTGAGGCCGGAGCGGGACTCGTAGACCGAGTCGAGAACCACCTTTATGGCATGGTCCTGCCCCACTACCCTCTTCTTCATGATGGCCTCGGCGTTGACGAGACGGTCTCTCTCCTTCGACTGAATATTGCCCATGGGTATTCCAGTCTTCTGGGCCACGACGGCGAGAAGATGCTCCGGTTTCATCTCCGTGATTACCTCCTTGGCCGACCTGTCGAGATCGGAGAGGAGTTGCCCTATATATGAAAGCTTCTCGTCAGCCGTCTTGAACTCATTGAGGTCTTTCAGCTCTATCTGACCGATCACGATGGGGCTCACCCTGTTGACGATCTCATGGTAGAGCCATTTCGCCTCTGTCTCTTTCCGCGCATCATCCATATCGGAAGAGGATATCGCGTCGAGCTTGGCTTTAAGCCTTGTGATGTCCTTGGCCGCCATGTCGTTGGTCGACTTTATGAGCGCCATGGTGCGGTCGATCATGTCGATGGCCGAGTCGGGCAGCCGCTTCTCGCTGAAATAGCGCTTGGCGAGTCTGACGGAAGTGGCGAGTGTCTCCGGCGCGACCTTCAGGCCGTGAAACTTCTCGTAGGAGTCGATCACATGGGAGAGGATATGCTCGGCATAATCGGCCGACGGCTCCTCAAGCATGATGCGCTCGAACTTGCCGGTCAGCTCCTTGTCGGGCTCGATGTTCTTTGTGAAGCCGTCGATGGAGGATGTGCAGATGGTCAGCAGCCCCTGGTTGAGCTTGCTCTTCAGCAGGCCGGAGACTCCGCTGAGGATGTTCTGCCTGTCGAGCACCTTGTCGAGGTTCTCGATCACGAGGATGGCGTTGTCGGTGCCGGCGAGCTCGTCGAGCACCTTCTTCATCCTCGCCTCCACCTCGCTCTTGTAGGAGACCTCCATACCTAAGGCGATGGTGTCGAGCTCGAACACCTTGGCGTTCTCGATAAAGCCGGGCACCTCGCCGTTGACCACGGCCCGGACGAAAGCCCTGACAAGCGATGTCTTGCCAACGCCCGACTCGCCGGTGATCAAGATGTTCGACTTCGTGCGCCGGCCGAGGATGTCGAATATCTCCGAAAGCTCCTTCTCGAAACCGATGACGGGGTCGAGCTCACCATTCAGAACCTGCTCGTTAATGTCATGACAGAATTTTCCGACATTCGGCTTGCCGGCGCCACCGGGCGCCTTCTCCGGCTTGTCGTGACCATTCACTCCTTTCGACGGCCCGGTGCCGATCGCGTTCAGTACATCGTCGGGAGTAAGCGGAAGCGTCTTGAGCTGGTCGTGGGAGAAACCGACGCCCGGTGTCACCACCGAGGCAAGGAGTATCTTAGTATCCACGTCGTCGACACCGATCTTCTCCGCGATGCTCTCCGCCTCCTCGACTACCTCGATAGATGCAGGAGAGAGCTGGAGCTCCGCCTTCGGGCGCGAGCCCTTGCGCTCCATCCTGACGCGCATGTCGGCCCAGTCGAGGAGATAATAGTAGTCTTGCGCGAGTGTCTTCTCGATAAAAGGCACCAGTCCGACCTCCTTATGGAGCAAAGCCTTGAAGAGATGGGAGGGCTCGACGGCCGCGCCCATATTCTCCTTGGCGTATTCCCGGGCGATCCTTACGACATCCGCCAGGGCATTGTCTATTCTGTCATTATTCTTCATAGCGGTATTATTCTACATGGATTACGATAAAGCCCTTATATCCCTGAATCGAGAGGACATAGTCTCCGGTCTCCGGCACCTTGAAGGTAACCTTGGTATTGCCGAGCGGAGTAATGGTGCGCTCTATCGGCATTGCCAGCTCCACGAGGTCCTGATAGGTGAAGACATCGCGGGGGGCGGTCTTCTTCTTTCCGTCCAGAGGGATATCCATACGGTAAGCCTTGATCAGATATATGGCGCCGGAGGGATTCTCAAGGTTTGCCTCGACGGTTATCTCGTCGCCGGGCTTGGCGACAGCGGAAGCTTCGTCGAGGATGAAGTATCCGTTCTGCGACTTCAGCGGGGCGAACCATGCCCCCTTCTCTCCGCCGTTGAGCACCACCTCTCCCTTTGCAAGCTGCCGGTCGTAAACAACCTTGTAGCCGGGATTCCTGTATTTGGAATAGCGCTCCACGCTTGAGAGAGGTATGATCTCCGTCTCGCCGTCGAGAGTCATGACGGTGAGGTCCTGACCCATTGTGCGCTTCGTGATGAATCCGTCGACGGGCTTTTCCTCACCTTCGATATATATCCTGTCGAGAAATGGTGATTGCTCCATCACGGTCAGCTCGCTGAGGATCGGCTGCGACTCGAGGGTAGCCACAAGCGAGGAATTCACGGTAGTGGAATTGCTGTCGCCGAGCGCGATCTTCAGGGTCTTGCCGGGTACCTGCTCCATGATCTGGCCGATATATTCGGTGCCGTCCTTGAGCGTCACCACATCCTCGATGCCGGATACCACACCGTTCTCCCTCGGCTGCTTCACGGTCTTGGCGACCTTCGACCAGGGAAAGGTATAGACCTTTTCCGCCAA
>CECF01003364.1_pt1 | contig 10905 bp, 7 predicted proteins | sample 554751 | NCBI WGS metagenome assembly CECF01 (sample SAMEA3182099, study PRJEB8094) | gut metagenome | biome: human; feature: gut; material: Stool; isolation source: human stools | place: Canada | collected 2012-06-12 | reverse complement strand
GGTGGCGGGCGAGCTTCCACTCGCCCCTACATCATCTAACTTGATGGTGAACTTTGCTGCCGTGCGGTAAAGGGTCACCTTCTTGGTGAGGAGCGATGCGGAGGTGAGTTTGCCCGTCACGATGCCCGACATGATGAATCCATCGGTTGCGGGGAGCGGGTCATTGGTGGTCACGCCACGGAGGGCGGTGACAGTGGTTGTGTTGGTGTCGTCGAGGAGCGCGCCGGCATTGGCGATGATGTAGACGGTGACGTTGTCGCGGTGGGCTTTTGCGTCATCGTTGAGCTTAACGGTGATTTTGGTAAATGAATCCTTATTTGTGTCGTTATTAGTGAAGTCGGTGACGTTGAGCACTGACTGGAGCAACGAGCCGTCAGCATTGTAGATCAGCACTGACAGGTCGTTGATTGCGCGCTCGGTATCAACATCGGGCTTTTCGGCGCGGCTCACTACCTTCTCCGGCTCCGGAATGGAGATGGAGAAGGTGATGGTGTCGTCATCGCCCATAGGCTCGACCGTGTATTTCTCGTCATCGCTGCAAGCCGCCAGCAAGAGAATTGAAAATATATATATTAGACGTTTAGTTATATTCATAATAATAGTCATAGGAACTGTCACCACTATTGTTTTTTAAGAAATTCTTATCTCTTTGATCTCCTGTACTATTGCTAGGATTAGAACTCTGATAAATAATGAACGAATACTTATCTGAGTACCAATTTTGTTGCGAGGAGAATTGGAAATATCGATATGCTGTACCATTTCTCTGTTCCGTTCCCGAATAATTTTGTGGCTCCTTGTTCCAATCAGGAGCACTTGGATTCCCTACGTCTGTGCCATTGATGGTTGCCCATACGTGACATCTGTCCCAAATCATATCTTTCCAATATATACGGTATGTATATGTCGGAATATTTGGGTCAAGATTTGTATTGTTTATCCAATAATGTCTCGGATTATCATTGCCGAAATCTGAAATGTTAATGGTTTGGGGCTTACTCCGTCGTGACGCATTATTGCCATCAATGAGAGTGACATTAATACTTTTCACATTTTCGTTTAGTACAAAATCGTACCTGAATTTGTCGGTGTCCGCATAAGTGTGGGCTTGTCCGTTTTCCGAAGTACTTCCGACATATTGACCGGTATTTGCATCCTGAATGGATATTTTCCATAAATTGTTGGCTTTACCCCATTCGAGACGGAACTTGGTCAACTTTCCGGGTTTTGTTGGTGAGAACTGGGTCGCGCCACCGGCGAGGTCAAACCATCCCTCGCGGCTGGGATAGTCGAACAAGGGGATACCGGGTTGTGATTTATTGTTTTCGTCTAACGCAGGGTAACGTTTACCCTTATCGGAGTGTTGGTCATTGAACATAATCAGTGCTTTACCGGGTGTTGCTACTCCGGTAAGCTTGAATGTCCACCATTCGTTTCCGTCATTGTGCATCAAAATTCCGGGCCAAAGTCGGTTGGGATTAGTGCTACATGCATTACATTCGGTTGGGGTACCTCCTACACTACTATATGATACACTATCACGATGCAGTTTACAGAAGTCGAAATTATCGTAATAGCGATCGGTGAAACCGGCTAAGTTAGGATTCCATCCATCATTATCGTCAAAGACAAAAAATCCCAATGTGGAAGTGTCACATTTCCCCGTTTCCGCAGGTTTGTTGTTTGTTCCATCCCAGCCTTTAAATGCAATTTTTCCCGTGAAAGAATATTCAAGTGCCGAATAATAGTCGTTTATGGAACCATCTTTGTTGAAAACTTTGTATCCTACAGTTTTCCCAACATATTCGTCGCCACGCGTTTGTGGTATCTGTAGGCATTGATAGACATATATGTGCGGGTGAGTCCAATTCGATGGTGCGCGGAAGTGTATGAGATAATCGAGTTGATTGGGCTTGACGGTGATTTTTACGGGTTCTGTCTTGGTGTTTGTGCCGTTTGTTGCGGTATAGGTGAGTTGGAAGCTTTGTTCCGCGGTCCATATCCCGCTATTGAAGCCTTTTATTTTCAGCGTATTGGTGCCTTGCGATTCCGTATGTGACTTTTCGCCTTCAAGCTCGATCTTGGATTTGTCCCATCCGTCGTAGCCGGTGATGGTGACCTTGGGGAGGTTGGTGATGAACTCGATGGGGATTTCCGCATCATAGTCGCCCGAGGCGATATATTCGGCTATGTTTATTTCGATTTCGGTCGGGCTTACGTTAAGGAACGGCGTCAGTTTTACGGGCGTCACCAGTATGCGTTTGCGCAGATTGGCGGCGATGATGTCAAAGTAATATTCGTTGCCTTCGAGGACAGCGCCTGAGGCGGCGATTTGGGGATTTACCTTGACCGAGATATAGTTTTTGCCGGTTTCCTCGTCAACGCCTTTATCTACGATAAAGAGTTTCTTTCCGTCGTAGTCGCATGACTCAAACTTGATATCTGGGGCATCGGTCTCGTAGGTGAAGGTCTCTTCAAGACCGGCTACAAGATCTTCAATTTTCGTTTTGTCGACATGGAGGAAGTAGGGACCGTGGAGGTCGTAGGTGAGGACCTGGAGGGTCCAGTCGGCTACCGATGCGGTGATGTCGATTTGGTCGCCGATGGTGGTCACTCTGCCTACAAGGTCGTAGAAGTGTCCTCGGGTGAGGGTATAGTCCGGTTCCGAGTCGTTGGCTTCGGCGGCGTTTTTGGGGAGCTTGACGGTGTAGGAGAGGTTGGCGCCGTTGCCGTCGAGGGTTGCGCCGAGGTGGAGGATGGTGCGGGCACCGGTGAGGAGGTTTTCGGGGAGATACATGGTGCCTTGCCAGGCGCGCTGCGCGCCGGTGGCGGAGGGGGTGAAGCCGGGGTCGGCAAGGTCGTTAAGGTCCTTAGAGTCATTAATGACTTTAGGGTCATTAAGGTCAACCTTAAATGCGTCATCAAGCGCATTCACAGCATCGGTGAGGGGGGTCTCTTTCCTTACGCCGGTGAGGGAGGCGGTGTTGAAGGTGACGGTTGAGGAGCCGAAAGCCTCCCGGGAGAAGCCGCCCTCGCTGTTGTCAAACAGGATGGTGTAGCGCACCTTCGCGCAGAGGAAGGTAAGGTCGGTCTGTATGGTTTTGGTTGTGCCCGCTTCGACAGTGATGCAGCCGTTGGTATCAGCGCCGTCGACCTCGGCGGGGAGGCATGCCATGGGAAGCCCGTCGGTAGTGTTGGGGAGCTTGTCGGGGGAGAAGTTGAGGATGAGTTTCTCCAAATAGCTTTCTTCTGTAGAGGCGCTTATTTCCCCCGTGATATACTCGTCGAGGTTTGCCACGACATAGATGCGGTATTTGCCGGGCTTGAACTCTATGCGGTATTCGCTGTATTCATGGGTGAGCTGACCGGATGACTGGAGCTGACGGATGACGTTGTTGTCAGGGTTGGTGGTGTTATAGGCAAGTAGCCAGAGGGAATGGATGTCGCCTTCTTTAGCCTTGGTATCCAGATCTTTTTCTTCGGCGCGTGATGCTGCGGCTGCGGGCGAGCTTCCACTCGCCCCTACATTGGTTTCGGCATTGGCGGGTGAATCGGCTTCGGCGCGGGAGCGGGCGAAGGCATCGGCGGCTGCCGGATTGGGAATGCGTATGGTGACCGAGGTGCCGGGCGCGGCTACCTCGGGTAGGTCGGTGTCGTCGACACACGCGGCTGCGGTCATCATCAGCGCCATCGCCGCTATGATATTGAGAAGATATGTCGATAAAAGCTTTTTCATCACTGAATCAATGCCTTGGTTTATTACATGTCAAATACTATCTTATGATACCCCCACTTCTTCACCCTCACCTTCAAAGTCAGGCGCGGGTCTTCATCGGGCTCTTCGGGTCCGTAGGGGCGGGGGAGTCCGTCAATCGACAGGAGCGACAGGCGGTAGACATTGTTGCGCACGATGCCATATTCCATCACGCCCATCACGCCGTCTAAGCCGTTGTCATTATGCTGTATAAAGTAATAATAGTCAAGATAATAGCCTGCGGGATTATTGCCTGAGGCGGGAGAGTGGTTTACCGTAATGCTTTCGCCTTGATAATTGATGGTAATCGGGTCGGTGCCGTCGAGGTTAACGCCTTCGGGGGCGCCGGTTATGCGGGCGTGAAACTTCACGCCGGTGGTGTAGCCCTGTATTTGTGATTCAACGGAGGGGAGAGTATTTTCGGGGATATATTTCCAGAGGAAATAGTTGTCAGTTGTCAGAGGGGAGTTGTCAGTTGTGAGTTTTAGCTCCTCCGAGTTGAGGAAGTCGATGTCGGTGCCGTTGCCTGTGCGCTTGATGGCGGCATCGGTGTCCATCACGAAGCCCGATGCTTTCTTCTCGATGCCAAACAATACAGTATTGTCATCTTTGCCATCTGCCGATGTGTGGCGGAGGCAATACATCGACTTGCTTATGTTGATGAGCTGCATCGACTCGATCTTGACTGTGTAGCCGCTCTTGCCGAGAGGATAGGTGTGAGCATCTGTGCCGTCGGTGCGGTTACGGTCTTTGTAGTCGACGCGAGCCACGCAGCGTTCAAGCAGCACGGGGGAGGGAGTTGTCAGTTGTGAGTTGTCAGTTGTCAGAGAGCAGTAGTCGTTGAGTATGAGGGGGTCGGAGGTAGTGAGATGCTTTGCAAGTTCGGTGTCGGTAAGCCCGTCGAGGGTATATCTCTCGGCATTTGACATCGGGAGTGCGCCGAGCTTTTTGAGTTGCACTGCGTCAAGCGTCGCCACGGTGTAGGCGGCATCCTTCGGCGAGAAGCTGCCGCCGATGAGGTCGCCGAACGGCCCGGGGAGCGGATTGGCAAGCACGTACAGATTGACCGTTTTCCCGGCGATTGCCTCGGTCACGGTCGAGAGTTTCAGGGAGGTAGAGGCTGTATAGCGGGTATTGTCGGAAGCGTCAGCCTTGATGGAGCTTTCGCCTATGAGGGTGTAGAGGAGTGTCGAGTTATCATCGGCTGAGGTAAACACGAGCACCATGCTCTTGATGGCACATTCTTCAGGTGTGGCGGCAAGGGTGCCGTCGCTTGACGTGCCGTCGTCCTTGGTCGAGCTGCGGGAGCCTTCCGATGTCGACGGGAGCGACAGGTCGATGCTGAAATAGACCTCCGCGTCGGGGGCTGCCGCGGGCGAGACGGGGCTGTCGTCGCTGCACGATGCAAGTGCCGTTGCCGCGAGCATTGAGGTCAATATGTGCCTGAATAGATGTTTCATCATTCTGTGTTTTGCGATGCGATGATATTTATAGGGTGGAGAGAGGCGGTTTAAAAGTGAGTGTCGTTGATGCGTACTTCCCAGTCGTTGATGACTATGCGGCTCTTGACCCAGGCGTTGTCGTCGCGCTCGTCGAGGAAAAATACAAAGTTCCAGCGGTTTTCGCGGTCGAGATATTCCTGGTTGCCCATAGGCGCGGTGTCGTCATGATTTTGCTTGAAAAGCAGCATGTAGTTTACAAGAGGGAGTTTCAGCACGGTCTCGCCGTCGCTGTGGCGGGTCACGTGGAGGGTGGGTGATACCGTCTTACCGCCGACTATGCGCGAGGTCGTGAACTCGGCGATTGCCGCATGCCATTCCTGTTCTGCTGCGGCGTCATCGGCTCTGCCCACAGTGCCTGTCGAACGGTTTTCGGCAAGATAGGGGAGATAGGTCACCTCGCCTGCGGGGATGAGATTGTTGTCAGCGTCAAAGAGGGTGTTGTCGTCGGTGATGGCGAAGTCAAAGTCGGCGTGGTCGATGGGCGAGCCGTTGAGATGCTGGAGCGCCACCTGAATGGTGTTGGTGTTGCGCATCATCTCGACCTTTGCCGATGTGGTGGCGTGGGTCGCTACCTCGAAGTCGACCGCTCCGTGGAAATGGTTGTGGAGCTGACGGCGCGCGTCGTCGGTGAGACAGTCGGGGTGCATCTCTACCTGAAGGTCGGCGAGACGGGTGTCGGCGCCGGGTGCCGACGGATGACGGAACGAGCTGCGCTCACACTCCATGCCGCCGTAAGCCACGGCGTGATACTTGCCCTCGGGGAGCTGGAGCGTCATGCGGTAGCTCTCGTCGCCAAGCCGCTCGGCTGATGTCTCGGTGGCGCGGGTCACGAAGCGTCCCTGCTCATCGTAGACATATAGCGTAAGGCAGTCAACCTGGTTGTGGAAAGCGTTGGCGCGCTCCATGTTGTACTCATAGACAAACCGCAGGTCGACAGCCGATGGCTGACACTCGGGGAGGTCGTCGTAGAGTGCATTGCAGGAGGTCGAGATAAGCGCCATGGAGGCGGCGGTCAATGCCGCCCCCATGATGCTTGTGATATGTTTAGCTATTCCTTTCATTGAAGAAAGTTAAATTGTTGCTAATTGAGGTTTTTGGAGAATTTTAGAACTCGATACCGTTCACACGTACTGACCAGTTAACCGGCTGAACGGCTACTTCGATAGCTACATTGCCCTCTTCGTCAGGCTTTTCAGGCTTTTCGGGATCGGGATCGTTTTCAGGCTTGCGCGGATGACCAAGTCCTTTAATAGTGGTTATTTTAAGTTTATAGATGTGATTACGGACAACACCGAATTCCATAGCATCCATCACATTGAGTTTGCCGTTATCATTGTGACGGTTCCAATAGTAATAATACATATAGTACTCACCAGCCTTGTCGTCGGTACCGATGGCGGTTGTACCAGCAGTTGCGGGTTCGAAGATTATGAATCCTGCCTCAATGAGTTTGGCTTTAACGGTGGCATCAGTAGCACTGCCTTCTCCAACAGCGGTTTTAAATGCTTCGACGTAAGAGCTTGCAAGACCATTATTATCTTGGAGGATGAAGTCTGCTGTGCCAAGAGGAACTACTTTGTCGCTCTTAAAGAAATAGATAGCTTTAGTATTGTCGGTTGCGTCATGAGCGTTCTTCATTGAACCCACTACACCATCTGTAGTACCTGTGAAAGCAAGTTTAGCTTTGAATACAATACCAGTAGATTGACCGTTTTGCTGACGAGATGCATCGGGAATAGTGTTTTCAGTTACATAACGCCAAACTTTGTAATCTGCTTCTTGCGTCCATGTTTCGTTGTCTTCCTTTGCAGATGAAAAATAGCTCATGGGGGTAGAGTACCACTGGTTGCGACCGAGAGCTCCATTACTTCCGGTTACCGGGAATAAGAAATCGGTTGTAGATACGCCAGCTGTATATGCTGCCTTTGTTGAGGCATCAACATCAATTACCCACGGCATTGAGGCATCAAGAATAGTTGTCTTTGAAAGGTCAGCAACAGTGGTGCTACTTTCTTTATTCGGTGCATTGTGACGTAGATAATAATATTGATTGCTCATGTTGACAAGACCGATACGGTCAATCACGACATTAATCTTATTATTCGGATATTTTTCATCGGTATAAATAGTATAAGTGAAATCCTTATTTGCTGATGCATCCTTGAAGTCGAAACGGGCGATGGAGCGTTCAACTTTAATAGGATTGGACTCAGTTGAGATTTTCAACGGATTTTCCTTAGTATATTTTGTCAAATCATCGTTCGGAGTGAATGTAAATTCAAAGATTTCTGAATTTGCCATCGGAATAGAAGCTTTTACGCTGGTGTTCCATTTACCGGTGATGTCAGCTGCACCTGAATTTACTGTCGCAGATTGATTGAACCACTCCGTGTTACCGCCATTCTTGGTAAGTGTGCTCAAATAAGAAGCAAATTCAGATGAATAGTTACAGAATGCGAATACGTTTACTTTTGGTGTTGTAATGTCTTTAAGATAGTTCTGAAGAGTTGAGATTGAGAATGTAGCATCATATTTGAGGATGGAATTGTTAGTAGCATTGAATGTAGCTGCTGCATAGTCAATAAAACTATTGTCGTTGGCATCAGCAAGGACAATAAGCATGCTGTTTACCTTGCATTCATCTTCGCTACCTGCTTCATCGTTCCCCTTATTAATGGGATCACCATCAGCGCGGCTACCGGCAGTAGGAAGCTGTACCGAAATGCTCATTGTTACTGAGCTTTCGTTGTCCGGTGTTTCGGGACCTTCGAACTTGTTGTCATCCGAGCAGGCAGCAAACATGCCGAGGGCGAGTGCCGGGATGAGGAATTTGTTAATTACGTTCATTTGTCTGGTTTTTATTGGTTTATTTGAATAAAGAAAATTTCAACTATTTAGAATCAATGTGTGGTTGCATGATATGGTGTTGTGCAACCCGTTTCTGGGTTGCGGAGGATGGGCGGTGTTTCGCTCCACGGGCGCACCTTCGGCGCTGCCCGCGGTTAACGACATCTTGCCCCTGCCGGGGCAAATCCCATCCGGCATCATCGCCTGCTGTTTTGCGGGCGAGCTTCCACTCGCCCCTACACCGGCTTGCATTGCCGCGCAAAATTTCCCGGAGGGCTCCATCGCGTAGCTGTAGGGGCGCCTGGAAGGGCGACCGCGATGCATCCGGGATGGAAATGGTTGCCTTGCGGGCGGTTTCCATGCTGCTCATGAGCAAAGTTTCCCGGAGGGATAATCTGCGTTTAGCCGTAGGTTGAGCGGAGCGATACCTACGGAAAGCGGTAGCCGGGAAGATGTTTCTGAAAGAATCATCAAAAATTATATTTTCGAGAGGGCGTTGCATGGCTATTCGGTGATGATATGGAAATGCTTGCCGTCGGCTTTGATGAGGGCGTCGAGCTGGGCTGCAGCGTCGGCTGCCTGCGGTGTCGCCGGTACTGCGCCGAGAGCCTCGACGGCGGCGGGGCGGTCGCCCGAAAGGGCGGTGAATATAGCGCGGGCATACTGCGCCTCGGCTGAGTCGCCTGCCTTGGCGAGGTAACGCTCTGCATTGCGCAGGTCGCGGCGCTGCATGGCGGAGTTGGCGGCGTTGAGGTTGGCGGTTGGGTCGTCGGGATACATCCTGACGGCTATCTCAAATGCCTCGTTGTAAAGGTCGCTTCCCGGCTCCTGCGAGAGCGCGGCAACATACAGCTCCTGGAGCGAGAGCTTCTGCGGTGCCGTGCGCATCACCTCTATTATCTCTTCGGGGGTGGTGAAGGAGCGTATGGTGTAGTCGATGGCGTAGTCGGAGTGACGGAGGGCGGGGTACACGTCGGCAAGCAGCATCTTGCCTACGGCGGGATATGCCGAGCGCAGCTTCCAATCCTTAGCGTCGGGGGCGAGGTCGGAGTCGATTATGGCGAGCAGCTCGTCGCGGCATGTGAGGGCGGTGTCGGCGGCTATGTAGGCGCGGAGTCCTTCCCAGTCCTCAGGCACGTAGGAGGTCGATATCAGTCCGGGGCGGAAGCTGTAGAGCTTCTGGACATACTGCTTGAGCGCCTCGGTACGGCCTTCGGCGAGGCGTGTGTTGTTGGCGTAGCTGCCTTCGGGCGATGCGTAGCCGGTGATGTGGAGTGAGGTGATGGTGATATCCTTGTCGGTGCGCACGGAGTCGATCGTGGCGCGTATCTTGGCAAGCTCGGCGGGGTTACGGCGGTAATCGGGGTAGATTACGGTCTTGTTGACGGGGAAGTCGATGTAGGCGCTTGCCTTGAGGGCGCGTGTCTTGACTGCCTCAGCCTTGGGGGAGATGTAGAGATATTGCGGGGCGAAGGTCTTTGGCACGAAGTCGAGGCGCGCCACGGGTATCGCGCCTTCAGCCTCGATGGCGTTGCAGCATCCGCTCTCGCGGGTGTCGATCACAAGGCGCGCTGTCGCCATCCAGTCGCGGTAAGGGGTGTCGTCGCGGTAGTTGATGGGGCGGTCGATGTCGCCTGCGCGGAGAAATATCGGGGAGGGGGCGCCGTTGCGTATGCCGTGGTAGTAGCGGTTGCGTCCGGCGATGGTGAAAGATTTGAGCCTTACTGTGTCGGCTGCGTTGTCGCTGACGAGCATGGGGGTGAGCGTGACCTCGCGGTTTGACTTCATCCGTAGCCCGGTAGCGTCGATGTCGAGCAATACAAAGAGATTACTATCGGTATGCGCTATATCTAACGGGTTGATGGTCAATGAATTACCCCCCCTATCGGCAGGGGCGTCGCCGACGGTGACATTCATCGAGGTCACTGCCGAGGCTGTGAGGAGCGTGACGCCACACAAGACGCCTGTGCAAAATATCTTTTTCATCATTGGTTGCGGTTAATAATCGGGAAGAGACTGTGTATTCAGAAGAGGTATATAAGGCTTACGGCGGCTTTGGTCGGGCCTACGTAGTCGTGGTTTTTGTCTTCGGCAATCTTTGTGCCGCACTCGGCGCAGGGGTAGACGTCGGAGCGTGTGTGAATCCATCCGAGTCCTATCTCAGCCTCGATGTTCCAGTGTTTAGCGAGTATCCAGGAGTATCCGTAGGCGAGTCCGGCGCCAAACATACAGCCCTGATAGCGGTTGTGGGTGAGGTCGGAAAAGTCGGTTCCGAGAAACTTGATGTTGTTGTGGAGATTACCCACATTGTACTGACCCGCGATGGCGTGTACACCGAAGAAATGACCCTGGAAGCGATCGCACAGCCAATACCGCGCCTCGGGTTGCAGGAGCCAGTGTTTCCACTTGTGCTCGTTGATAGTCCATGCGTTGAGGTTGGCTGAGAGGTCGACGGTCCATCGTGGAGCGAGCGGCACCTCGACGCCAAGGTTGGCGACGGCTATCGCATCGTAGAGCAAATTGCTCTTGATTGCTACGTTCTGGCTCTTTACGCTAAAGCCTGTCAGCAGCAATAATAAAAACAGGACAACTCTATCTTTCACTGTTAAATCAGGTTAATTATAAATCTCAAATCAAAATCAACATAGCCGGGCGCTGGTCATTACACTGTGTGTTACGCCGGGCATGTAAGTAAAACTATCTATAGAGTCACCTCCGCAGCCGGAGGGAGACAAATATCTTCAATCTTCGTGGCGACAAAGATAAGGTTTCTGTATTTTATTACCAAATAATTGTACAAAA
>CECF01036795.1_pt1 | contig 10976 bp, 7 predicted proteins | sample 554751 | NCBI WGS metagenome assembly CECF01 (sample SAMEA3182099, study PRJEB8094) | gut metagenome | biome: human; feature: gut; material: Stool; isolation source: human stools | place: Canada | collected 2012-06-12 | reverse complement strand
GAAGGTACTAATTTGATTGTTTTGGCATGGGTTGCGAAGCAAGTCCCTATGAGTAAGGTCAAAATAAAAAGTAACTGTTTCATGTTTTTATATCTTTATTATTGTTTTCTGCTAGTTAGACGGAACGAATTAGGAAATAGGTTGCAAATAGACAGAAAATTTTCAGATAATCCCAAAATATCATCGTATTTTTGTAGTATAAAAAGGAAGAAATATGAAATTACCATCAGAATTTGAAGCAAGAACCCTGGAATGGATGGGGGAAGAAACTTATCGTGCGTTGGAAGCTGCTTTACAGACAGAGCCTCCTGTCAGTATCCGTGTCAATCGTACGAAGTGGAGTGGGGAAGTTACAGGAGAACCGGTACTTTGGGCATCCGCAGGGGTCTATTTATCGCAACGACCGACTTTTACATTCGATCCGTTGTTTCATGCTGGTTGCTATTATGTGCAAGAAGCGTCTTCCATGTTTGTGGAACAGGTATTACGCACTTATATTACCGGGCCTGTGGTGATGCTCGATTTATGTGCTGCTCCCGGTGGCAAGTCTACTCATGTGCGTTCAGTTCTTCCCGTAGGTAGTTTGTTGGTGGCTAATGAGGTGATGCGTAACCGTTCTCAGGTATTGGCTGAAAATTTGATAAAGTGGGGAAATGTAGAAGTTGTGGTGACGAACAACGATCCGGCCGATTTCACTTCTTTGACAGAGGTGTTTGATGTTGTCTTGGCGGATGTGCCTTGTTCCGGTGAGGGGATGTTCCGTAAAGATCCTGTGGCTGTAGAGGAATGGAGTACGGACAATGTGCAGGTTTGTTGGCAACGTCAGCGTAGGATTTTAGCGGATATATGGCCGGCTTTGAAACCCGGTGGCCTGCTGATTTATAGTACCTGCACTTATAATAGGGAAGAAGATGAGAAAAATGTGGCTTGGATTGCTGATGAATTGGGTGCGGAGATACTGAAAGTGCCAGTGGTATCGGAATGGGGGATAATCGGAAATTTGGCGGGACAGAATTTTCCTGTTTATCGTTTTTTGCCTCATAGAGTAAAAGGAGAAGGATTTTTCTTGGCTGTATTGAGGAAGAGTGCCGCCATTTCTCATGCTGTTCCTTGCATTTGCTGTCGGGATGACAAGGAGAAAATAACGAAAAAGAAGAGGAAAGGAGAAAAAGGGAATTTGTCTCAGGTTGCTCCTTTTCCCAAAGAAGTAAAAAGTTGGTTAAAGCAGGCAGAGGATTTCCGGTTTGAGGTAAGAGGTACGAAGGTGATAGCATTCCCCAATGTTCATCTTTCGGAATATGACCTGTTCCGACAGGAATTAAAAGTTGTTCATGCGGGCGTTACTATAGGCGAGTTGAAAGGAAAAGACGTGATACCGGATCATTCGTTGGCAATGAGCACACAGCTGAATCATGATGGTTTCTCTTGTTTTGAATTGACCTATGAACAAGCTATTGCTTATTTGCGTAAAGAAGCGATCACATTGGATGCTTCTGTTCCGCGTGGCTATATACTTTTAACTTATAAAAATATTCCATTGGGATTTGCCAAGAACATTGGTAATCGGGCTAATAACCTCTATCCGCAGGAGTGGCGTATCCGAAGCGGTTATTTGCCCGAAGAACTTTCTTTTGTATGCTAAAAGGAGCCATAAATTTGTTCGGGAAGATTGTGCATATTGCTTTTCATAGACTGACGCAATGCTTCTCCGGGTACAGACTTGCTTGAATTCTATAATATAATACAAATTTTGTTGGCCTTGTACAAGGAAAGTGTGGTTATCAGAACGACTTCCTGTAGGTACACCCGTTTTTCCATTCTGAACAGCCATACGCGGTTTTTCCTTTTATAATCGTTCCTTTGCCACATAGCGGGCAGGTTTTTCCCGCCAATTCGTTATCGGATGGGATAGCGGGAGCGGACGTGGCTGAAGAAGTGTTTTTTCGTGGGGTGCCGGTCTTTTTTTTAGGCTGTTTGGCCGTAGAGGGTGTTGCAGCTTTTGTCGCTGTTTCCTCTATTGCGGTGACACGGCGGTTTGTATTATCACTTAAAACGCTGTGTACTATTTCACTCACCATCTGCTTTAATTCATTTAGAAAAGTCGTTGCATCATAGCTTTTCTTTTCTATTTCACGTAGTTTCTTTTCCCATATACCCGTTAATTCGGCAGATTTCAACAGTTCTTCGCGGATTAGTCCCACCAGTTCTATTCCGGTAGGGGTTGCAATCAAATTTTTGCGTTCTTTACGGATATAATGGCGTTTGAACAGGGTTTCAATAATGGCTGCGCGTGTAGACGGACGTCCTATTCCATTTTCTTTTAATGCATCGCGTAGCTCGTCATTATCTACCAGCTTACCGGCAGTTTCCATAGCGCGCAGTAAAGTTGCTTCTGTATATGGCCGTGGGGGCTGTGTCCACTTCTCGTCTAGTTTGGGCAGATGTGGCCCGCTTTCTCCTTTCACAAAAGCGGGTAAGGAGTGTTCTTCGTCACTTTCACGGGCTTCTGCGTCAGGATCGGTCATACCTTCAGGCAGATTGGTTTGTGGTTTGGCAAAGATAACGCGCCATCCGGGATCTAGAATCTGTTTTCCTGTGGCTCTGAACTCTATACTGTCAGCTTCGCCTATTACGGTAGTAGTGGCAAACTTACAGTCGGGATAGAATACGGCAATAAAGCGGCGCGCTACCAGATCAAATACCCGTTTCTCCATTTCTGTCAGATTTACAGGAGGTTGTCCCGTAGGAATAATGGCATGGTGATCCGTTACTTTTGAATTGTCAAATACTTTTTTGGACTTGATGAGCTTTTGTCCTGCCAACGGGGCGGTAAATGCTGTGTATGGAGTTAGTCCCGCCAATATATTGGGACATTTGGGATAGATATCATCGCTTAAGAAAGTAGTATCTACACGAGGGTAAGTAGTCACTTTCTTTTCATACAATGACTGGATAAGTTTTAGAGTTTCATCGGCTGAATAAGCAAATTTTTTATTACATTCCACCTGCAGGGAAGTCAGATCGAAAAGACGGGGGGGGGCTTCTGTTCCTTGTTTTTTTGCTACTTCTGTCACAGTAAAAGGAACATTTTTGACACGCTCCATGAGTGCCTGTCCGGTAGCAAGATCAATGATGGGAGGAATTCCCCTGTTCTCTTCAGCCTTTTTGGCTTTCTTGGGATTCTCTTTGGCGTCGCTTTCTTCCTGAGCTAATTCCTCATCGCTTTTGCGGATGATGGCAGAGAATGTGGTTTCCCGGTATAAAGTAGCCAGCACCCAATATTGTTGCGGAGTGAAGTTTTCTATTTCTTGCTGACGCTTTACTATCAGTGCCAGAGTCGGAGTCTGCACCCGTCCTATAGATAGTATTTGTCTGTTTTGTCCGTATTTCAAGGTATAGAGCCGGGTGGCGTTCATACCCAATACCCAATCGCCGATAGCACGGCTTAATCCGGCTTCGTATAAAGGTTGGAATTCTTTTTGGTCTTTTAGTTTGTTGAATCCTTCGCGTATGGCTTCTTCAGTCAAGGATGAAATCCATAGACGTTTCACCGGGCAGTGTGCTCCTGCTTTCTGCATGACCCATCGTTGAATAAGTTCTCCTTCTTGGCCGGCATCACCGCAATTTATAATTTCATCGGCATTTTGCATCAGTCCTTCTATAATGCGAAATTGTTTTTCAATGCCCGGATCGCTGATCAGCTTAATGCCGAAACGAGGTGGGATCATGGGAAGGCTGGACAGGCTCCATGCTTTCCATGAGGGAGTGTATTCATGAGGCTCCTTCAAAGTACAGAGGTGTCCGAATGTCCAGGTAACCTGATATCCGTTTCCTTCTATATATCCGTCTTTTTTGTTTTTTGCTCCCAGTACATCCGCTATGTCACGGGCTACGGAAGGTTTTTCGGCAATACAAACTATCATATTTTTTTTCGTTTCTGTTCAAATAGGATTGCAAAGGTAATAAAAACCTCGGAAGAGATTTTGTTTTGTCTTTATTAGTTCTTCTTTTATAAGAATTTAAAAGTAGGTATCGGGGGCTTTAAGGTCATTTCAGTGCAAATGGGCTGTTAGGTATGGTTTTTCTGTTATTTGCTGTTTGGCGAATGTCTTTTGAACTTTTCTCTATGATTTCAGTTTCTTTTCAGAATCCTATAAGAATTTTGCATCAAAAAGAAACTATAAAACAATGTAATTATGAAAAAGAATTGGATGTTATTTTTATTTTTCGCAGCTTTTGCTGCACTAACTTTTAGTGGTTGTAGTGATGATGACAATAGTGATGTTCCTGAAAACACACATTTGGTTTCAAAAGAAGTACAGGCTGCATTTAATGCAAAATATCCGCAAGCCAAAGACGTGGAATGGGAGCTGAAAGGTGATTATGCTGTAGCAGATTTTTATTGGGATGGTGGAGAGCATTCTGCATGGTTCAATCCGTTATCGGCTGCCTGGTATATGACAGAAACAGATGTTCGTTATGAAAATCTTCCCGAACCTGTACTTGCTGCCCATAAAGCAGGCAAATATGCTGATTGGCGGGTGGATGATGTGGATAAGTTGACTCGTGAGGGAATGGAAACTCTTTATGTCATTGAGGTGGAGAAAGGAGAATCCGAGCTGGATTTGTTTTATTCGTCTACAGGTATATTGGTAAAAACTGTTGTAGATACCGGACACGAAGAAGATTATGATGATTATTTGCCGCAGCCTGATGCAAACGGCATTATAGCTATTGTCAAGCAGAAATATCCCAATGCGACAATTGTAGAAATAGAACGTGAAAAAGGTTTGCAGGAAGTTACTATTTTAGATGAAAACAGAGAGAAAGAGGTTTATTTCAATGAGCGGAACGAATGGATGGGAACAAGCTGGGATGTACAGGTGGCAAATTTACCGGAAGCGGTAAAAAAATCGGTTATGGAAAAATATTCAGACTATGTGATAGATGATGCTGATTATGTGGTGACACCTGATAATGAATGGTATATACTTGATTTGGAAAACAAACAGATCGATAAAGAGCTTAAAGTAAAGATAGATAAGGACGGCGTTTGGTTGTAATTTTATTATCCCCTAGGTTATGCTAGGTAAACAGGCGGATGTTTCATAGGGCCGGACAGCTTTGGGGTTTTTAAACATTATGATTTTTGTGGCAGGCAGTTGAAGTGTGAATTTGTATTTCTGTTATACATTTTTTGTGATTTTGATGAGAGAGTAAAAGATGAATGTGGAAAAATAGATTTGTATGATATACGATATTCAGTTACATTTGCATTTAGAATAAAAAAACAGCATGATGGAAACAGGATTAACTTATACTTCGACTGTTGTCGTTTCAAAAGAAAATGTAGCTGCCACCATGGGTAGCGGCGATTTGAATGTGTTTGCCACTCCCGCTATGGTGGCGTTGATGGAGAATGCTGCCATGAGTGCCGTGGCAGATGAGTTGCCTGAAGGTTCTACTACAGTAGGGGCCATGATGAACACTACTCATATCAAGCCCTCGGCTGTGGGAGACACGGTTTCGGCTACTGCCGTATTAAAAGAGGTGGAAGGCAGAAAACTTACTTTTGAAGTGCGGGCGCAAGATAGCAAGGGCGTGATTGGAGAAGGTACACATGTACGTTATATTGTGGACAAAGAGAAGTTTATGAGTAAATTGTCTTAATAATTATTTGAAATTATGCCACAACTGAGAGCTTCCCTTCTTTTGTGATTCTGAATATTATTTGTTCCGATAACGGGAAATCAAGTAGAGGAATGAAGAACGTGCTTTAATAAAAAATATTTAAGGAGAGCAAAATGAATGACAATCTGAAAAAGAGTGTCATGGAGTTCTGCCCTCCTTCTTTTATTCTTGCAGCGCCAAGATATATTCGTATAACTTCTTATAAAACGGATGTTTCGTCAGCGTAGAGGCATCTCCTAATATAATAAGTTTCATGCGTGCACGTGTAATTGCTACATTCATTCGTCGCAAGTCATTTAGAAAACCAATCTGTCCCTCTTCATTTGCACGTACTAAACTGATGAGGATAACGTCTCGTTCCTGTCCCTGAAAACCATCTACCGTATTGATGGTGATAAGGTGTCGGTAAGGCTTGAAGAAAGTATCTCGTTTTATCAGTTGACGGAGATATTGTACTTGTGCTTTATAAGGAGAAATCAGTCCCACATCAATCCGTTCTTCCAGAAAACGGTCTTTACCTATTTTATTGATATAGTTGGTAAGTTGGGAAATGGAGAGTGCCGCCTCCTCTTTATTGATACGGCCGAAGCTTTCACCCACAAACTCTTCGTTGCATTCCATTCCTTCCGTATTTATCCATTCTATCGGTGTGTCATAGTCCAATATACTCCGATATTTTACTTCGGGAGCTGATTTCAGTTCACCCTGATAGAACCATTCTGAAGAGAAACGCATAATTTCATCATTCATTCTATATTGTACCTTTAACAAGGATACAGTGTCGGGTTTGTTGTCTGCAATCTCCTGCATCAGTGTCCGGTCTAATCCTCCACGAGCTGCTTCCATGCATTTAATGGTAGGAGGAAGCTGGCAATAATCACCGGCCAGAATGACACGGTCTGCTTTGCGGATGGCAATCCAGCAGGCAGGCTCTAGAGCTTGTGCGGCTTCGTCTATGAATAAGGTACTGAATTTGCGTCCTGTCAATATTCTGTTGGCGGAACTTACCAGTGTGCAGGCTATCACACGTGCTTCGCCGAACAATGCTTCGTTGATGCGAATTTCCAGTTCGGTGGCACGGTCTTTCAGTGAGTTTATTTTCTGTCGGATATTCTCACGCTCCGCTCCTTTGCGCGAACGTCCGTAGAGCTCGCGTATTGCTTTTCGGATACTCCATAATTGCGGATAATCGGGATGGCTTTCAAAACGGCGTTCATAGGTAAAAGCAAGCATTTTGTCATTGACGCGGGTGGGATTACCAATACGGAGAACGGGAACACCCCGGTCCACCAGTTTCTCGCTAATCCAGTCTACAGCCATATTGCTTTGTGCGCAAACCATCACTTGATTTTCCCGGTGAAGGGTCTCGTAAATGGCTTCTACCAATGTGGTAGTCTTACCGGTTCCGGGCGGACCGTGGACTATAGCAACATCTTTGGCATGCATCACTTTATTTACTGCTTCCTCCTGCGTATTGTTTAACCAGGGGAAACGGGTGAAGCCGAAACTGAAAGTTTCCGCCTTTTGGTTGCCATGAAAAATCTCACGTAACTCTGCCAGGCGATTCCCTTTTGCCTTGAGGACTTGTCCCAACGCTTCGAACATCAACCGGTAACTGGTTTCATCAAAATAAAGCTGTACTCCCAATTGTAGCTCGGTTGCCTGTATGCTGAGCAATGCATCTGCCGAGGGGAGAACGATTACCATTCGGTCTTCGTCCACGTAGTTGACAGTTGCCGTAAAATTGAAATAATGTAATTGGCCTGATGCATTTTGCGTAAAAAAGCATACCGGACGGCCGAATTCAAATACATGTTCTATGTCTTTGTCTTCTTGCCTTTCAACTTCTACAACCAATTGATTCAATGAGTTATAATAGCTTCTGCCTGCCGATATAGGATACCAGCACATACCCCGTTTCACTTTGCGCCCGATGCCCATAGCTTCAGTCTGTTGCCTGAAAGTCTCTTTTTCGTAATCATATTCTAATTTTAGTAACAACTCTTTGCGTTGTAGTTTGTTAATTATATTAGAAAGGGGTATATGTTGGTTCATAATGATGCTTTTTTCTATAAGAATTGCAAAGATAATAATAATCCTTTAGGTAGGACTTTATGTTTTATTTTGTTAAACGTATTATAGATTACACAAGAATTCAAATATTATTCCTATATTGCCAAAAATAAAATAGATTTAAAACTGTAATAATTATAAATGGTAAAAGGTATGGTATATGACTTGGACATGTTAAAGGCCTTTTATGCTTCTTTCGAAAAGAAGATAGGTCGGGTAAGAGCCGTGTTGCAGCGTCCGCTGACATTGGCTGAGAAAATTCTGTATACACATCTTTATGATGATGCTCAACTGAAGAATTATGAACGTGGCGAGGACTATGTGAATTTCCGTCCCGACCGCGTGGCTATGCAAGACGCGACGGCGCAAATGGCATTGTTGCAATTTATCAATGCAGGAAAGGATTCCGCTGCCGTACCTTCTACTGTGCATTGTGACCATTTGATTCAGGCATATAAAGGAGCGGGCCCGGATATTGCAACGGCTACGGAAACCAACCGTGAGGTATACGATTTCTTACGAGATGTTTCTTCGCGTTTCGGTATCGGGTTTTGGAAACCGGGAGCAGGAATCATTCATCAGGTGGTACTCGAAAACTATGCTTTTCCCGGGGGAATGATGGTGGGGACGGATTCTCATACCCCCAATGCCGGAGGATTGGGAATGGTGGCAATCGGAGTCGGTGGTGCCGATGCTGTGGATGTAATGACCGGTATGGAATGGGAGTTAAAGATGCCGAAACTGATTGGAGTTCATTTGACCGGAAGCTTGAATGGATGGGCTTCGCCAAAGGATGTGATTCTGAAATTGGCCGGTATTCTGACCGTGAAAGGTGGAACGAATGCCATTATAGAATATTTTGGAGAAGGGACAGCTTCACTTTCGGCAACCGGTAAGGCTACTATCTGCAATATGGGTGCAGAGGTGGGGGCTACTACATCCTTGTTCCCCTATGACGATCGGATGGCTGTGTATCTGAAAGCTACCGGAAGAGAGTCTGTAGCAGAGATGGCCGGAAAAGTGGCAAATGATTTACGTGCCGATGCTGAGGTTGTTGCCAATCCTTCTGCTTTTTACGACCGTGTGATTGAAATTAATTTGTCCGAGTTGGAACCTTATATCAACGGGCCGTTTACACCGGATGCCGCAACACCTATTTCAGAGTTTGCCGAAAAGGTATTGGTTAATGGTTATCCGCGTAAGATGGAAGTCGGGCTGATAGGTTCATGTACCAATTCCTCTTATCAGGATTTAAGTCGGGCTGCTTCCATTGCCCGTCAGGTAGCTGAAAAACATTTGGCTGTGGCTGCTCCTTTGATTGTCAATCCGGGTTCTGAACAGATTCGAGCTACCGCCGAGCGTGACGGGATGATTGATGCTTTCCAAAAGATTGGGGCTACTATTATGGCGAATGCTTGCGGTCCGTGCATCGGACAGTGGAAACGCCATACCGATGATCCTGTCCGCAAGAACTCGATTGTCACTTCTTTCAACCGTAATTTTGCCAAACGTGCCGATGGTAATCCGAATACACATGCATTTGTGGCTTCTCCTGAATTGGTATTGGCTCTGACTATTGCCGGTGATTTATGTTTCAATCCGTTGAAAGATACGTTGATAAATCAAGAAGGCGAGAAGGTGAAATTGAGCGTTCCCGAGGGAGATGAATTGCCGTCGGCAGGTTTCACTCAAGGTAATCCCGGTTATTTGGCTCCTGCCGGTGCACAGGTAGAAATTAAGGTGAATCCCGAATCACAGCGTTTGCAGTTATTGGCTCCGTTTCCGGCATGGGATGGAAAGGATTTTACGGATATGCCTTTACTGATTAAGGCTCAAGGTAAATGTACCACAGACCATATTTCGATGGCAGGCCCGTGGCTGCGTTTCCGTGGTCATCTGGAAAATATTTCGGATAATATGCTGATGGGGGCGGTGAATGCTTTCAATGGTGAAACGAACAAGGTGTGGAACCGATTGACAAATACCTATGAGAGTGTATCGGGCGCGGCTAAGCGATATAAAGCGCAAGGCATCGGGTCTATGGTAGTTGCGGAGGAAAATTATGGAGAAGGTTCCAGTCGTGAACATGCTGCTATGGAGCCTCGTTTTCTGAATGTAAAGGTTATTTTGGCAAAGAGTTTTGCCCGAATCCATGAAACGAATCTGAAGAAGCAGGGAATGCTGGCGGTGACTTTTATAGACAAAGCGGACTATGACAAGATTCAAGAACATGATTTGATTACCGTCAGCGGATTGGCGGACTTTGCTCCCGGAAGAAATCTGACTGTGACTTTACACCATGAAGATGGCACTCAGGATCGTTTTGAAGTACAGCATACTTATAATGAACAGCAGATAGGTTGGTTCCGTGCCGGCTCTGCTCTAAATGCAAGATAAAAGATGAAAAAGACAGTACCTTATATTACAGGAGACGGAGTGGGAGTAGAAATCACTCCCTCCATGCAAGCCATAGTGAATGCAGCCGTGAAAAAGGCATACGGCAGCGAACACGAAATAGAATGGATAGAAGTGCTGGCAGGTGAACGTGCTTTCAACGAAACAGGTTCCTGGTTGCCGGATGAGACGATGGAGGCTTTCAAGAAATATGGTGTGGGCATAAAAGGTCCGTTGACTACTCCGGTAGGAGGTGGTATCCGTTCCTTGAATGTGGCTTTGCGTCAGACGCTGGATCTGTATGTGTGTCTGCGCCCCGTACGTTGGTTCAGCGGAGTGGTATCTCCGGTGAAAGAGCCTCAGAAGGTGGATATGCATATTTTCCGCGAAAATACGGAAGATATTTATGCAGGTATAGAATGGGAAGCAGGTACGCCGGAAGCTGAGAAGTTTTATCGTTTTTTGCATGATGAAATGGGAGTGGCTAAAGTGCGCTTTCCCGAAAGTTCTTCGTTTGGCGTGAAACCGGTGTCCAAAGAAGGAACGGAACGTCTGGTACGTGCGGCATGTAAATATGCTTTGGAGCATGGCTTGCCGTCAGTGACGTTGGTGCATAAAGGAAATATCATGAAGTTTACTGAAGGCGGCTTCAAGAAATGGGGATATGAACTGGCGGAACGTGAATTCGGAGATGCCATTGCGTCAGGCAAGTTGGTGATAAAAGACTGCATAGCCGATGCATTCTTGCAGAATACGTTATTGATTCCCGAAGAATATTCGGTGGTGGCTACCTTGAATTTGAACGGAGATTACATCTC
>CECF01046107.1_pt1 | contig 10989 bp, 9 predicted proteins | sample 554751 | NCBI WGS metagenome assembly CECF01 (sample SAMEA3182099, study PRJEB8094) | gut metagenome | biome: human; feature: gut; material: Stool; isolation source: human stools | place: Canada | collected 2012-06-12 | reverse complement strand
ATCTTTTGGGGGCCGAGGCCCCGCGAATCCTTAAAAAAAGTGAAATTAACGGTTATTGTTATTATATTAGTAGGAATTGCGTTACTTTTGCTGTCTCTTAGAGAGCAAGCGAGACGCGCTCGCGCGGAGCGTGGCCAGAGAGGCCGTGCTTCGGGCGTCCGACGCCGTTAATCGACAGGAATATCAATATTAACCTAAATAATGAAATCACAACTTTTACGCATCTCTTCGCTCACGCTGGCAGCGGGCCTGGCCCTCGGCCTCGCGTCGTGCGGAGGCAACGACACCCAGGCACCATCAAAGACACAAGCCGCAGCAGCCGCAGCGGCGCCGGGCACGCTGCCCAATTACCGTTACGTGGATCTCGACAGCGTGTTGCTGAAATACAATCTGTCGAAAGACTACAACGAGGAGATGATGAGGATGCAAAGCAACATGGAGAACGAAGTGAAGCGTCACGAGAGCTCCATTCAGTCGTTTGCCACCTCCATGCAACAGAAGATGCAGAACAACGGCTACCTCTCCGAGGAGTCGTACAAGGCCGACCAGCAGAAGATCGCCAACATGCAGAACACGGCCCAGCGCTCCGTGGCCACCCTGCAGTCGAATTTCGAGAACGCCGCCATGACGGCCCAGAAGACCGTCAACGACTCCATCGAGGCCTTCATCAAGGACTATAACGCCAAGCACGGCTACGACGCAATCTTCTTCAAGAACGCCACCCTCTACATCAATCCGGCGCTCGATATCACCGACGAGGTGGTGGAAGGCCTCAACGCCCGCTACAATAAAGTGAAGAAATAACAATCGGCATGATATCCGCAGTATCATCCGGAGAATATATTAACCCTATTTACTAACCCTTTTTTAATGACTGAATCTAAAGTTCAATCCCCCATCGAGGATTTCGATTGGGAAGCCTATGCAAACGGCGAGACAGCTGGTTCGAAGAGCCGCGAGGAGCTTGTGAGCACCTACGACGAGTCTCTTAAGACAGCTAAAGACAATGAAGTGGTGACCGGCGTGGTTAAATCCATCAGCAAACGTGAGGTTCGTGTCGACATCGGCATGAAATCAGACGCCATCATCCCCGTCTCGGAGTTCCGCTACAATCCCGACCTCAAGGTCGGCGACGAGGTGGAGGTCTTCATCGAGACACTCGAAGACAAGAACGGACAGCTCCGCCTCTCCCACAAGAAGGCCTGCCAGACACGCTCCTGGGACCGTGTCAACCAGGCTCTCGAGAACGACGAGGTGATCAAGGGCTACGTGAAGTCGCGCACAAAGGGCGGTATGATCGTCGATGTATTCGGCATCGAGGCCTTCCTTCCCGGCTCGCAGATCGATGTGCGCCCCATCCGCGACTACGACGTCTTCGTCGACAAGACTATGGAATTCAAGGTTGTGAAGATCAACCAGGAATATAAGAACGTGGTGGTAAGCCACAAGGCGCTCATCGAGGCCGAGCTCGAGGCCCAGAAGCGCGAGATCATCTCCAAGCTCGAGAAGGGCCAGGTGCTCGAGGGCAAGGTGAAGAACATCACTGCCTACGGCGTATTCGTGGACCTCGGCGGTGTCGACGGTCTCGTACACATCACCGACCTCTCCTGGGGCCGCGTTTCCGATCCCCACGAGGTCGTGCAGCTCGACCAGGACATCAAGGTCGTGATCATCGACTTCAACGACGACAAGAAGCGTATCGCCCTCGGCGTGAAGCAGCTTCTCCCCCATCCCTGGGACAACCTCGATCCCAACCTCAAGGTGGGCGACCATATCCACGGCCGCGTGGTCGTCATGGCCGACTACGGTGCGTTTGTCGAGGTGCAGCCCGGCGTCGAGGGCCTGATCCACGTCTCCGAGATGTCGTGGAGCCAGCACCTCCGCTCCGCCCAGGACTTCCTCAAGGTCGGCGACGAGGTGGAGGCCGTGATCCTCACCCTCGACCGCGAAGACCGCAAGATGAGCCTCGGCATCAAGCAGCTCAAGAAAGATCCCTGGGAGAACATCGAGGAGAAATACGCCATCGGCAGCCGCCACGCCGCCAAGGTGCGCAATTTCACCAACTTCGGTGTGTTTGTTGAGATCGAGGAGGGCGTTGACGGCCTCATCCACATCTCCGACCTCTCCTGGACAAAGAAAATCAAACACCCCTCCGAGTTCACTTCCATCGGCAGCGACATCGAGGTGCAGGTGCTTGAGATCGACAAGGAGAACCGTCGTCTCTCCCTCGGCCACAAACAGCTCGAGGAGAACCCCTGGGATGTGTTCGAGACCATCTTCACCGTCGGCTCGATCCACGAGGGCACCATCACGGAGGTGATGGACAAGGGCGCCGTCATCTCTCTTGAGTATGGCGTAGAAGGCTTCGCCACTCCCAAGCACCTCGTGAAGGAAGACGGCACTCAGGCCAAGCTCGACGAGAAGCTCAACTTCAAGGTGATCGAGTTCAACAAAGACAGCAAGCGCATCATCCTCAGCCACAGCCGCATCGCTGAAGACGCCAACAAGGCCGAGCAGCGTGCCGCCAAGGCCTCGTCGAAGAAGCCCAAGCGCAACGACAACCGCGAGGAGGAGACAGTAGCAGCTCCGGCCATCGAGAAGACCACTCTCGGTGACCTCGGCGCTCTCCAGGCCCTCAAGGAGCAGATGCAGAAAGAAGGCAAATAATGCCCCTGATATACCGAGAAAAGCCCCGTCAACGCCGACGGGGCTTTTTTATTTGCCACATTAGTTCGCTATCTGAAGTTTTTTAGTTACCTTTGCGGCGTTATGTGTTTCCTACGATCTATATCGCGATTCGCCGCCCTGATCACGCTCGCGGCTGCCGGCCTCGCCGCCATGGCGTCGCCTACGGGCTGGGAGCCGCTCAAAAGCGACTTGCCCGGCTCGAAATCAATCGTGAAGGAGGAGGAGATAGAGGTGAAGGCCGCTCCCGGCGTCATCATCGTGGCTACGGCCCACCAGACGAAAATCCGTGTCTTCACTATCCTCGGACGCCTCGTCTCGTCAGAGACGATTCCCCCGGGCGTCTCACGGTTCAACGTTCCCGCCCATGGGGTCTACATCGTCACCGTGGGCGACGGCGTCACCGTGAAGGTCGCGGTCTGAAACGCCCCTTATTCCATAAGAGAATCTAACCAACCATTAAAATATACCATTAAAAATGACACAACCCGATATCGACTGGAAAAACCTCTCTTTTTCCTACATGCCCACCGACTACAACGTGCGTTGCACATTCAAGGACGGCAAATGGGGTCCCATTGAAGTATCCGACTCCGAATACGTGCCTCTCCACATCGCGGCTTCCTGCCTCCATTACGGCCAGGAGTCGTTTGAGGGCCTCAAGGCCTTCCGTGGCAAAGACGGCAAGGTCAGGGTATTCCGCATGGAAGAGAACGCCCGCCGCTTCATCCGTTCCGCAGAGGGCATCAAGATGGAGCCCATGCCCGTGGAGCTCTTCTGCGAGATGGTGCGCAAGGTCGTGAAGCTCAACGCCCGCTTCGTGCCTCCCTACGGCACAGGCGCCTCCCTCTATATCCGCCCGCTTGAGATCGGCATCACGGCCCGTGTCGGCGTGAAGCCCGCGTCTGAATACATGGTCATCATGCTCGTGACTCCCGTAGGCCCCTACTTCAAGGAGGGCTTCAAGCCCACGAAGGTCTGCCTCTCACGCGAATACGACCGTGTGGCTCCCAAGGGCACAGGCTCCATCAAGGTGGGCGGCAACTACGCGGCTTCCCTCGTGGCCGGCGAGAAGGCCCATGAGCTCGGATATTCCGTGATGCTCTACCTCGACCCCAAGGAGAAGAAGTATCTCGACGAGTGTGGCGCAGCCAACTTCTTCGGCGTCAAAGACAACACATATATCACTCCGGCTTCGGAGTCGATCCTTCCCTCCATCACCAACAAGAGCCTCCGTCAGGTGGCCGAAGACCTCGGCATGAAGGTTGAGCCCCGCCATATCGGCATCGAGGAGCTCGAGACTTTCGAAGAGGCAGGAGCCTGCGGCACGGCAGCCGTGATCTCCCCCATCTGCGAGATCGACGACCTCGACAACGGCCGCAAATACACCTTCGGCAATCCCGGCGAGGCCGGCCCCTGGTCGACGAAGCTCTACAACCGCCTCCGCGCCATCCAGTACGGCGAGGAGCCCGACACCCACAACTGGTGTGAGATCATCGAAGTAGACGAATGATGACTACACGATAAAGGATGTGCCGCTCATTCCGATGCGGCACATCTTTTTTATTGACCCTTACACTTTACCTATCAACCCGAAGATGGACTATCAGAAAATCATCGACCGCCATTACCCCCTCTCCCCTCTCCGCGACACCCTCATGATCCACTCGCGGGCCGTGGCCGGCATGGCTCTCGACATAGCCCGCCGCCGAAGCCTCGACGTCGACCCCGCATTCGTGGAGGAGGCGGCCATGCTCCACGACATCGGCATCTTCCTTACCGATGCCCCCTCGATCCACTGCCACGGCTCCCTGCCGTATATCTGTCACGGCGTGGAGGGCGCACGGCTTATGAGGGAGGCGGGATTCCCGAGACACGCGCTCGTCTGCGAGCGTCACACCGGGGCCGGCCTCACGGTCGACGACATTATGAGCCAGCACCTCCCCCTCCCCCTGCGCGACATGACGCCGCAGACCCTTGAGGAGAAGCTCATATGCTATGCCGACAAGTTCTTCTCCAAATCAGGCGAGCTCGCCGCTCCCAAGCCTATCGACAAGGTCATCAGGCAGATGGAGGCCCATGGGCCCGACACGCTGCGTCGTTTCCTCGAGCTGCACGACCTCTTTTTTAAACTCAATTAACATGACGGTTGGCCTTCAGTCAGGAATTTTTGCTAATTTTGCAGCTTGAACCATTGCGGCGTGTGCCTCCGGCGCGCTCCGCATCCATAAGAGACCATAATCTTTGAGACGGTTTTTCATATATCTGCTGCTGATAGTCTTCATAGGCGTCATCACGGCCCGCCAGCTGGAGGAGCCGTCACTTTCGCGTGCCCGTGAGGATTTGGCGGCCGACTCAACGGAGACGCTTCCCTTCGTGCCTGTAATGGCGGCGGGAGCGGCGCAGCCCGATTCGCCGGGCAGCGACTCCACTGCCTCCGACTCTCTGACGGCCATGGCCGACTCCATAGCCGGAGCTGCGCCCGACACCTCGCGAACGCCGCTCACCCGCATCAACCGACAGAAGGTCGACCTCGATGGCGCAGTGACATTCGACGCCAAGGATTCGCTGCTGCTCATCGGCCAGAACAACGCCTACCTTTACGGCGACGGCATGGTGGAATACCAGACCTTCAAGCTAAACGCCGAGGAGATACGCATGGAGCTCGACTCCTCCACCGTATACGCCACCGGCGTGATCGACTCGACAGGCAAGCTCTCCGGCACCCCCATCTTCCAGGACGACGGCGACACCTACGAGTCGAAGTCGATGAAATACAATTTCAAGACCGAGCGGGGATTCATCACCGACGTCATCACCGAGCAGGGTGAGGGATACCTCACCGGCGCCGCCGCCAAGAAGATGGACGACGGTTCGTTTTTCGTCAAAGACGGTAAATACACCACCTGCGACAACCACGAGCATCCCCATTTCTATTTCAATATCACCAAGGCGAAGATGCGTCCCGGAAAGGACGTCGTCACCGGCCCGGGATATATGGTGCTCGCCGACGTGCCTCTGCCTCTGGCGCTTCCCTTCGGCTTCTTCCCCTTCTCCAAAGACTATTCCTCGGGCATCATCTTCCCCTCGTTTGGAGAGGACTACAACCGCGGCTTCTATCTCAACAACGGCGGCTACTATTTCGCCATCTCCGACTATGTAGACCTCGCCGTGCGCGGAGAGATCTACACCAAGGGCTCATGGGGCCTCTCCGGCCACTCGTCATACGTGAAGCGCTATAAATACCGCGGCACCTTCGACATCTCATACCTCACCACCATCTACGGCGACAAGGGCTCGCCCGACTATCAGAAGCAGAAGAACTTCCAGGTGGTGTGGAGCCATTCGCAGGACGCTAAGGCAAACCCCAACATGAACTTCTCGGCATCGGTCAATTTCGCCACTTCCGGATATTCGCGCAACGATGTCAACTCCTACTACAACTCATCGTTTACCGAAAACACCAAGTCGTCGACCGTCAATATGACCTACCGCTTCCCCGGCACGAAGTGGAGCCTCTCGACCACAGCCAGCATCGCGCAGCGCTCCCAGGACTCCACGCTGGCCGTGTCGTTTCCCAACCTCAACGTCACCCTCTCCCAGACCGCTCCATTCAAGCGCAAGCGCGCCGTGGGAGGCGAGAAATGGTATGAGAAGATCCGCCTTTCCTATTCCGGCCAGTTCCAGAACTCCCTCACTGCACAGCAGGACCAGTTTTTCAAGAAAAGCCTGATCAAGGACTGGCGCAACGGCTTCCGCCACTCAGTGCCCGTCTCGGCCACATTCTCCCTCTTCAAATACATCAACCTATCGCCGTCGATACAGCTCAACGACCGCATGTACACCTCGAAGATCAGGCGCCAGTGGGACACCCAGGCCTCACGCGAGGTGATGGACACCACCTACGGATTCTACAACCTCTTCGACTTCCAGGCCTCACTCTCCTTCGACACCAAGATCTACGGATTCTGGCGCCCCATGAAGTTCCTCGGCGACAAGATCCAGATGATCCGCCACGTGCTCACTCCCACCGTGTCGTTCTCGGCCTCCCCCGACTTCGGCGACCCGATGTGGGGCATCTACGGCAGCTACGACTACGTCGACCCCCAGGGAGTGCCCCGCACTCGACGCTACAACTACTTCTCCCACGGAGTCTTCGGCTCCCCTTCGGAAGGCAAGTCGGGTATCGTCTCCGTCAATCTCGCCAACAACCTCGAGATGAAGGTGAAGAGCGACAACGACTCTTCCGGCGTCAAGAAGATATCGCTCATCGAGAACCTCTCCATCTCGCAGAGCTACAACTTCGCAGCCGACTCCCTCAACTGGAGCAACATCAACACCTCGCTGATGCTCCGCCTCGTGAAGAACTTCAACCTTAACCTCAACGCCACCTGGGACCCCTACATCTACCGTCTCAACGCCTCCGGCACCCCCGTGAGGGTCAACAAGACACGCCTACAGGCCGGAAAGGGCATCGCCAAGCTCTCCTCGACCGGAACGTCATTCTCCTATACCTTCAACAACAACACCTTCAAACGCAAGAAGAAGGAAGACCTCCCCAACACCGACGGCGACGAGGAAGACACCGAAGAGGAAGACTCTTTCAACGCCACCAACGACAACCTGCGCAACCTGCGCGAGCAAAGACGCCAGGAGAGCCTCGAGAACCAACGCTCGGCCGACGCAGACGGATATGCGGCCTGGGAATGCCCCTGGAACCTCACGGTCAACTATTCGGTCAACTACGGCTACGGCGCCTTCGACTACGACAAGATGGACTACAAGGGGAAATGGACCCAGAACCTCTCGTTCTCCGGTAACATCCGCCCCACCAAGAACTGGAATTTCTCCTTCTCAGCCTCCTACAATTTCGACCTCCACAAAATCGCCTACATGAACTGCAGCATCTCGCGCGACCTCCATTGCTTCACCATGTCGGCCTCCTTCGTGCCTTTCGGACCGTATAAGAGCTACAACTTCCACATCTCTGTGAAGAGCTCCCTGCTCAAAGACCTCAAATACGACAAGCGCTCCTCGACCACCAACGGAATACGCTGGTATTAAATTCATTGCGCCGCCCCCGCTCCGCATGGCAGCGAATTATTTGGCCAATAGATTGCTTAATTGCTCTTAAATTTGTAACTTTGCGGTAAATATCACAGGCGATATGGCCAAGTCTCTCCTTGAATCATTAGAGCAGCTGCGCGACTCACTCGCCACCCTCGGCGCCCGCTACAGGCTCCAGAGCGATGAGCTCGCCCGCGTCAGAGCCGACTACGAGGCTCTTGCCGCGGAGCTCGCCGACACACGCCGGCAGCTGCAGAAGGCGCAGTCGGACATCGAGTTCCTCTCGATGTCGTGGCGGCTGGCCTCCAGCCCCGACACCCTGATTGAATCGCGACGCCATATCGCCGGGCTGATTCGTAAACTCGACCTCTCCATAGCATTGTTGAAGGAAGGATGAGCATGACCGACAGTGACAAGATTATAATGGAAATCAATATAGCCGGCGAGCGCCTGCAGCTCTCCGTGCCCTTCTCCAGCCAGGGTCTCGTGAGAGACATCGAACGGAGTATCGCCGACCTCTACAACAACTGGCGACGTAAGTTTGCCGACAAGGCCGACCGCGAGATCCTGGTGATGATCGCCTATCAGTATGCCTCACATTATCATGAGCTGCTGCAGCGCCACAGGCGCGCTTTCGACATAGTCTCAGACTGCTCGCGCATGGTCGGCTCGATGCTCGACCCCGACTCCGCATCCCCCCTCAGGCATGCTTCTTCAGAGAGTGAAAAGTGACCGACTCATCCCGCCCGCACACATCATGTCGACACTTATTTTAACCTCTATATCAAATCATGACAACCGTAATATGGATAATAATCGCTCTCGCCACCGCAGCGGCGGGATATATAGTGGCCGACGCCGTAGCTAAGAAAAGCGCGGGGGCCAAGGCGAAGCTGATCATCGACGAGGCCAACCGCGAGGCCGACGTCATCAAGGAGAAAAAGATACTCAAGGCAAAGGAGGAGGAGATGAAGATCATCTCCGAGGCCGAGCGCAATGCCGGCCAGCGCCTGCAGAAGGTGCAGACGGCCGAGGCCCGCGCCAAGCAGCGCGAGCTCCAGCTCAACCAGCAGCAGGGCGAGATAGCGCGCCGCAAGAAGGAGGCCGACCAACGCCAGACCTCGCTCGACGCACGCCAGGCCCAGCTCGACGCCCTCTCCGCCCAGCTCGACGACCGCAGCGCCGAGCTCGACACTCTCCAGATGAAGGCCCGCGAGCAGCTCGAGCATATCTCCGGCCTTTCGGCCGACGAAGCCCGCGAGAAGCTTGTGGAGGGACTGAAGGACGAGGCAAAGACAGCAGCCGCCGGATATATCAACGACATCATGGACGACGCCAAGCTCACCGCATCAAAGGAGGCCAAGCGCATCGTGATCCAGTCGATCCAGCGTGTGGCCACCGAGGTGGCTGTGGAGAATTCCGTCACAGTGTTCCATATCGACAACGATGAGATCAAGGGCCGCATCATCGGCCGCGAGGGTCGCAATATCCGTGCCCTCGAGGCCGCCACAGGCATCGAGATCATTGTAGACGACACTCCGGAGGCCATCGTGCTATCCGGCTTCGATCCGGTGCGCCGCGAGATAGCCCGTCTCGCCCTCCATCAGCTCGTGGTCGACGGCCGCATCCATCCCGCCCGTATCGAGGAGGTGGTGGCCAAGGTGCGCCGTCAGGTCGAGGAGGAGATCATCGAGACCGGCAAACGCACGGCCATAGACCTCGGCATTCACGGCCTCCATCCCGAGCTCATCAGGCTCGTGGGCAAGATGAAATACCGCTCCTCTTACGGCCAGAACCTCCTCAACCATTCCCGCGAGACAGCAAACCTCTGCGCCGTGATGGCCTCGGAGCTCGGCCTCAACCCGAAGAAGGCACGCCGCGCCGGCCTGCTCCACGACATAGGCAAGGTGCCCGACGACGAGCCGGAGCTGCCGCACGCCATCCTCGGCATGAAGCTCGCCGAGCGCTTCAAGGAGAAACCCGACATCTGCAACGCCATCGGCGCCCACCACGACGAGATAGAGCAGACTTCGCTCCTCTCCCCCATCGTGCAGGTGTGTGACGCCATCTCCGGCGCACGTCCCGGCGCACGCCGCGAAATCGTGGAGGCATACATCAAGCGCCTCAACGACCTCGAGCAGCTCGCCCTCTCATATCCCGGCGTGCTCAAGACATATGCCATCCAGGCCGGTCGCGAACTCCGCGTGATCGTCGGCGCCGACAAGATCACCGACGAGGAGACCGACAAGCTCTCGGCCGAGATCGCCCGCAAGATCCAGGACGAGATGACATATCCCGGCCAGGTGAAGATCACCGTCATCCGCGAGACTCGTGCCGTAGCCTTCGCCAAATAAGGAAAGGGGGCCATTATGTATGATTGCGACAAATCATGCCCGAGGCGGGGGTCTACCTCCTGCTCGGCATGCCCCTGCCGTGAGCCCCGTGGCAACCGTCAGGCCACCGACTGGATGGCCGACATCTCCTCAGGGGCCCCCTCCGGAGTGGTGGAGGTGATGTTCAAGAACACACGATCCGGATTCTACTCCAATCCTGACCGTCTGCCGCTCAAGACAGGCGACGTGGTGGCTGTGGAGGCATCTCCCGGACATGACATAGGCCGCGTGACACTCGTCGGAGAGCTCGCCGCACACAAGATGCGCAAACACCCTCCAAAGAAGGAGACGGAGCTCAAGAAGGTGTTTCGCATAGCGCGCGACTCCGACATAGAGAAATTTGACGAGGCCCGTGCCCGGGAGCACGACACCATGATACGCTCGCGCAAGATCGCTGAGGAACTCGGCCTCCAGATGAAAATCGGCGATGTGGAATACCAGGGCGACGGCGGAAAGGCCATTTTCTACTATATCGCCGACGAGCGCGTGGACTTCCGCAAGCTCATACGCATCCTGGCCGACACCTTCAAGGTGCGTATCGAGATGAAGCAGATTGGCGCACGCCAGGAAGCGGGCCGCATCGGCGGCATAGGCCCCTGCGGGCGCCCGCTGTGCTGCTCCACGTGGATGAACCGTTTCGTCTCCGTGGGCACCGGCTCGGCACGCATGCAGGACCTCTCGCTCAACCCCCAGAAGCTCGCCGGCCAGTGCGCCAAGCTGAAATGCTGCCTCAATTTCGAGGTCGACGTCTACGCCGAGTCGCAACGCAAGATGCCTCCTAAGGATGCCGTGCTCGAGACCCAGGACGCCCAGTACTACTGGTTCAAGCCCGATATCCTCTCCC
>CECF01010908.1_pt1 | contig 11052 bp, 16 predicted proteins | sample 554751 | NCBI WGS metagenome assembly CECF01 (sample SAMEA3182099, study PRJEB8094) | gut metagenome | biome: human; feature: gut; material: Stool; isolation source: human stools | place: Canada | collected 2012-06-12 | reverse complement strand
ATCTCCGAGACTGACAACAGGAACACGGCAAGCGTGGCAAAGACGACAAGGTTTTTATAGATACCTTAATGTTGCCGCCTTGCCTTGTTCCCTCATACCGCCCCCGCCCGATGATGAACTGTCACCGGGCATTTTTTATTTACAGGAGGATTTTGAATGAACAATACCGCAACCAACAACACCCCTTGCCCGACTGTCAGAAAGCAGATCGGCAAGACCACCTATATCGTCCGTGTGCATTTCAGCCAGACTGCAAAAGAAACGATGGAGGACAAAATCAAGCGTCTGCTCCGTGAAGAAGTCCGCAGAATGTAACTTCTTTTTGAATTTGATGAAAAACTCCTTGACTTTTCGTCTCTGGTATAATGATCAAATTTCATGATTCCTGCAAAAATCCGGACATTGTTCAAGGGCCTCCAGGGCTTCTTCACTCCTCAGCCCCTGTCCCTTCAAATCGATATAAATTTGCGCATCCGAAACCAGCGGGACATGACGGGAACGTTGGAGTTGACGCAGGACATCCTGATCTTCAGAATAGAACAAGAGCAGATTTCCCCCTTGTTCCACTCTTCTTCCCACCAACCCCGGAGACAATTCAGACAAATCCGGAATACGAGACACATAGGCACTACAAATGACTGGTTCCGTAAAAGAGGCGCGTTGCCAGGCTCCAACCCATTGTGTAAATCCTACCCTGGCTCCGTTCTTCTCCGCCCACTGGAGCAACATATCAGCCAGTTCGGCAATACCGATTCCTACAATGGAATACCGGACAACTCTCTGATGAGTGCGCTTTTCATGCCATATGTCCAACAACTCCCGTTCATGAAGAAGAGAAACTTGCCGATAAGGATGACGATCAATAAATTGCCTATCTTCCAGCCCCTTGATGACTTTATTCACCAAGGCTGTACTTGTTCTTGTTGATTCGGCCAAATCCTTTTGGCTCCATTTTTTGGAAACATTGAAAAGAAGAGCCCGGACAATGCGTTCGCTTTTACCGGAGAACAGGTCTTTGGCGCCTTTGTTGAATCGAAATCGTTTCAAGGGGCTTCCAGTATTGCCAAAATAAACTTTCCCTTTTTTGTAATAAAACGCTCCATTGGGATCAGCAACGGCAACATGAGCTTCCAAGGCTTTTTTAACGAACGGCCCCGCTGGAATACAGGGAAGAACGAGTAATTGATCCCTAAAGGAATCCAGATTTCGAGGCGGCATCAGCCTGTAAACCGTCGGCAGTTCAATGTATCCCTGCGGCCTCCCGGCATCATCATATTCCTCAAAATCAAGAACCACTCTGGTCGGCTCAATGGACAGTCGCGGAAAGTCCCATGTATCGTGAAGCTTTGCGAATGCCTCACGCAATTCATTTTCTGTAGAAATAAGGGATGCTTCCTGCCTTGACTCCATAGGACTTTTCTACTTGATCTGCTTTGTATGCACAACATAAATTTACTCTATATTCAAAATTCACTGCGTCAGTAAATTCTACCTATAGAGTAAATTCGAGCTCTAAATTTTTTGAGTGAATGATTAAAAAGGGGGCAACGGCAACTATGTCAATGAGAGGATGAATGTTCCCTTTGCAAGCGCTCCCTCGTTGCCCTGAGGTCGACAAACCGGCTGCTTCCAAGGCACAGGATGCAAAGCATGCCGTTCTTTTCCCAGTTGTAGACGGTTCTGCGACAGGGGCAGGAGGAACTGTCGAACAAATCGGTTCCTTTCGGGAAAAGAGACAATTTGACAAGCTCGGTTTCTTCCATGACGTATCGGAACCCGTTGCCGAGGGCTTGCCGTGCCAATCGTTGAGACAGAGCTTTCATATCTATGTAGTTCGTCTTGCCTATCCGTTTTACAGGAAGGCATCTGTCTTCAATCCAGGCATGGATAGTTCCCCAGGAGGGTGATGAGCCCGGAAAGAAAATTCCGGAACTGCTCATGAATTGACCGATGCGGCAGTATTGAGGTACTTGTATGGGAGATGCTTGTTTTGAATGCATCCCTCTGGAATTTACCCATATAGCCGAACTTCCTGACAACTATCGAACTACCGAGGAATAGATCGAATTTTGTTCGCAATACGTTGATAAAGAATAATCAAATATTAAGCTTTCATTTTGCTTCTTGCCTGAGGGAAAACCTCATCTTAATTTAAACCACCTATAATCATGGCTATTCAAGGTCGAACTCATTTACCTCCCCTCCAATCCGAATATTGGGAGTACTCGGAGACTATCTCTATCGAAACACCACAAGGAAAACAAAAGCGGATATCTTCCGCCAGAGATCGTCTTATAAGGAGCTGGAGAGAAATCCTGGCAAACTCAAAAACAAATCCGGGGGTATCTGTGAGAAAAAATCACAGAGGAGGAACGCGTCTTAAAGAAATTGAAAAAGACCTCAGAGAAAAAGGAGGGTATCTGCGTGCGTGGAGGTATTCCCAAAATGCCCCTATTCGCATTGAGATCCACGCATCTTCCTTTCAATATAAGCAGGTTCTTTTCCCCAAGCAGCGTATGACCCCAAAAATCAAGGAAGCTGGTGTAGTAGATGAATTCGGACGTTTTTCGGAAGAGTATCTGAACCTTTACTACTCCTTGCCCTGGGAATCGTATTGTGTCGAAAGTATGAGGCTCGAATCAACCGATCTTTTCGACCCGAACTGTTCTCTTGATGATGAAAAAGTATTGAGAAGTGAAGCTGTATATGCGCAATCCATCGTTAAAACACCTCAGGAATGCGAACAGTTGGTACTGAAACTCCGTAGAGCTGCTGGCATGTTGAGGGCATTACCTTTGAAAAAGGCCGCAAAGTTTCTGGAAACGCCCGTTGAAGATTTTGAAAATGAATCTCTATTGGACGGCGGAGACTCCTTGGGTTGGACGTTGGATATTACCTCCGCCGAAATAGCCAAAGAAGCAGACAGAATTCTTGCCATGGATACGATCCTGTCGGCAGAAAAACCCCATGGGATCAATATCTGGCGTGCACTCAAACTTGTTTTGATCGCGCTGTGCGTGGAAAAAGGGTTCAAAAATTTCACTCGCTGGGATGTACGTGAAAAATGGCTTCAATTGTTTGCGCCTCCCACCTCCTGCAAGAAAGACTCTTCTTCAATCCTGTCCATTTCTTCCAAGCTGCAGGAAGGAGGAGCCAGATGTTCATCCAATACCAAGTTGGCACAGCTTTTGACTCGTTGGGGATTCGGCTGGTTTCCGACTTCGTAAAAATGGATTTCATTTTTCGGAAAATGAACCATTGAGTTTTTAAAAGTCGGCATGCAGGAACCATGTCCTCTCTGTATCCGTTTCTCATGTACTACGGATATAGGATGTGCTCGATATTTGGCATATTCATTGTAAGTTGCTTGTGACTGAAAGTCAGGAGAGGAAATTCCATGTCCGATAGTTGATTAAATTACCCGCAGTCTGAGTAGATTCCGAAAGGATGCGGTCAGCACAGGCATCCTCCATATCGGAATCTCAATACTGTCGAATCAAAGAATTCGTAGATAATAACGAGATTTTTTCATTAGGCTCTACACCCTCCCGGATACTCATTTATTCATGGATCAAAGAAGGAATTCTTCCCTGCAAAAGAATAAATGAAGAAAGGGTTATACATCTGTCGGCATTGAAGACATGCTTGGAAGCGCAGGCCCTGCAGAAGGGCTTCCAATATGAATTAGGGAAAACAACCCTTGTCAAATTGTCCCTTTTTCCTTCCTTGTTCCCTCCTTCTGCCATCCCGTGCCGCAGAACAGTCTACAACTTGGAGAAAAAGGGGCTTCTATGTGTCCTGAGTATCGGGAAAAGTCGCTTTGTAGACGTTCACGCAACGGAACAGCGTTTGAAACAGCGAGGTCATCCATCCCTCTTCGGTATGGTTCGGAGATGCAGATCCATCCGGAAGCCCAAGACAAAGGCTCTCTGTGAACTAGAAAATACATACCAAACTGAGCAACCATTCCAAGCAGTCCCTTCTCACACCCCATGCACTTGGGATACCTTCTTTTGGGGATGTCCACTTCCTTCTCAAGAAAAAGCCCTGCCTGACAAAATCGTTCTAACCGTCAAGACAGCTCTGCATGGCATAACCGATCTACATGGGTTCATCAAACATCTGGAGGGCAATCCTTCAAATCATGCTTTGGGGAAGAGCCTGTTGCACAACGTTCACCAAAAAACATCCCGGGAGAATGAACTGAAATTGTCGACCAGGAAGTTCACCCTCTATTTACCGTCCCCTTATCAAGGAGGGCATAGGCCTCGGAATGCTCCTGTCAACCATTGTTCATTGCCTGGACAATTCGCACCCTTCTGGCCATTTCCTTCGTTAAGGGAGGTCCCCCCTCCTCTTTCCCATGTGGAGCTTGTCGTCAGCCAGAAAGAGGAAAGTATCCTCATAACCATGTATATCTCAGTAAACCTTCTGAGAACACTAAGAAATCATCTCTGGATGATAGATGGAACCGCCGATCAACAGACGGCTCAAGAGCAGTTCTCTCGAATTTATTTTAGCAATCCCGCCATTGCCGATCAGAAATCTGCTAACTGGTTAGCAGAACCCATTACTGCTGCACAACGCACTGCTAACCTCAAAAAGATGCTGAATGCTGTGATTGATATGGAATGGGAGGACATCAAGCGAGCTTACTTCCAAACCCAACAAAAAAATATCCTGTGGGCAGCATTTGGGACAACGGGGTAAGCGTTACTCTTGCAGGCATGGAAGTCTGCTACCATTATCTTTCCGCAGGGAATGCTCCATTCATCGTCAATCAGATGAAGCCATTTTTTGAGAAGCATTTCAAAAAGAATCGATTTAGAACACACGGAGAGCGGGCAGGCGCCATTGATTGCGGAAAGGACGATCAGGAAAGCCTCGTGTCCTGCCATGGATATCCGCGTAATGGCATGGAACTTGTTTGCTACGCCAAGACAGCTGACATCTTCAAATTTGAGCTCAGATGTAATAGAGGCGCGCTTGTTGCGGATTTTCCTGAAGGCGCATGCAAAAGACGAATGTGTAGCAGCCTGGATGACTTGTGCCGCCTCATTGATCATGTCATTAAGCATTCACGGGGACGAATAGAGGACTTGGTGAATAGTTTAAGCAAACCATTGCCTTCTGCCGATTCCATAGCCCTATGGTGGTTTTCCGTCCTTAATATGGATCGTAAGCTGCGGTTATGGTCTGAAGCTCTGGATAGTGAACTCCAGCTGAGAGCAAGCCGAATCAAGGAGGAAGCCTTGAAAGCTCTCATTATGCCGGAGGGATGGCCCATCCGAAACCTTGGTGTGGAAACGGTCAATTTCATGCGAAGAATGGAGAGAAAAGGATACGTGAAAAGACATGCCGGAAGATATCATGCCTTGGTAAAAACGAATTCAAATCATGCTCCCTTAAATTGAAGGGAGGGCCACCTTGGGCACGCCTTTAACGGGTGTGCTCAAGGTGAGGCGGAAGGGGAGCTTCCGTGTTAAATCTTGCGTCGTCGAGCGGATTCTTTTTTCTTTGAGAGAAAGCGAAAAAGAAAAAAGAGAACCAGCGAGCGGGGGCGGAGCCGCCCCCCGCAAGATTACATCGGAAGCCTGGCTTCTGCTATAAATGAGGTATTTGATCGGAATCATCAGCCCCCTTCCTCCCTCAATTAAGGTGACGATGGTGTTATATGAAGATGAGCGGGACAAGTATCCGCCATTTCCCGACCTCTACATGCATTGCGTGCAGAGGCCTTTATCATTAACTATCAATAATATCAATTCATCATGGCTATCAAACTCATCGCCAACTACAGCAAGCGCCTCGGCCTGCCGGGGTATTCCTCCCATCAGTTTGAAGTCTCCATCGAAACGGAGATCGGAAATACGTCAGAACTCGATTTTGCCGCAGAACGTCTCTACAGCTCGCTCCAGTCCGCTGTAGATACCCAGATCCGGCGGGTCGGATTTGTCCCTGATGCCTCCTATGGATCGGGAAACATATCCGGCGCTCCGCTTCCTGCCATGCGTCAGGTTTCACGGCTGCCTGAGCCTCCGTCTTCGAATCCTCAGACATCTCACCCCGAAGAACCGGCGTGGAGCTGTTCGGAAAAACAGAGGCAGGTTATCCTATCGCTGGCACGTAAAAACGGGATCAACAATTCCGCACTTCATGATCTGGCCGTACTCTGCTTTGGCAAGGGAGCCTCACAGTTGAACAAGCTGGAGGCATCTTCCCTGATCAACGAACTGATAGAAAAATCAGGAGGAACATCCCGCAAGGCTCCTTCCTTCGGAAGCTGTGCTCGACTTCAGGAGGTTGCTGCACCTGAAATGCGGTAAACATCTGCATATCCCTGTTGCCGGAGCCTTTCCATGGAGGGCTCCGGCAACGGAGTCTTGTTTTATCTGCCGTATCCAGAAATTCCTGAGCCGGGAAGTTTTCCGGCTCTAATCACCAAAACACTTCTTTTCAAAGCAAGCTCTTGTTCAGTAGTAGATATCTTCGGTTCCCAAAAATCACATCATATTGTGATTTTACCAGAAAACAGAGTAGACAGAACATTCAAAACATGATATTTCACATTGTATTGTGAATTTGAGTGATATCGGAACATACATTCGAGAACGACGCCGGATACTGGGCATTACCCTGAAGGATTTGTCCGAACTTTCCGGCATAGGGATCAATACGCTCAATAAAATCGAACTTGGGCAGGCCAACCCGACATTCAGAATCCTGATGGAACTGTTCGATGTACTGGGACTGGAAATGTCGTTGAGCCCCAAAAGAACCGATGTGATGAAAGGGCCTGAATCATGAGAAACGCCCTTGTATTGTTGCGGAATATCCCTGCCGGAACGTTGACAGAAGAATCCCCTTCCAGCTATGTATTCCGGTATCTGGATTCCTACCTGATGAGAGAAGAGCTTCCTCCCGTCAGCCTGACAATGCCTAAAACCTCCGAAGAGTACCGTTCCCCCCATCTATTTCCCGTTTTCTTCAACATGCTCTCGGAAGGCGTCAACAAGGAAATCCAGTGCCGTCATTTCCATCTGGATGAAAAGGATCATTTCGGGCTGCTCCTTGCAACAGGTCATGATGATACGATTGGAGCATTAACAGTACAGCCTTATACCAACGATGAACATTGACCGTTGCCCCTCGACGCTGGTTCCCGGATTCACCTCCTACAGCCCGGCCGGATTGCGGAAACTGTTCGACGGTAAAAAAGTGTCTCCGATTCTTCCTTATGACGCCCCCGATATTCATGGAGAGCCGGAAGAGTTTCTGGAAAACCGCGAGCATATTTCCATCTCAGGGGTTCAGGAAAAACTCTCTGTTCTTGTTGACCAGGGAACAATCCGTCTGACCAAGTCGGGAGAACAGGGAACGCATCTTCTGAAGCCCATCTCATCACGCCTCGCCCGGGCTTCCGACATGCCGGCCAACGAACACGTGACCATGCAAATTGCCGCTCAGCTATTCGGCATTTCAACGGCTCCCAACGGACTATGCTTTTTCCGGACAGGGGAACCGGCCTATATCACCCGGCGATTTGATATCACTCAGGAGGGCGGCAAACTACGCAAGGAAGACTTCGCCTCACTGGCCGGGAAAACATCCGCCCAGGGCGGTTCCAACTTCAAATATGATTACTCCTACCTGGAAATGGGAGAGCTCATCCAGCGTTACGTCCCCGCGTGGAAAATTGAAATGGAACGCTTCTTTCGTCTGGTGTTGTTCAATTATCTGTTTTCGAACGGCGACGCGCATTTGAAGAATTTTTCCGTACTGGAAACTCCTCAGGGAGATGTGACCTTGTCCCCCGCGTACGATCTGCTCAACACAAGCCTGCACATTCAGGACAGCGATTTCGCCCTGTCCGGCGGCTTGTTTCGAGGCGCATCGACGCACACGAATCGCAACCTGTTTGAAGAGTTCGGACGGCAACTGGGGATGCAGGACAAACGCATTAGGACAGTCATCGACCATTTGATGAAATCCAGAGAAGAAGTAGAGACCCTAGTGAAGTGCTCATTCCTCTCTCCCCCGGCCAAACGAGCCTACATGCTCTCCTACAGAACGCGCTACAATACCCTTCGATGAAATTTACCTGCCATTTCCTTGCCCCCCTATCATGAAACGAAACTTGTAGAGAACAGATTGCAGAAACCATGTGTTCCATCGAATCTGTTTCCATCCAGCACAAAAATCCGCTTATTCCAGTCTTGGATCAAGGTTTCTTTGAGAGAAAGGTTTGAAAGCAATTCCGTACCGAGTAAGTACCGAACAAGCTGCGGAGAAGTACCGGACAAGTTCAGGATAAAAAGACGACATCCTTCCATTCACTCAGATGATTGGCGGTAGGCAGCAATTCTTGCCGGCTGCCCGTTATATAGACTTGAAGGCAGGCATTTAGCTTCTGTCTTCATTCCTCAACACCCGTTCCCCATTCGCAGGGGAGCGGGTGTTTTCGTTTCAACTCACATTCATCATTAATATGCATCCTATCATCGCATTGCCTCATCGTCCGGCGACAGCCTGGCACATCCTGCCTTTGGAAGATACCAGACAGGCAGCTCACCTCCAGCGGAGAAACATCATGCCGGAACCGGCAACGGCTCCAGTAGTTCCTCCGACTGTATTCCGTAAGGGGCTTCTCCTCCATTGTGGGGCTGAAGTCGTCGACAGGAGAACTCTGTCCCGTGTGGAAACCCCGTCCTGTACGGAATCGTGGTTCCCGATTCCCCACGACTTCCTTCTGAAGGAAGTGGAATCCCAGCTCACCGCCCACGGCTTCGGGATCGGGGAAACCACCCATGCCCTCAGCCATGGAGGAAAGCGGTATTTCGGAGTTCTCCAAATCCTGCGTCCTGACGATGGCCCCGGCGACTACTCGTGGATTGTCGGCATACGCAATTCCCATGACAAGACCTTCCCGGCCTCCCTGGTCATGGGAACGCGCGTCTTCGTCTGCGACAACCTTGCCTTCACCGGAGAAGTGAAACTCTCCCGGAAGCATACGAGGTTCGCCGTGCGGGATCTGCGCTTCATGACCTCCCGCGCCGTCGGAAGGCTGGGAGAGCAATTCCACCGCGAAGACGAACGGATCGCCGCCTACAAAAGACAGAGACTGACCGACAAGGCGGCTCATGATTTTCTGATCCGGGCGGTCGACTGCCGGGCCATCACGCCGACCGTTCTGCCGGAAGTCATCAGGTACTGGCGAGAGCCGCTTCATGAGGAATTCCGGCCCCGCACCGTCTGGAGCCTGTTCAACGCCTTCACGGAGCAGTTCAAGGCCGTCAACCCGCATGTGGCTGCCAAACGGAGCCAGGCTCTGCACGGCCTGTGCGATTCCGTCTGCGGCCTGATCGCCTGAGTGTAATAAAAAAAGATAACAGGAAAGGAAACATCTCATGAATCCATCCTGCTCATTGACGGGAGCGCAAGCCGCCGTCCTGATCCTCACACAATCCGTATCCGGACAAACGAGCGATGAGCTGATCGCCTCCTTCCACCCGGAAGAACGGGGACGGGTCAGGCAAATCATTCGCCTGCTGGAACACCGTGGACTGCTCATCCGCCAAACGGAGGAAGACGATCCCTTCGTCTTCCCCCGCACCTGGCATCCCACCTGGGACGGGAGAATAGCCCTGTTGAAGTGGGCCGCCTACCTGGGCAACATTCGGCTGGCCGGCAGGAATACCCGGGCATCAACCGGTTTCTGGGCTGTCATCGAACAGGAAGATCATCATCACCCATCATCCGTATGCTGACCTTCCTTCTCGTGACTGTGGCAGGCTGGTTCCTGTTCCCGTGGCTGTTCGCACTCCTCAAATGGGGAATCGTGCTGGCCTTCGGCTTGATAATGGCAGGGCTGCTTCTGTGGTTCTACCTTTGTTGAAGAAACATCCATCCAGATACCGGAACCATGTACCACATCGTCAAATACAAGAGCACGCGCTACTGGGCGGTTCTCCATCACAATGGGAAACTGCTCGCCGTCGTCGTGTACAAAAAAGGCGCTGAGGCCATTGTCCAGGCTTTGGAGCAAATCCTCATCGACGCCGTCACCCACTCACAAACGCCATGCCCATGATTAAAATCATCCTGTTCGAGCTCACCCGCATCCTGCTGGGCTATGCTTCGGACAAGGTTGGCGAGTTCATCCGGAACAAGCAGAGGAACGGCTCTCGTCCTCCTTCCTTTTATGAGGAAGAAGAGGAAGATCCCTGGTCTCAACATCCACCCCGTTGATTCCATGATCCTCGCCCAGCTGCTGCAGGCCATCTACACTCTCATCGCCCGACGATGAGATATGCCTTCCAGGACGATATGTCGTCTGAGGAAGGCTTCAAGAGGATGTCCTAATCGACTCCTCTTTTTTAGCTGTCAAATAAAGAACTACGCATACGTGCAAATTGCCCTGTACATCCCTCCCTGTCTACCTATCGAATACCAAAGGTTCCGCATATTGAAAGAACTTTTCAGAAGTCTGTTTGTTCTAGAAGTCCAGGTCAAAATGATGTTTTTTAATCACAAACATTTGACTAGTAATGATCACAGAAAAAATGGCGAACACTGGACTAAACTTGTTGACATTTTGGGAAAACGAAATAATAATTAGTCTATTCAGTTCATTTCATGATTTTTATGTCCGAATCAATCGAATTTCCAAGAAAACCCCTTGGCTCATATATCCGTGAGTTAAGAATAGCAAAAGGCCTTTCTATTCGCATGTTTGCTCAAAGACTACAACAAATCAGTGGGGCAAATATTTCTCCTGCTTTCATGTCCGATTTAGAAAATGGGCGACGTTTTCCTTCCGATAAAATGTTTACCTGCATTGCTAACGCCCTTGAAGTAGAAGAAGAAGATTTACGAAATTGTGACCCTCGGATTCCTACGCAAGAACTGAATGACCTGGCATCTATGAATAGTCAATATGGATTTGCCTTTCGAAAAGCAGTAAACATCATCTTAGAACAAGACATCTCTCCTCAAGATTTATTAAATAGAATTTTAAATAAAAATAATTAAATCATGAATGTGTTCAATTTG
>CECF01028253.1_pt1 | contig 11053 bp, 7 predicted proteins | sample 554751 | NCBI WGS metagenome assembly CECF01 (sample SAMEA3182099, study PRJEB8094) | gut metagenome | biome: human; feature: gut; material: Stool; isolation source: human stools | place: Canada | collected 2012-06-12 | reverse complement strand
TTTTTCTCCTTTTTCTCCTTTTTCTCCTTTTTCTCCTTTTTCTCCTTTTTCTCCTTTTTCTCCTTTTTCTCCTTTTTCTCCTTTTTCTCCTTTTTCTTCCCCTTCCTCACTTTGCCGCATTTCCGGCACCGCATTGCCCGCAATTTGAACAGCCGTTGCAAATCAGCCTGCTGCCGCAGGTTTGGCAGCGTTCGCCGAAAAACTTGCGGTAAACTTCCGACTCGCTGCCGGCAAAAAGCGAAAACTGCGGTTTCTGCAAACGGAAATTTATCTTTTTTCCCTGATATTGCAGCCCCGAACGCCAGGCCGCATAACTCTGCCGGCGTTTGTCGGGCAGATGCCAGGTTTTGCCGTCCTTGACAAAATTGGTACCGGTTTCGATAAAACAAAAAGTAACGTCGGCGGCAACGCATTCGTCATAAAGCGTTTTCACCCATTCGTACTCAAGCGGACGGGAACCGTCATAATTTTCGCCGCCGGCAATCACCTGTTCAATCTGCCCCGCCGGCAGATAATCCCTGATGCTGACCGCACCGACAAAAGGCGCCGCCATAATCCCCTTGTGTTTAAAAGGCAGTTTGAACATAATCGGGATTCGCTCGTCCGCCCGCTTTTGATTTTCGCAGGTAACGTTGAAAAAAACGTTCTCCCAGCCGTCGCCCCAGTCCGGCGGCAGACAGTCCGCCACCCGTTCCGGCCGCTTGGTCAGAAGAAAAAACACCACGTCCGGCCGCTGTTTTATGATTCGCCAGGCCTCATTCCGCCAGCCGTCGGCTTCGGCAAGAAAAAAATCGGACGTCATGCACACCCTAAGCTGTTCGCCGCTCGTCACCCGGTAACCGCCGCTCCTGTCTTTTTGCAGCGGATAGTCAAAATTATTTTTCACCTTGTAAATACGGCGACCGTCCGCATTTCTCTGCCGGTCGAGAAAATACATGTAACAATTATCGCAGCCTTCGCTTTTTTTGACACATCCGTGCCACGGGTTCCAAATGTCATGCATTTTCCGTTCCTCTCTTTGCCAACAAGCCGTCTGCCGCCTTTATTCAAACCTCTGCTGCTTTGCAAATCCTGAACCCCAAACCATCACCGCCGCGGTACTCCGCAGCTTCCGCCGGCGTCTCCCTTTTTCATAGCAGAAAACTGCTTTTCCGGCAAGCGTTCTCCTGCCGACTGTTTAAAACAAAAAAAGAGAGTACCGGTTTTACCCGGCACTCTCTCTTATTTTTTCTAAAGATCAGAAGAGTTTTTTATAAGCCTCTTCCACCTCTTTGCTCAGCTCGGCCATGTCCGTTGACTCGTCGAAACCGATGCAGAAAATGCGGTAACCCGCCTTCTGATAAGCAGCCTCGATGTCTTTCCAGTTTTCCACGCCGTTCTTGTTAAACAGAATGATCTGCGGAATCTCCGGAAAGAGCGCCAAAAGAATCCATGTATGAGTTCCCGCAATACCTACCGAAGCGGCAAGACTGCGGTACATGTTGAAATACTCGGCATGAGCCACGCCGCGGATTCCGAACACTTCCGGATTCTCATCGTTCATACCCGGTACATACAGGTCAAACTCTTTCGCCAAAGCTTCGACCGTTGCGAGGTCGTTTACTTTGTGAAAGTGTTGGCCAAGCACCAAGTTGGCAGTTCCCTTCATAAAGGAAAGAACCTGCGGGTTAAGCGACTGCTGGGCAGCCGTAACGCCGCACTCACCGTCACTTTGCAACTTCTGAGGCACGAACAGAACGTTCATTTTGCCTTCAAGCTGCTGATAACGGCGAAGACCTTCGAAAGAAGGAGTGAGCTTGGAAGCCGCCATTTTGCCCCACAAAGAAGCATCAAAACGACCTTCCTTCAATTCCTGAATGACATCCCAGCCAGCTTCTACGAAACGTTCTTTTTCCTCAAAAGAAACTATTTCAATATTACTGTAAAAAGGAGAGAGTTTGTCATAAATGTTATTCACATCTTTTTCATACTCTTCCTTTGTCTCTTTTTTTGAAGCAACTTTAACTGCCATTCCCAAAGCCTTTGCTATTGCAACTGCCATAATTTCATGACCAAAGCATGAAAATAAAATAATAAAATTCTTCATACAAAAAAATATTGATTAATGCATGTAGTATAAACATTTTTAGACAAAAAGTCAACACCCTACTTTTAATATGCATAAACACTTTTACACGCTTAATAATTCAATGAAAAAACAAAATATTAACAAAACAACCTGAAACTTCGCGCAAAATACGCCGCCGATATTTTTTAAACTGCTGCCGTTTTGCCCTTTTCCGCCCGATATCCGGACAGACGAACATATCGCTTCGCCGGCAAATTCCGCTTCCTCTGCAAACCGCTCTGGCAAAAAAAACAAAAAAAGCAGCCCGAAGACTGCTTTTTTAGATATAAAAAATTCAAAAATTTAATCTAAGGCCTCAACCTCAACGATATTCCGGTAGGAAGACAAAAAGCCGCTGCGAATGCCGAACACCTTGATACGATAGCACTTGCCTTTCTTTAACATGCCATAAACGTCAGAACTGTCAAACCGGCCGAAAATCAAAGAATCTTCAATTTTAAAAGTCCCTTCGTCCGTATAAACAAGATACTGCCCGTCAACGCGTTCCTTACCGGTTACTTTAACGATAAAAGTGCGTTTGGAATTATCGCTCTGCGGCGCTTTAAGAGATGCGTTTTCAGTCGTATAAACACCGACAATATTTCTGTACATCGACAAAAAAGGAATTCTCGCGCCGAAAACTTTAAACTTATAGGTCGTATTTTCAGCCAGCATACCGTAAACGTCAGAACTGTTAAACTGTCCGAAAAGCAGAGAATCTTCAATTTTAAAAACCTCTTTGTCGGTATAAACCAGATAATAAGAATACGTCTCGCCTTCCGGATCATGCTTAACAACACGCTCTTTTCCGGTTACCGTGGCCGTAATCAAACCGTCATTTCCTTTCGAAGCCGTCTGTCTTTCATCACAAGAGGAAAAAAACACGCTCCCTAACAAAACAAACACACAACAAATAATTTTTTTATCCATAAAATCAATAATTAAAATTTCACCTGAAAACGGTACCCCAAACCGCCCCTGTTGTCAACATGAAAAAAGAACCAAAAGCGCGAAAGAAGATGTCTTAAAGCCGAAAATGAAAGCGACTGAACTCGGTCTTACTGCGTAAGCCTCACTTATGGCATAAGTTCGACAACTCCGTTTCGGGCACTTGTTTTCTAAGCTTTTTATCGGCGCCTCACCGCCTCAAAAAGCTGACAAAACTACGCCTCTTGCGGTAAAAACAGCCGGAGCAACGGCTGTTTTTATCCTCGAGCCCGCAACCGAGAGCGCCGTTTCAGGGACGCCCTCTCAAAACCACAAAAAAACCGTCCTTGCGGACGGCTTTTTAATGGCGGGAGTGACGGGACTCGAACCCGCGACCTCCTGCGTGACAGGCAGGCGCTCTAACCAGCTGAGCTACACCCCCATTCAGGTTCGTTTCCCCTTATACCTAACATTTTTTTTTATTGCAAGCATTTTTTTTCGATTTTATAAAAAAAATATTGCTATTAACATTCTGGCAATTTTTTTCTGGTATTTTTGCGCTTGTATGGTAAAGTACCGGACTGAAATTTCAGATCACTGATATTATAAAGGATTTTTGATTTTGCACAAAAATATTACGAAACAGCTTGCGGCAGCGGTCAAAAACAAACGGTGCTGGTTCACTTTCTGCACCACTTTCGTCGTCGCCCTGTGCGGCATGGTCGTCATCTTGCGCCACTCCGACGTCAACGCCTCCCTTTCCCCCTCGTTTTCCAGCCTCGAATCGATTGAAAACGAAATCTACAACGAAGAATTCAGCGAGCCCGACAACGATTTCATCGCCGAAGAATTCACCTCGGCGGAAGAGCCCGTCGAACCTGAACCGACGGAAGAAACCCGGGAAAACACCGTTTCCGTCAAAAAGGGCGACACCCTGCTCAACATTTTGACGGATCTCGGACTGGAATACGGAGAAGCCAACGAAATTTTCCTGGCCGCCAAAAAAGTCTACGATCCCCGCGATCTGAAAGCCGGGCAAAAACTGCAAATCAGCATGGAATGGAACCTGCCGGAAAACAAACTGATCGCCGTTAACGGCATTTCCACCCAGATTCGCAGCGGCGAACATCTCGTTATTGAGAAAAACGAAGAAGGAAAGTACGTCGCCGAACTGCAAAAGGACGAACTGATTGAAGAAATCAACTCTGCCGGCGGCACCATCAACGGCAGCCTGGCCGGCGCCATGAACGGCGAAAAAGTGCCCGCCGGCATCGTTGCCAACTTCATCAACATTTTTTCCTACAGCGTCGATTTCCGCCGCGACGTTAAAAAAGGCGACAAATTCGAAATCATTTACCAGAATTACATTACCCCCGACGGCGAAGTGGTCAAAAACGGCAACATCCTGTTTGCGTCGCTCACGCTCGGCAAAAACAAAATCGACCTTTATCGTTTCAAAGACAAAAGCGGCAACGTCGATTACTATGATGCCAAGGGTTACGCCATGAAAAAGACTCTCAGCCGTAAACCGATGTCTTATCAGAACGCCCGCATTTCTTCGCCTTTCGGCCGCCGGCGTCACCCGATCTACAAAGACTACCGCGTCCACTGGGGAGTTGATTACGCGGCGCCGCGCAACACGCTGGTTTATGCCGCCGGCGACGGAGTCATCCAGGTCGCCAAATACAACGGCGGTTACGGCAACTACATCAAGATCCGCCACAATTCGGAATATTCCACCGCTTACGGCCATATGCAGAAATTTGCCAAAGGCATCCGCCCCGGCGTACGCGTCAAACAGGGGCAGGTTATCGGCTACGTCGGTTCGACCGGCCGTTCGACCGGCCCGCATCTGCACTATGAGGTCGTCAAAAACGGCAAACGGGTCAATCCGTTGACCATCAAAGCCGCCGCTTCCGAAAACCTGCGCGGCAAAAACCTGGCCAGCTTCAAACGTCAGGTTGCACAAATAAAGGAAACCCATCAGAAAATGCTGGCTGCCAGAGAAACGCCGGCGGACGACGGCAAACTGGCGGACGCGCAAAGCGCCAAAAACATTCAGTCCAACTGAAAAACGCCGAAAAGCAAAAAACCCCGGACAAGCGCCGGGGTTTTTTAATACTGCGGAAAATTTCAAGCGGAACAGGCCGCCGTCCGAAGCGTTGCGGAAGCTTCCTTTTCCGCAAACTCCTCAAAACGGGAGGCAAATGCAAATTTGTCAACGCCGTTAATCGTCAAAATTTTCGGATTCCGCAAAATCGCCGGCAATTCCTCGCTGCGAAAAACGCTCCGCGGATCGGCGTTGTCAACAAACGCCGTCACGTTGCCCGATGCGCAGTCGATAAAACGCCGCGACGCCAGCCGCCAGATTTCAGCCGCTTTGATCCGGTCATGATCATTGTCGATTACGCTCCAGTCAAAACCGAGTTCAATCAGCCGCCGGCCGCAAATGGTATCGTCGATCATCACCATCTGCGGATTTGCCCGCATAAACGCCAACGCGGCGTCTTTGTTGGCGGTGGTCGGCTGGTAGCTCACCGAATACAACACCACCGTATCCGGCGCGCTTTTGACGTCTTCGGTGCCGGCCGTTTCCACCGCTATTCTGAACAATTTGCTGTCTATCACGATTTTTCTATCTCTAATTCATTGTTGTCAACCACGATCTCGGCGGTGTCGTTTTCTCCGATTCGCCCGTCAAGGATCGCAAATGCCAGTTTATTCTCAACCTGATTTTTAAGCAAGCGTTTTAACGGCCGGGCACCGTAAATTTCGTCATACCCGTTGTCGGCAATCCACTTGACGGCCGCATCGCCGATATGCAGTTTGATATTGCGCTCGGCCAGCCGTTTTTCAATGTTCTTCAGCTGAATTTCGGTAATCTGCTTAATATTTTCCTTGTTCAGCTTGTGGAAAATGCTGATTTCATCGATTCTGTTGATAAATTCCGGCCGGAAAGAGGCTTTCACCACTTCCATCACCGCTTCGGTCACCGCTTTGGCATCGCTTTTCTCATCCGCCCGGGCCAAAATGTCCGACCCCAGGTTGGAAGTCATGATGACAATCGTGTTTTTGAAATCGACGGTGCGGCCCTTGCCGTCGGTTAAACGCCCGTCGTCCAAAACCTGCAGCAGCACGTTAAAGATGTCCGGATGCGCTTTCTCTACTTCGTCAAACAAAATCACCTGATACGGGCGGCGGCGGACGGCCTCTGTCAGAACGCCGCCTTCCTCATAGCCGACATATCCCGGAGGCGAACCGATCAGACGCGCCACCGCATGCTTTTCCATATACTCCGACATGTCGATCCTCAGCATCGCCGTTTCGTCATTAAACAAAAACTCTGCCAGCGCCTTGCTCAGTTCGGTTTTACCGACGCCGGTCGGACCTAAGAACAAAAACGAACCGATCGGCTGCCGGTGGTCGCCGATACCCGCCCTCGAACGGCGGACGGCATTGGCGACCGCGCGGATCGCTTCCTTCTGCCCGACCACCCGGCGGCCGAGGTAATCTTCCATATGCAGCAGTTTTTCCTTTTCGCCTTCAAGCATTTTGTCAACCGGAATCCCCGTCCATTTGGAAACCACTTCGGCAATCGATTCGTCGGTCACCACTTTTTCCGCCCGGCCCTTCTTTTCCTTGGCAAGGTTTTCAAGCTCTTTCATTTTCTTTTCCAAATCGGGGATCAGTCCGTATTGCAACTCGCCGGCCTTTTCAAACTGCCCGTTGCGCTGGGCGATGGCAACCTCTATCCTTGCCTTGTCCAGCTTGTCCTTGACTTCCGTCAGATCGGCCAGGCTCTGCTTCTCGGCTTTCCATTTGTCGTTCAGACCGCGGGCTTTTTCCTCCAGATCGGCGGTTTCCCGTTCAATTTCTTCCAGCCGTTTTTTCGACTGTTCGTCATGTTCCTTTTTCAGCGCTTCGCGCTCAATTTTCAGCTGCATGATCTTGCGGTCGAGATTGTCCAGCTCCTCCGGTTTGGAATCGATTGCCATCCGGAGCGAACTGGCGGCCTCGTCCATCAGGTCAATCGCTTTGTCGGGCAGAAAACGGTCGGTAATATAACGGTTGGAAAGCGTGGCCGCGGCAATCAGCGCGGAATCGGAAATCCGCACTCCGTGATGCAGTTCAAACTTTTCCTTGATCCCGCGCAAAATGGAAATCGTTTCTTCAACCGTCGGTTCGGTTACGAACACCGGCTGAAAACGCCTTGCCAGCGCCGCGTCTTTTTCCACGTACTTTTTATATTCGGAAAGTGTGGTCGCCCCCAGACAATGCAGCTCTCCGCGGGCCAGCGCCGGCTTCAGCAGATTGGAAGCGTCCATCGACCCTTCCGACGCACCGGCGCCGACGATCGTATGCATTTCATCAATAAACAGAATGATTCCGCCGTTTGAAGCCTCCACGTCTTTCAGCACCGCTTTCAAACGTTCTTCAAACTCGCCGCGGAATTTTGCCCCGGCGATCAGCGCACCCATGTCCAGCGCCAGCAGACGCTTGCCGCGCAGGCTTTCCGGCACGTCGTTGTTGACAATCCGCATTGCCAGCCCTTCAACAATCGCCGTTTTGCCCACCCCCGGTTCGCCGATCAGCACCGGGTTGTTTTTGGTGCGCCGCGACAAAACCTGAATGGTGCGGCGAATTTCATGTTCGCGGCCGATGACCGGATCCAGCTTTCCTTCTTTCGCTTTGCCGGTAATGTCGATGGCAAACTTCTTCAGCGCCTCAAAATTGTCCTCGGCGGACTCGCTGTCGGCCAGCCGCCCCTGACGATATTCGCCGATTGCCCGGTTGAGCGCAACCGGATCGACGCCGTTTTGGCGCAAAACGTCATAAGCCTTGTTGCCGGCAACGGTTGAAAGCGTTTGCAGCAAACGCTCTACGGTAACAAATTTGTCGTTGGCCTTGTCGGCGATTTTTTCCGCTTCCAGCAGCACCGCGCTGAAATCTTGTGCCATCACCGTTTGCACGCCGGCGCCCGAAACCGCCGGAATCTTGTTCAGTTCGGCTTCCGTGTCACGGCGGATCAGCGGCAGGTTGCCGCCGGCCTTTTCAATCAGGCTTTCAACCGTCGCGTCTTTGGCCTCAAGCATGGCCTGCAGCAGATAAAGCGGCGTTACGTACTGATGCCGGTGGGCAATCGCCAGATCAACCGCGCTTTTTATAAGTTCCTGAGAACGTGTGGTAAATTTTTCCATATTCATAATCTTCTCTCCCTGCTTTTAAATATAAGAAGGGAAGGAAAGAAAAATCAAGTCAGTAAACGGAAATAGCCGAAAAAAGATTAACCCGGCCCAAATGATGAAATAAAACGACCGTTTTATTTACGCCTAAAACTTATTATAAAAAACCGGCATTGTCAATTTGTTAATAGCGGCGGCGGATGCGGCGGAAAAACGGTCGTTTTTTTGCTTCACCGCCTTCGGAGATCCATCGCCATGAACCCGCCGCAAATTTCCATAATCATTCCTGTTTTCAATGTGGAAAAATTCCTTTCCCAATGCCTGGACAGCATCGTCGGCCAAACTTTCACCGATATTGAAATCATCTGCATCGATGACGGCTCGACTGACGGCAGTTCGCAAATCTTGGCAGCATACGCCGCGCGCGATCCCCGTATTCACATCATCAGCCAGACAAACGGCGGGCTTTCCGCCGCCCGCAACAACGGACTCAAAATCGCACGGGGAAAATACATTTTCTTCATCGATTCCGACGATTGGATTGAACCAAATACCTTGGAAAAACTGTTTGCAGCAGCGGAAAACACCGGCGCCGACCTGACCTGCGTCCACTTTTGCGCCTTTGCCGAAACCGACAACGACAAACAACAGGCAAACGGCAAACAAAGTTATTTCGACCAGTCCGAACAAACACCGGAAGGATGCCGGCCGCTTTCCGACAATCCGCTGAAAATTCACGTTGTCGTTAACGGCAAACTGCACAAAAAAAGCATTATCGAAAAATTCTCCCTCTCTTTTCCCCGTGAACGGCTGATCCATGAAGACGAATACTGGGCATGGGCATACGGCATTCACTGCCAAAACTATTTCTACCTGCCGGATCCCCTTTACCATTACCGTATTCACCGGAATTCGATTACCGGATCGGAAAAAAACTCTCCCCGTCCGCTCGACATCATCGACATCAACCTGCTGACGGCGGAAGAAATTCGCCGCTATGGCCGGCTGGAACAATATCTGCCGCAGCTTGAAAACATATTTAACCGGCACCTGACTTCCGCCCTGCTTAAAAGCGGCGCCGAACATTACGGCGAAGCCCGCCGGAAAATGGCCGGATATTTGCAAATTCCGGGCATTTCAAAACAATTCAAAGAAAATATATCCGCTCTTGCGGAAGCGGAAATTCCGCTTTCCGTCATCATCGCCGTGTACAATACGGCCCCCTGGCTGGCCTGCTGTCTCGACAGCCTGCTGGCACAATCCACCGACTTGTCCGAAATTATCTGCATCAACGACGGTTCAACCGACGAAAGCCCGGAAATTCTCTCCCGATATGCCGCCCGCGATTCCCGCATCCGCATTATCAATCAGCAAAACCGCGGACTGCCGGCCGCCCACAATACCGGTTTGGCAGCTGCCCGGGGCAAATATATTGCATTTGTCGACTCCGACGACTGGGTCGAACCGCAAACCGTGGAAAAAATTCTGCTCCACATGCAGCACCGGCAGCTGGACATATTGGCCTTCCGGCTGCGCAGATACGATCCGTCGACGCAAACTTTCCGCACCGATTCCTATCATGACTTTCCCTCTGCGATACCCGCTTTTTCTCTTTACAGCGGAAAAAAAGAACCGGAACTGCTCGCCGCTCTGCCGCAAGAGGTTTGTACCAAAGCTTACCGGCGCGGCTTTCTGACTGCAAACAAACTTGCTTTTTGCGAAAATCTGGTCCAGGGCGAAGACGAATTTTTCAATCTGCTTTGCCTGCCTCATGCCGACCGTTACGGCATACTAAAAGAATATCTGTACAACTATCGCCATCCTCGCGAAGGCTCCATCATGTCAATCGTCAAAGGACACGAACCGAAAACAATCACCGGTATTTTCGGCCTGCTGGACGGCATTGTCCGATTGTACCATGAGCAAGAAAGCGAAAAAGCGAAAAATGCTTTGGCTGCCCGCTATCTGCTGCAAATCCGCAACCTTTTTAAAAATTATCCGGTTTTTGAAAACCGTTTCTGTTTCACCCGGCTGCGCCGACAATTGAAAAAAAACAAAGCCGTTTTCCGCGGCCGCGGCAAACTCCGGCCGGAAACATACGGACAGATCAAAAAACTTCTCCGCCGCGGTTGGTTCTTTTACCGTTTATCCCGAGGAATTTTTTCCGCCTCGCAAACGCCTTGCGGCCGCGCGCTTGCCGCCATCGGGGATTTTGCCAAAGCCTATTTTCTGTTTCCCTGGTATGTCTACAAAATCTATAAACTGCTAAAAAAAGGCAACCGTTTTTAACACCGGCAAGTACTCTTACGCTGTATTTTCCCCGCCATCTTTTCTCAACAAGGTTTTGCATTTTTCCCGCAGCCTTCCCGCCGCCGCGCCCTGACACTTGCTTTGTCATTTTTCTTTTTTTATCAGGTCGTTTCCTTGCCCCGAAAATTCCCCGATTACTTGCGTTTTGTACTTCCCCGTCGTTTTTCTTCCGCAACGCTTATACTTTCCCTGTCATTTTTCTCCTTCCTGTGTCGTACCGGCTTTTCCTTGCCCCGAAAACGCCACGATTACTTGCGTTTTGTACTTCCCCGTCGTTTTTCTTCCGCAACGCTTATACTTTCCCTGTCATTTTCCTCCTTCCTGTGTCGTACCGGCTTTTCCTTGCCCCGAAAACGCCACGATTACTTGCGTTTTGTACTTCCCCGTCGTTTTTCTTCCGCAACGCTTATACTTTCCCTGTCATTTTCCTCCTTCCTGTGTCGTACCGGCTTTTCCTTGCCCCGAAAACGCCACGATTACTTGCGTTTTGTACTTCCCCGTCGTTTTTCTTCCGCAACGCTTATAC
>CECF01034823.1_pt1 | contig 11123 bp, 4 predicted proteins | sample 554751 | NCBI WGS metagenome assembly CECF01 (sample SAMEA3182099, study PRJEB8094) | gut metagenome | biome: human; feature: gut; material: Stool; isolation source: human stools | place: Canada | collected 2012-06-12 | reverse complement strand
TAGCCGCCGGCGCCACCGCGACAGTCAACCGCCATCATGAAGTGACACAGTCGTCACACCGTTCGGACATCGACCCGTCAGCACAGAAATTCATGCAGAAGACTGTCTTCACCCACCGCACGGCAGGGAAGACCGCCGGAGCGAAGAAGACGCGCTCCGGCGAGATGGCAACAGCCACCGTGAATGTCGATTTCGATGCCGCGCGCTATGCCCCCGGCAGCGTGTTTGCATTCGACGACGCGGGCGAGAATTTCGCCTATGAGTCTTTCGAGAACGGCAGCTCCCTTCCTTTCGAGGTTCCGGCCGGGAAATACAATCTGGTCGTCTCCTTCTACGAATACGACGAGACAGGCAACCAGCTGGCCACCCTCTATGTCACGCGCACGGGAGTGGATGTCGCCGAGGGGACGGTATTCGACATCGCTGCCTCCGAAGCCACGAAGAAATACACCTTCAAGGCCGTCAACCACGAAGGCACCCCATTGGAGCTCAACACCTACCGCATCGTTGAAAACCCTGACAGCGAATGGGGATTCGACACCGAATTAGTGAGCGAGGGCAATCTCCTCTCGCTCAATATCAACTCGGCGCTTTTCCGTGAGGGATTCGGCTGGACTGTGGGAGGCACCATGGCCGGGGGCGCCAAATACGAGGGATATCCCGACCCGCTCGAATGCCAGGTCTACTACACCAACGGCGAGCCCGGATGGTTCCCGTATCAGATCTACGGCCTACAGACAGGTCCGGCAACCAACGAGATGGTGATGCTTATCCCAGACGAAGAGAAGCCCGAGCTTACCGTCAACACCGCTGATGACTTCACGAGGACATACGCGGGAGAATTCCAGAAGACGGCATACGCCCTCAAGCAGCCTCATCAGGTGGAAGGCCTCACATTCCCAGGATTCAACCTCACCCTGGATGGCCTCGACATGAACGTCGGTTCCTCGCCGCTATCTCCAAGCACTGACCAGACGGAGGTAAAGGATATCCTGATTTCCGTGCCCGCCTCCACACCGCGCACACGCGGCTGGAAAGTGACCGTTACTCCGAAAACAGGAGACCTCGTGGTGCAGTATGAAAGCGATACCACCTTCTTCCCCGACGGCGGCATGATGGTCGAGACCAACATGATGTACAACAACATCCTCGGTCTTTCCACCGACATCAATGTGGATAAGTTTGCCTCAAATCAGGGAGTACTTTCCTCAGGCTTCCTGACACTTGACTTTCTGAAAGGCCTAAACGCCGAGATTCCCCATCACCCCTATCTCCCCAATGCGGAAGAGTCTCCCTATTGCGTCTACGGCAGCACACAGCCCGTGGCCTGCACGCTCTTCTCCGGCCTTGACGGCACATATCTCGACTACTACTACACCGACATCTACGGCGGCAACATCGGCTCCTACAGCGACGCCTGCGACTTCCAGATATATTACAATGACGAGGAGATCATCAACTCCAATGAGAAAGAAGAGCTGCTCTGGAGATTCCAGGATCTCGTGAATCCCTGGTTCTGGGAAGACCACGACCCTGGCAAATACAGGTTTGACATCCAGACCTTCCCCGGCGAGATCGACGGCATGGAGTCCAGGACGATCCTCTCCACGGGTTTCGACCAGACGAAACCCGACTGCGTGGCCCCCGGCGTGCAGATCCTCAGCTTCGTCAACAAAGAGCGCACCATCACCAACACCTTCGCGAAACCCGCCGACGGCACGCTGCGCCTCGTGGCCGGTGACTTTGTGCTCGACCCGGAGACATCCGACGGCGACGGCGCCTACGTCAACGCTCCCGATGTGGTGGTGCCGACCATCGAGTATTCGCCTTATGGCAAGAACGAATGGAAGGAACTCGTCTGCGTGGAAGACAACTTCGACCTTCCCCCCTGCTACGGCCATACACCCTACGCTCCCGCCTACACCGCCACCCTCATGCACATCACCGAGGAGGCCCTCATGGGATGGTTTGACGTGAGGATCTCGATGACCGACGCTTCCGGCAACTTCATGACGCAGACCGTATCCCCCGCCTTCAAGATCGAGAGCCTCGCGGGCGTCGCCAGCCCCATGGCCGACCTCGATGTGAAGGTTTCAGGCAACAGCATAATCGCCCCGGCCGACGCCGAGGTCTACGACCTCCAGGGCCGACGCTGCGGCGCCACAGGACTTGACGCCGGCATGTATATCGTGCGTTGCGGCCAGCGCAGCGCCAAGGTAATTGTAAGATAAATCTAATGGCATGAACGGCAAGCGGGCCCGGCCTCCGGAAGGAAGCCGGGCCCGCAGTCGTGTGTGCGCCCGCTTACTCCGGATAGTGGAGCGAGGCGGGGGTGATGTTCTCCAGGGTCTCGTGGAGGAAGCGGGCAGCCGCGCGGCGCGCGCCCTCCAGATCCATGAATGTGTAGTTGCCGCAGTCGCGCGGGGAAGCGCCGGGGATGTCGCCCTCGAAGCCTACAATAAACGCCATGGTCTCCTTCATGAGGTCGACGATGTCGGCGCTCTCCAGCTCACCCTGCATCAGCAGGTAGTTGCCCGTGGCGCATCCCATGGGCCCCCAGTAGACCACCCTCGGGCTCCACACAGGATGGTTGCGGAGGAAGGTTGCGGCGAGATGCTCCATGGCATGAAGGGCCTTGGGGTCGAGCGCCGCCTCGCGGTTGGGGCGCGTCAGCCTGACGTCGAAGGTCGTGACCACGTCGCCCGAGGGAGTGACGTCGCGTCGCGACACGTAGATGCCCGGCTCGAGACGCGTATGGTCGATGGTGAAGCTTGCTATCTTCTTCATGTCAGTGTGGATTATTTACCGTAGAGGCTGTCCCACCAGCGCGGGTCATCCTGGAGATACTTGGCAAACCAGGCCATGATGGTGTTCTGCCATACGAGGCGCTTCTCGTAGTCTGTCACCACATGGTTGCTGTCTTCCACGGTGATGAACTCCACGGTGCGGCCGAGGATCTTCAGCGCGTTGAAGAGCTGGATGCTCTCGCCTATGGGCACGTTGGTGTCGACGGTGCCGTGGAGAAGCAGCAGCGGGGTGTGGATCTTGTCGGCGTTGAAGAGGGAGCCGTGCCTGGTGAAGAGCTCGGGATCGGTCCAGGGATACGACTGGGCGGCGGCCACGGAGTTGTAGCTGTATCCCCAGTAGCCTTCGCCCCAGTAGGAGGTGAGGTTGGAGATTCCGGCGTGGCTCACGGCGGCGGCGAAGATATCGGTCTTGGTCTGGAGCAGCTGGGTCATGAAGCCGCCGTAGCTGGCGCCGAGGCAGCCGATCTTCTTGGAGTCGACGTAGGGATGCTCCTTGCAGAACTGCTTCACTCCCTCGATGATGTCGTCGGCCGTGCGGTCGCCCCAGGCGTTGACGTGGCGTGCCGAGAATTCCTGGCCGTAGCCCGTCGTTCCGCTCGGGTTGAGCACGTAGGCCACGTAGCCGCGGGAAGCGAACACCTGCGGGGAATAGGGATGGCCGAGCGACTCCTGGGAGGGGCTTGTGCCGCCGTAGTAGTAGACGATGAGGGGATACTTGCACGATGGGTCGAAGTCGGGCGGCAGCACGACGCGCCCCTCGATCTCCGTGCCGTCGGAAGCGGTGAAGTTCCAGACGTCGGCCTTGCCGAAATCGATATTGTCGTAGCGCTCGGAAAGGGGGCTGTCGAGCAGCGTGCTCTTGCCGGTGTTGAGGTCGAGCAGCCATGCCTGGCCGTTGATGTAGTAGTTCTGGCCGGTGTAGGAGAGCCAGCGTGTCTCATGGTCGCCGATCGAGAAGTTGTTGTCGTAGGAGACCTCGAGAGGGAGCTTCTCTATCTTGCCGTCGTCCGGATTGAGCCGGTAGAGGGAAACCATGAATCCGTCCTCGGCCTGGAAGTAGATGCGGTTGCCGGCTTCGTTCCAGTCGGGAGATCCGGTGATGGCCGGATTGAAGTCGAGGGTAAGGGGAGTTGCCTTGCGAGTGGCGATATCGAAGAGGTATCCCTGGGTGTCGAAGTCATTGGCGATGGGATGGGGGCCGGCATTCTTTCCGAGGTTGTTCATGAAGCCCGGGCCGCCCGTGATGAAGAGGCGGCGTCCGTCGGGTGAATATATTGCGCCGCGGATCGAGGGTTCGTTGGCCACGAGAGTGTCGGTGGCGAGCGTCTGCACGTCGACCTCCACCAGGTCGGAGTAATAGAAGGGATACTTCGAGGGTGTCTCGCGTGTGGCCAGATAGAGCACCTTCCTGCTGTCGGGCGAGATGTCGCATATCATCGTGCTGGGGCCGCCGTATGTCACCGGCGTCGAGAGACGTGTGGCGGGATCGAACTTCATGATGTAGAACTTGTCGCGGTTGCCGGGGATGCGGTCGTCGGGATCGGAGACGCGCCGCATGATTCCCTCGTCTTTCCTCCCGTCGGCCTTCTTGTAGTAGAGCATGTAGCTCTCGTCAGGGCTCCACATGATCTCCTCGTCGGGCAGCCCGCGGGCCACGAGGCGTGTCTTCAGCGAGGGCACGTCTACGACGTAGAGGTCGTATTCCGTGTTCATTTTCTCCATATAGCAGTAGCTCGCGCCGCGCGGCGTCCACACCGCGTCTTCGCGGAGGTTGGCCTGCACCACACGCCCCGTGCGTGTCTCGCGGAGCTCGCACCAGGAGCGGGATTCAGTGGGTGTGAAGCGCTCGCTGTAGCTGATGATGATGTAGTTGCCGTCGGGTGAGAGGGATGTGCCGCTCACGCGGCGGCCGAGCATGATGTCCTCGACCTCGAAGCGCCGTTTCTGCTCCGGACCCATGGCGACCTCCACGTTGTCGAAGCCCTCGTCGGGGATGAACTCGAGGGTGAACTCAGGCGCTCCCTTGTCGTCGGGCATGGCGAGGAGGTTGACCTGCACCGCATAGTCGGTCTGCGGATTCATCTCGAGCGGGGCCTCGGAAGGAGCGGCCACCGAGTCGGCGGTGGTCTTCGAGATCACGGTGTTTCCGTTTACGTCGACCTGGGCGCGGGAGGTGGCGCTGATCCTGAGGGTTCCCTTGGCGAAGCGCCCGGGGCGCAGGTGGGTCACGAAGGTGCGGAGGGTGGCCTCCTTGGGAGCGGCGAAGACGAAGCGTCCGCTGTCGGCCCTCTCCGTAGTCCAGTTCTGGGTCTCGTAGTCGTGGAAGAAGGTTTTCGCGCCCAGCAGCTGTGTGGCGTCGAAGGGATTCATGCCGGCCGATACAGAATCGACATTCGCGGGCAGCGGAATCCTTGTCTCCGGAGCCGCGCGAAACCTATCGATCTGTCGCGGTGTGGCCAGGGCACCGACTGTCACGAGGGCGGTGCCGAGGATTGCGATAGCTGATTTCATGATGTTTACGTTTATATTTGTTTAGTTAATATTCGATGCAGTGAAGTCGGGCATGGCGGTAGGAGCGGAATTGTCCCGCCATATCCCTCCACAAAGGTACATAAAAACTGAGATATGCCATAAAGTGGAGCCACTTATCTCACGAGCACCTTCATGTATCCGTCGTCGGCTACAACGATATAGAGGCCCTTTGCAAGCGGCAGTCTCCGGCCGTCGCCGGGAACGCCGCTCCACACCGTCATCCCCTGGGGAGTCACCACGGAGACACGGCTGCTTCCGCTGATCTCCATCCAACCCCGGCCGGATGTCACTCTGCCGTCGGTTGTCGTCTCCTCCACGCTGTCGTAGTCGGCGCGGCGCTCATAGCTCGAGGGACCGAAACCATAGTTGTATTCCGGCACTATACGCCATTGATGGGAAACTCCCGCGATGCCTGCGGCGGTGTATCGACAGTCGCCGGCGGCAATGGTTCCGGTCTCGGCGCCGTCGCATAAGATATGGTAGCCCAGCAGTTCCAGGCCGTCGAGCAGCCCGTCAGACTGAAGCCGGATATCGTCGAGCATCAGGAGATACGCTCCCGGGGAGTGGCGGAAGGCCACCCGGCGGCAGCCGTCGGGAAGGGATACGGCGTGCTCCTCCCAGTCGCCGTCGGCCGTGAAAGTCTCGAGAAGGGTCATCGAGGATGTGGAGACCGGGCCGGCCGACCACCATACCTCCACCGTCTCCGGGCCATATTGCGTGTAGGGAGCCTTCACATTGAAAGTCATATCCCGGGCTTCAGTGGTGAGCGGCGGGGAGATGAGCCAGTTGTCGCTCTCGCCGCCGTTGGAGGCAAAGGAGGCGAAACACTGCTCGCCGGCGCGTGGCCGCAGCTCCGGCATGGCGTCGATGTCGATTCCGGCAAGGGCAGGGGAAAGCACCATGAACGCCTTAGGCCCTGTGGCGTTGGGATAGCACAGCGGAGCTCCCCCGCTGTCGGTGAGGCGGAATGTAGGAAAGCCGTCGCCGTCATGGGTGAGCCAGCCCCCCATGAAGTCATCGTCAAGTTCAGAATCTGTGCGTCCGGTGGAGAAAGGATTGTAGAGCTCAACGCCGGCGATGGCATCGGCCACGTATTTCATGCCGCTGTCGACTCCGTCCCAGCTGAGACGTGTGTCGCTGTCGTCGGTGACTGCCTCGAAATCATAGACTGTCGGGAAATAAGGACATCTCACCGTCACCTCTTTAGTCTGCGGCTGGAGTGTGCCGTCGAGCTCGATGCGGTAGGTGCGGTCGATGTCGCCGTAGCCTGTGGCATCATCCATCTGTAGCGCGGTCTTTTCACCCGGTTCAAGCGGTCGGCCCACACATTCCGTCACAACCCTTTCCATGCCTTCGTCGTCGGTGGCTGTTATCTTTACATTGAACTCTCCTGATGCGGCGTCGCCGAGATTCACCACCACGGGCCGGAGCCTCACGGGCAGCCCGGCGTTTACCCATCCGTTGCCCTCCCAGCCTTCCAGAGAGAGGCGGGGAGCCGTCTCGCGCTCCTCCAGCCGGATGTTGTCGACGGCTATCCATGCGCTGCCGCCTCCCACCGCCTCCAGCATCAGCGAGACCACGCGGCCGTCGAATGGCGACATATCGAAAGCCATTCCCCTCCAGGAGCCGTCGCCTTCGCAGGAGAGGGCGCCGAGGAGTGTGGCCTCACCGGCAGCGACCGCATACACGTTGAGGGTATTGGCATTACCGGGCATCCCGAGCAGGTCGAACGAGAGACGCGGGGTGTCGCCCTCCACCGATATCTTTGCCGACATGACGGAGGCACGGCCTCCGGCGACGTCGTTGGTGAAGAGCATCAGACCCCCGTCGGCGTCTGACGCTCCGTATCCGGCCACAGAGGGAGCGGTCTCCCAAGAGCAATGGCCGGAAGCGTCGGTGCCCCAGCAATTGTCAAACGCCGCGCCGGCGGCCGACTCGGCAAACGGCATGGCGTATGCCGCGCCGAATGCAGTCAGACCGCAGGCCGCTCCCTCCGAGCTCTCTCCTGCCTCGTTGCAGGTCTTTACCACAAAAGCCTTCACGGCCATCCCGTCGGGATCACACAGTCTCACGGTGGCCGATGTCCCGGCCACACCGGAGAGGAGAGTGGTTCCTGCGGCGTCATAGATATTGTAGCGCAATGTCGACGCATCAACCGGATTGCCGTCGGCATCCGTCGCGGGAGCGCTCCATTCCAGAATGGCCTCGCCGAGCGTGGAGCCTTCAATCGCCGTGAGACCTGTCGGTGCCGTCGGTCTCCCTGGCGACGGAGGCGTCTCTCCGGCCTCTCCGACCTCCACGTTGTCGAGATAAAGGCGATAGGCCCCGGCCGGACTCACACCGTGGAATCCGATGCAGTATATGCCGTCGGCATCAATTGTGAAGTCGGCTGATTTCCTCACACTCTCTTCTCCGGTGATATCAGTCGCGGGCATCACCTCTCCGAGGCGGCTGCCGGCATCGGGAGCGGAGAAGAGGCCCACTTCCATCCGCTCGGTATAATATTCGGAGGCCGCCACATCGAAGGCCACCCTCCATTCCCCCTTGCCGAGCAGCAGGGGAGGGGTGAAGAGATAGTCGTCGGCATCCTCGGCCGGGGAATATTCCATCATGGCCCTTGAGCCGCCGTCGCCCCGATGAAGAGTCCATGTGCGGCCGTCGGCGTTACGGTCTTCCACCGTAAGCCAGCCGAATGCGCCCTCCTCCTCGAAATCCTCTCTCCAGGGAGCGGAGGTATGGCCGGCCACTATCTCATCAGTCAGCGTGGCCTCGCCGCAGGCGTCATGTAGCCTTGGCGCCACCGCATAGCTTATCTTCATGAGGGCGCCTTCCGGCAGGTCGATGGTGGCCGTGGTGTCGTGGAGCCCGCTATACTCCATCGAGCCGCCGGGATAACTGATTATATCGTAGGTCACCTCGGAAGGGTCAAACCATGCTCCGTGACTCCCCTTGACTGAAGGAGCCCACGTGAGTGTGGCTTTTCCCGCGCTGCGGACGATTTCAAGCCCTTTCACCGATTCAGGTGTGTCATATCCCACCCAGTGGAAGATTCGCGATTCAGGGCCTTCTCCGGCGTCATTGCCACACACCGCGGCAAACTCATGCATGCCGGAGGCAGTCACCGCCACGGAGCATTCCGCCCGCTCTCCCGGCGCTGCCTCGCCGGAGGCTGCCGGCGTGCCGTCGACCGTCACAGTCCAGCGCATCGACCCGGTGGCCTGCGAGCCGTCGAAAAGGGTGGAGGGAAGAGTGAACGACAGTGTACCCCGGAGCTTCGGGCCGTCGAAGGCGACGGTGAGCTCTGCGGGCACGGCAGGTGCGGCGTTGTCGGCCGCCGGGGCCTCGATATATGCGCCCACGCATTGCTCGCCGTGAGGCATCTCCAATACGGGCTCGGCGCTGCCGTCGGCCGGATCCACTCGCAGCAGGCGCGTAGACTGGGGCTGGGCCTGGAAATAGTAGATGCAGCCTGAGGCCGGATCGACGGCGGCTGCGGTGGAATAGACCGACGGCGCGCCGGTAGCGCCTATCACTGTCGTGGCCCCGTCGCTCCTGTCTACCCGCAGCAGCGTGCCGTCGGAGTCGAAGGCATAGAGAGTGCCGTCGGGATGGAAGCAGAGGGCGAGGAAGCGTGAGGGAATCGATGCGCGGATGGTATTGCGCCGTCCGGTGTCGATATCGATTGTGCCGAAGTCATAGCCCGAGGCTGCGTTGAGGAAACAGCCATACATCACGCCGAATGTCTCGTCGTAGGCGAGACATTCGGCCACACCGTCGGCTGTGCCGTCGATCATGCTGAGGATCTTGCCGTCGGCAAGGTCCAGGATGGTATGTGTGACCCTGCCGACACCTGCGAAACCGGAATGCGTGGTAATGAAATAGCGGTTGCCGACCCTGGCTGCTCCACCGTTTGCCTCGAGGGTGGCATTCAGCCACACAGGCGTGGGCTCGGGGTCAGGGCTTGTAGGGTCGATGGCATATATGCCGTAGGGGAAATCGTCGGTGGTCCAGTCGCTGCTGTATATGACACAGAAACGGAGATCGACGGGTGCGGCGCCAAGGGCCGCGACGGCACAGTATATGGCGGCAAGGGATGTGAGGAGGGCTGTCTTCAGCCTTGGAGTTTGCATGGCTTGGCGGGTATAGTGGTAATCGACTGCAATTTAGTGATAAAATCCGACACGGCCAACTCATGAGCCATAAAAAGCGCGAAAAAACGGCAGGAGAGCCTTTTGGGCTCTCCTGTGCGGGTTGATATATCCAAAAACCGTAAATCCGAGACGGCGTCGCGCCGTCTTATTCCTTGTATTTCTTCATGATTACGGCGGCGTTGTGTCCACCGAAACCGAAAGTATTGGAAAGCACCGCGTTGATGTCGCGCTTCTGTGCCTTGTTGAATGTGAAATTGAGGTTGTAGTCCACCTCCGGGTCATTGTCTCCCTCCTCGTGGTTGATTGTGGGGGGCACGATGCCGTCGTTGAGGGCCTTCACGCTGAAGACAGCCTCAAGGGCTCCGGCAGCGCCGAGCAGGTGTCCTGTCATCGACTTGGTGGAGCTGAGGTTCATCTCATAGGCGTGGTCGCCGAATACCTCCTTGATTGCCTTTACCTCGCCGATATCTCCGACGGGGGTGGAGGTGCCGTGAAGGTTGATGTAGTCGATCTCCTCGGGCTTCATGCCAGCGTCGCGCAGGGCGTTCTCCATCACGAGACGTGCGCCGAGACCTTCGGGATGTGTGGCCGTGATGTGGTATGCGTCGGCGCTCATGCCTCCGCCCACTACCTCGGCATAGATATGCGCGCCGCGGGCTTTGGCGTGCTCGAGCTCCTCGAGCACGAGAGCTGCGGCACCCTCGCCGATCACGAATCCGTCGCGCGAGCCCGAGAATGGACGCGAGGCGCCTTTCGGATCATCATTGCGGGTGGAGAGGGCCTTCATGGAGTTGAAGCCGCCCACACCGGCAGGATATATGGCAGCCTCAGCGCCGCCGGCCACAATGGCGTCGGCCATGCCGAGACGCACGTAGTTGAAGGCGTCGATCAGGGCGTTGTTGGAGGATGCGCAGGCCGATACCGTCGCGAAGTTGGGGCCGCGGAAGCCGTGGTCGATCGAGATATGGCCGGCCGCTATGTCGGCAATCATCTTGGGGATGAAGAAGGGGTTGTATTTGGGACCCTGCTCCTCGCCGTGGATTGCAAAATATCCGGCTTCCTCCTCAAAAGTATGGAGACCGCCGATGCCGGCGGCGAAAATCACGCCGATACGGTTCTTGTCGAGGTTCTCGTTGTCGAGGTCGGCATCGTTGATGGCCTCGCCGGCAGCCACGAGGGCATACATGGCGTAGAGGTCGAGCGTGCGGGCCTTCTTGCGGTCGAAATGCTCCGCAGGATTGAAATCCTTGAGCTCGCAGGCAAACTTGGTCTTGAACTTCGAGGCGTCGAAATGAGTGATGGGGCCGGCGCCACTGACTCCGTTCACAGCGTTATCCCAGCTTTCCGCCACGTTCTTGCCGATAGGGGTAAGCGCGCCTAAGCCGGTGATCACTACTCTCTTTAATTCCATATTACGGATGGGATACGGTTTGGATTCTGATGGTTGGTTGTTTCTTACTTCTGGTGCTCTTCGATGTAGCTGATGGCGTCGCCGACGGTTGTGATCTTCTCAGCGTCCTCATCGGGAATCGTGATGCCGAATACTTTCTCGAACTCCATGATGAGCTCTACGGTATCGAGGGAATCTGCGCCGAGGTCTTTGCTGAACTCTGCAGAGGGGGTGACTTCATTC
>CECF01066225.1_pt1 | contig 11228 bp, 7 predicted proteins | sample 554751 | NCBI WGS metagenome assembly CECF01 (sample SAMEA3182099, study PRJEB8094) | gut metagenome | biome: human; feature: gut; material: Stool; isolation source: human stools | place: Canada | collected 2012-06-12 | reverse complement strand
GTTCAGGATCGCGGTCGGTCGCTGGTTGAAGTAATATCTGGCGAGGTTTTTGAAAAGGCCTTCCCTGACCTCCAGGTTCGGGATGCCGAGGCGGTAGAGGTCAGGTTCCTCGAATTCCTTGATGGTGAGGTAGCCTGTCTGGTAGAGCAGCGCGGTCGGGGCTGTCTCGGATATGTCGGACTCGGAGAGGATTCCGGCATCGACCGTCTCGTCAAACATCTCGGGAAGGAAATTCCCTCCGTCCCGGATATGGCGCACGAGGAACTCCGGAGTGGCGCTCTGAAACCAGTAGGCGCCTATCCTGCTCTCGTTAAGGGCGCACAGCACACTGAAGGGATTGTAGATGTCCGGGCATCCCGCCGTGAAGTGGTAGCCGTCGTAGTTGGCCTTCAGCAGCGCCACGGCTCCCTCGAAGTCCGTCTTCCTCATCCCGGCGAGCTCTTCTATACCCTGACGGAAGTTATCCCTCAGCTCTTTCCCGGTGATTCCGCAGATTGCGGCATATCTGTAGTTGAGCGAGATGTCCTGTAGGTTGTTGAGGCCGCTGAAGATTGTCATCTTGCTGAAGCGGCTCACTCCCGTCAGCATCGTGAAGCGGATGTACCGGTCGAGGTCCTTGATGTTGACGTAGACTGACTTCAGCAGCAGGCGGTGGGCCTCGCTCCTCTCCGGGTCGTGCATTGTCTCTATGATTGGATGGTCATACTCGTCGATGAGTATCACGACCGTCTGTCCTGTGGAGTCATGGGCAGCCTTGATGATTTCACCGAAACGGGCCGACAGATCATCGGTCTCCGCCGTGATGCCGAATTGCCTTTCCCAGTCGCGGAACTGACTGTCGAGAACCTTATCCAGATTGCCGCCGTTGAGCGGGCTGTATCTGGCGAGGCTGAGCATCAGCACCGGATGCGCGGGCCATTCCGTCTCCAGCCGCTCCATGGCGAGACCCTCGAAAAGCTCCCGTTTTCCCTCGAAATATGCCTGGATTGTGGAGAGCAGCAGGCTCTTGCCGAAGCGGCGCGGCCTTGACAGGAAGACGCAGCTGCTGTTATGCACGAGATCGTAGATCAGCTCTGTCTTGTCGACGTAGAGGTATGAGAGCTCGCGGAGCTTCTCGAAGCTCTGGATGCCTATGGGGTAGCGAACGGGGGTCTTTTCCATATCGAATCCGGTATTTCCCACAAAGTTAATGTTTTTATCCCTCAATTGCAAATAATAACAGACGTAGTGTAAAGCCACACATGCGTCAGACGAGGCTCTCGATGAAGAGCATCAGGAGTAAGCCGGCCACCAGGGCATATGTGGCCGGCTTCTGATAGCCGTGGGAATGCGTCTCGGGTATCATCTCGTCGCTGATGACGTAGAGCATGGCGCCTCCCGCGGCGGAGAGCATGAAAGGGAGAAGGGTGGCGGAAATATCGCCGACGCGCATAATATCCGCGCGTTTTGCCCCGCTTATGCATCCGGAATGCAAACCATTGCAGAGGGAGCGGCGTTAGTATTAAAGGACAGGCCGTCGGCCTCGGGGTCCTTTATAAAGCAACAAAGCAAGATACCGTAGATATGAAAAACGTCAATGCCAGGAAAGAATATGATGTGATAGTGATAGGGGGCGGCGCCACGGGCGCCGGCACTGCCCGCGACTGCGCCATGCGCGGTCTGAGCACCATCCTCATCGAGCGCCTCGACTTCACGGCGGGAGCGTCGGGACGCAACCACGGCCTGCTCCACAGCGGAGCCCGCTACGCGCACACCGACCCCGAGTCGGCGGCCGAGTGCATCAGGGAGAACATAATATTGAAGCGCGTGGCGCGCCACTGCGTGGAGGAGACCGGAGGCCTCTTCGTGACGCTGCCGGAAGACGGCCTCGACTACCAGAACGCGTTCGTCGACGACTGCCGGCGCGCGGGCATCGACGCCGAGCTGCTGGAGCCGGCGGAGGCCATAAGGCTGGAGCCGGCCGTGAACCCCGACATCATCGGGGCGGTGAAGGTGCCCGACGGCTCCATCGACCCCTTCCGGCTGGTGACGGCCAACGTGCTGTCGGCGCAGCTCAACGGCGCCGACGTGCTCACCTACCACGAGGTGACGGGCTTCGTGAAAGACGGCACCCGCATCTGCGGCGTGGAGCTTAAGAGCCGGCGCAACGGCGAGAGGTCGACCGTCTACGGCAAGGTTGTGATCAACGCCTGCGGCATATGGGGCCATCACGTGGTCGAGCTTGCCGGCGTTAAGATCGCCATGTATCCCGCCAAGGGGTCGCTGCTGATCTTCGGCCACAGGGTCAACCACATGGTGCTCAACCGCTGCCGCAAGCCGGGCGACGCCGACATCCTCGTGCCGGGCGACACCATCTCGGTGATCGGCACGACCTCGACGCGCATCCCCTTCGACGAGATCGACCGCATGGAGGTCACGGCCGGGGAGGTCGACCTTCTGCTTCGCGAGGGGGTGAAGCTCTCGCCGATGCTGGCGTGGACGCGTGTGCTCCGCGCATACGCGGGCGTCAGGCCGCTGGTGGCCTCCGACCACGACCCCAGCGGGCGCAGCATCAGCCGCGGCATCGTGTGTCTCGACCACGAGACGCGCGACGGGCTCTCCGGCTTCATCACCATCACGGGCGGCAAGCTGATGACCTACAGGCTTATGGCCCAGGACGCCACCGACATGGCCTGCCGCAAGCTGGGAGTCGACCGTCCCTGCCGCACGGCCGAGGTGCCGCTGCCGGGCTCGGAGCCCGACGCCCGCGACGAGGAGCGCAAGGCCCACATCATAGAGCTGAGCACGGAGATGAAGGCCGCCGAGGGACGCCACGGCAGCTGGACGGGAAAGATAGCCGCCGGCAACGACGCCGACGACGCCCTTGTGTGTGAGTGCGAGCAAGTGAGCGTGGCCGAATGCAACTACGCCATCGAGGAGCTCCACGTCAACAACCTCATCAACCTGCGGCGCCGCACGCGCCTCGGCATGGGCACATGCCAGGGTGAGCTCTGCGCCTGCCGCGGCGCCGGCATCCTCGAGCGCCACCACAAATGCACGAAGCGCGCCCTCGACGACCTCGCCAGCTTCATGGCCGAGCGATGGCACGGCATGTATCCCGTGTGCTGGGGGGAGACGCTGGTGGAGGCGCAGTTCACCTCCTGGCTCTACCAGGGAGTATGCGGCCTCGAGAAGGAGCCCCCGCGCCACGAGGAGGAGATGAACAGCTGACCACACCTTTTACCGAATAAAAAGACACCGACATGAAATACGACACAATCATCATAGGAGGAGGACTCAGCGGCCTCGTGAGCGGCATCTGCTGCCAGAAGAGCGGACGCAAGACCGCCATCGTATCGGCCGGACAGAGCGCCCTGCATTTCTGGTCGGGCTCCTTCGAGCTCCTCTGCAGGAAAGGAGACCGGGAGGTCATCGACCGTCCGCTCTCCCTCGTCGACTCCCTGAGCGGGCAACACCCCTACCGGAAACTGGGGGCGGAGCGCACGGCCGCGCTGCTCTCGCGCGTGGCGCCGCTGCTCGCCGAAGCCGGCATCAACGTGGCCGGAAGCCTGGAGCGCAACCACTACCGGCTCACGCCGCTCGGCTTCCTCAAGCCGGCGTGGCTCACGCTCGACGACTACTTCATGCTCTCCGACCCCGAAGTGCTGAAAGGAAAGAGATACGCCATAGTCAACATACTCTCCTACCTCGACTTCTACCCGCGCTTCCAGGCCTACGGGCTCGGGGAGCACGGCGCCACGACGGTGACGGCCGACGTCAACATCCCGGAGCTCGACATCCTGCGCAAGAGCACGACCGAGATGCGGGCCACCAACATATCGCGCTTCCTCACCGACGCGGCGGTCGACCGTCTGGCCAAAGCCGTCAACGACGCCTCGAAGGGGACCGACGCCGTGATCATGCCCGCCGTGCTGGGGATGTTCAGCGACGGGCCGGTGAGGCGTCTGCGCTCGCAGGTGGAGCGTCCGGTCTATTTCGTGGCCACGACGCCGGCCTCCGTGCCGGGCGTGAGGTGCCAGCTCGCCCTGCGCGACTATTTCATCCGCCTGGGAGGCACCTTCATGCCGGGCGACACCGTGGTGAAGGGTGAGCGCGAGCGCCACCGCCTGCGCCGCGTCTTCACCACCAACTTCGGCGACATGCCGCTGGAGGCCGACAGCTTCGTGATCTCCACGGGGAGCTTCTTCGGCCACGGCCTGGTGGCCACTCTGGAGAGCATCCACGAGCCGGCCTTAGGCCTCGACCTCTACGCTCCGGAGGGGAGGGAGAAATGGTATGACAAGGACTTCTACGCCGCGCAGCCCTACATGGGCTACGGCGTGACCACCGACGCCGACTTCCGGCCGGCCGTCAAGGGAGAGACCATCGAGAACCTATATGCCACAGGAGCGCTCCTCGCGGGCTTCAACGCCCTGAAGGAGGGCTCGGGAGCCGGCATCACCCTGGCCACGGCGCTCCACGCGGCCGATAAAATCACCAGCGCCTTATGATGACACTCCAGCAACAGAACATAAGCGACAACAACTTCGAGTCGTGTATCAAATGCACCATATGCACGGTCTACTGCCCGGTGACGGCCGTCAATCCCGACTACCCCGGGCCCAAGCAGGCCGGCCCCGATGGAGAGCGCTACCGCCTCAAGAAGCCCGTCTTCTACGACGAGGCGCTCAAATACTGCCTCAACTGCAAGCGCTGCGAGGTGGCCTGCCCCAACAACGTAAAGATCGGCGACATCATCCAGTCGGCGCGCATAAAATACGCCAAGGGGAAGCCGTCGCTGCGCGACACGATGCTCGCCAACACCGACTTCATGGGCAACATGGCCACGCGCATGGCGCCGCTGGTCAACTTCACGCTCGGCCTCAGACCGGTGAAATATCTGCTCGACAAGACGATGAAGATCGACGACCGGCGCACTTTCCCGCGCTACGCCTCGCGGCGCTTCGAGAGCTGGTTTGGCCGCCACGCGGCCGCCAGCCAGGACAGCTATCCCCACACCGTGTCATACTTCCACGGCTGCTACGTCAACTACAACTATCCGCAGCTGGGGAAAGACCTGGTGAAGGTGCTCAACGCCCTCGGCTTGGGTGTCCACCTGCTCCAGGGAGAGAAATGCTGCGGAGTGGCGAAGATCGCCAACCGCTGCGTCGAAGAGGCCACGCGCGACGCCCACACCAATCTCCGGGCCATCCGGGAGGCGATGGCGCGGGGCGACGAGACGGTGGCCACAAGCTCCACATGCTGCTTCACCCTGCGCGACGAATATCCCCACGTGCTCCGCGTCGACAACCGCGACGTGCGCGACCACATCATGCTGGCCACGCGCCTCATCTACCGCCTGATCGACGAGGGGAAGGCCAGGGTGGCGTTCCGTCCCGGCTACCGGAAGAGGGTGGCCTACCACGTGCCCTGCCACATGGAGAAGCTCGGATGGACCATCTACTCCACGTCGCTTCTGAAGATGATACCGGGGCTCGAGTTCATCCCCCTCGATTCCCACTGCTGCGGCATCGCCGGCACCTACGGCTTCAAGAAGGAATATTACGATTACTCGCAGGCCATCGGCGAGCCCCTCTTCCGCCAGATCAGGGAGAGCGGATGCGACTTCGTGGCCTGCGACTGCGAGACCTGCAAGTGGCAGATCGAGATGTCGACCGGCGTGCCGGTCGAGAATCCGGTCTCCGTGCTCGCCGAGGCGCTCGACATCGGGAAGACACGCGGGCTCAACGGAGTGGCCGCAATCCCGGCCGTGGAGTGAGACTACAAAATGAAAAACAATGAAAGACTCAACGAATATGGACCAGTACATTCTATCGCTCGACCAGGGCACAAGCAGCAGCCGCGCCATAGTGTTCGACCATGAGGGCAACATATGCAGCATGGCGCAGCATGAATTTCCGCAGATTTTCCCGCATTCGGGATGGGTTGAGCACGACCCCCACCAGATCTGGGGCTCGCAGGCGTCGGTGGTGGCCGAGGCCATCTCTCAGATCGGCATCAACGGCCACAACATCGCCGCCATCGGCATCACCAACCAGCGCGAGACCACCATCGTGTGGGACGCCGACACCGGAGAGCCGATCTACAACGGCATCGTGTGGCAGGACCGCCGCACCTCGGAATACTGCGACCGCCTCCGCGAGGAGGGGTACGGCGAGATGATAAGGGAGAAGACGGGGCTCGTGATCGACGCCTACTTCAGCGCCACGAAAATCAAATGGATCCTCGACAACGTGGCCGGGGCCCGGCGTCGCGCCGAGGAGGGGAAGCTGCGCTTCGGCACGGTCGACAGCTGGCTGGTGTCGTGCCTGACACGCCATCACGTGCATGTCACCGACGTGACCAACGCCTCGCGGACGATGCTCTTCAACATCCACACCCTGGAATGGGACAAAGACCTGCTGAAGCTCTTCGACATCCCGGAGTCGATGATGCCGGAGGTGGTGGCGAGCAGCGGAGAGGTGGCGCGCACCACGACCACCATCTTCGCCCACGAGATACCCATCGCGGGCATCGCCGGCGACCAGCAGGCGGCGCTCTTCGGCCAGATGTGTGTGGAGCCGGGAGCGGTGAAGAACACCTACGGCACCGGCTGCTTCCTGCTGATGAACTCGGGCGACCGCCCGATCCTCTCGAAGACGCGCCTGCTGACCACCATCGCGTGGAAGATCGGCGACACCGTCAGCTACGCCCTGGAGGGGTCGATCTTCGTGGGGGGCTCGGTGGTGCAGTGGCTCCGCGACGGGCTTCACTGCATAGCGAGCTCCGGAGACGTGGAGGCGCTCGCGGCCTCGGTACCCGACACCGACGGCGTATATTTCGTGCCGGCGCTCACCGGCCTGGGCGCCCCCTACTGGGACCAGTATGCGCGCGGTATCATCTCGGGCATATCGCGCGGCACCACCACGGCCCACATAGCGCGGGCCGCCCTGGAGGGAATCGCCTATCAGGTGTATGACATCGTGAAGGCCATGGAGAACGACTCGGGGCTGCGGATCGCCAACCTGAAGGTGGACGGCGGAGCCTCGCGCAACAACCTGCTGATGCAGTTTCAGAGCGACATCCTCGACACGGAGGTGCTCCGCCCGCAGATCACGGAGACCACGGCCCTGGGCGCCGCCTATCTCGCCGGGCTCGGCGTGGGCTACTGGGCCGACATCCCGGAGATCAAGGCCCAGTGGCAGGTGGAGAGGAAATTCACCCCGACGGGCGACGACGCCAGAGTGGCCCGCGAGCTCGAGGGATGGTATGCCGCCGTGGCCCGCGACCTCACCGGAAAAACGAAGTGACACCTTAACCCGCAGATATTATGGAAGAGCTTGAGATTCCCGTATTCCTCCAGTGTTTCTTTGAATTCCTGGGCACCTACGTCATGATCCTGCTGGGATGCGGCGTAGTGGCCTGCACCACGCTGAGGAAGTCGAAAGGAGAAGGCGGAGGCTGGGTGGTGATCACCCTCGCGTGGGGCCTCGCCGTGATGTGCGGCGTGTTCATAGCCGGCCCCTACACGGGCGCCCACCTCAATCCGGCGGTGACGGTCGGGCTTGCCCTGGCCGGAAAATTCAGCTGGGCTATGGTGGTGCCCTACATCCTGTCGCAGTTTGTCGGCGCGTTCCTGGGGGGCGCCACGGTCTACTGGTTCTACAAGGACCATTTCGACATCACCGACGACACCACGACTAAGCTCGGCGTCTTCGCCACGGTGCCCGCCATCAGTAACTATAAACGCAACTTCCTGTCGGAGACCATCGGCACGTTCGTGCTGATCCTCGTGATTCTGTTTCTGTCGGAGAAGCCCAACGCGGCGCAATACGGTCTGGGCTCCATCGGAGCCCTTCCGGTGGCGCTGCTGGTGGTAGTGATCGGCATGGCGCTGGGGGGCACCACAGGCTACGCCATCAATCCTGCCAGGGACCTCGGGCCGCGCCTCGCCCACCATCTGCTCCCGATCAGGGGGAAAGGGAGCAGCCAGTGGAAATACTGCTGGGTGCCGGTGGCCGGGCCGCTGCTGGGGACGGTGTTCGCGGTGCTGGTATATTACGTATACGTGGCCACCTGTCCCCCCCTCTGAATATGCCGGATAACCTTGGCGGGGACGCCGCCCACCACGGTGTCGGCCGGGACATCGCGGGTCACCACCGCTCCGGCCGCCACCACGGCGTTGTCGCCGATGGTGACGCCCTGGAGGATGGTGGCGTTGGAGCCGATCCATACGCCGCGTCCTATCGTGATGGGCGCGGCGTGGGTGAAGCGGCGCCGCTCGGGCTCGAGAAAATGGTTGAGGGTGGCGAAGACCACGTTGTGGCCTATCTGCGAGCAGTCGCCGATGGTGACGCCGCCGTGGTCCTGAAACTGGCAGCAGGCGTTGATGAAGACGCCGCGGCCGATGCGGAGATTCCTGCCGAAGTCGGAATAGAGGGGCGGAAAGACCTTGACGGAGGGATGCACCTCGGAGCCGGTGAGCTCGGAAAGCATGGCGATGACCTCCTCCTGGGAGTGATAGGCGGAATTGAGGCGGAAAGTGATGCGGCGCGCCTCCTCGCTCATGGCGTCCATGAAGCGGTAGATGCCGGGGGTGTCGAGGGCGCGTCCGCCGGCGATGTATTCGTTGAATTGCTGAAGCGTGATCATGATGTGGGAAACGATAAGGGAATGCAAAGTTAGGCAATAAAAACGAAGTCCGGGCGCCCGGATATAAAAAAGCGGGCTACGGGGCATGATTTTTGGCAGATTCATGTTATTTTGTTAATTTTGCACCCATTACGGGCAGACAGGCCGTGAGAGACCGCCCGCGGCCTCCCACAGCCTGTCGGCCATGACATATATCCTTTATGAATATTTCCTATAAGTGGCTCAAACGCTACATCGATACGAGCCTGACGCCCCGCGGGCTGACGGCGGCCCTGACCTCGATGGGACTTGAATGCGACCAGATCGAGGAGGTGGAGAGCATCCGCGGCGGCCTTCGCGGCGTGGTGATCGGGAAAGTGCTCACATGCGAGCCCCATCCCAACTCCGACCATCTGCATATCACCACCGTAGACCTCGGCTCCGGAGAGCCGGCGACCATCGTCTGCGGCGCGCCCAACGTGGCAGCCGGCCAGACAGTGGTGGTGGCCACTCTCGGCACCACCCTCTACGACGGCGACCAGGCCGTGCGCATCAAGAAGTCGAAGATCCGCGGTGTGGAGTCGTCGGGCATGATCTGCGCGGAAGACGAGCTCGGGCTGGGCGCGTCGCACGACGGCATCATGGTGCTTCCCGACGGTATAGCGCCGGGCACCCCGGCCGCCGAGTATTTCAACGTGGAGAGCGACTACCGCCTGGAGGTGGAGCTGACTCCCAACAGGGTCGACGCGGCGAGCCACTACGGCGTGGCGCGCGACCTCAAGGCGCGTGCCGCCTGCATGGCGGCGCAGGGCCTGGAGCCCGACTGCGGCGGCGGGATCTCGCTGCCCGACGCCTCCGCCTTCCGTGTCGACCGCTCCGACGGCGGCGCCCGCGTGAGGGTGGAAGACCGCCAGGGTTGCCCGCGCTACAGCGGCGTCACCGTGCGCGGCATGGAGGTGAGGGAGTCGCCCGAATGGCTCCGCAACCTGCTGCTGGCCGTCGGCCAGCGTCCCATCAACAACATAGTGGACATCACCAACTACATACTGCTCGGCCTCGGGCAGCCCCTCCACTGCTTCGACCTCGGCAAGGTGGCCGGGGAGGAGATCGTGGTGCGCACCTGCCCGGCAGGCACCCGCTTCACGACCCTCGACGGCGTGGAGCGCACGCTCCACGAGAGCGACCTGATGATCTGCGACGCCGATAAGCCGATGTGTATCGCCGGCGTCTTCGGCGGCCTCGACTCGGGAGTGACGGAGGCCACGAAGGCGGTCTTCATCGAGAGCGCCTGCTTCAACCCCACCCGCGTGCGCCGCACGGCGCGCCGCCATGGGCTGAGCACCGACGCCTCCTTCCGCTACGAGCGCGGCACCGACCCCGAGATCACCGTCTACGCCGCGAAGCTGGCCGCCTGCCTGATCCGGGAGCTCGCCGGCGGCGAGGTGTGTGGCGACATCGTCGACATCTATCCCGAGCCGGTGGCCCACGCCGGCTTCCCGTTCTCGTTCCGCTACTGCGACTCGCTCATCGGCAAGGAGCTGCCCCGCGAGCTCATCACGGCCATACTTCGCGCCCTCGACATCGAGGTGAAGGCCACGGCCGACCCCGATGTGGTGGAGCTGACGGTGCCCCCCTACCGCGTCGACGTGACACGTCCCTGCGACGTGGTGGAGGAGATACTCCGCGTCTACGGCTACAACAACGTGGAATTCGGCACGGAGATGCACGCCAACCTCTCGACGCGCGGCCTCACCGACCTCGACTACGAGCTGCAGCAGGAAATCAGCAACCGCCTCACGGGCGAGGGATTCATGGAGATACTCAACAACTCCCTGTCGGCCCTCTCATATTATGAAGACAACGCCGAGATGCCCCTGGAGAGCTGCGTCCGGCTCCTCAACCCGCTGAGCAACGACCTCTCCGTGATGCGCCGCACCCTCCTCTACGGAGGCCTCGAGTCGATAGCCCACAACATCAACCGCAAGGCGGCCTCGCTGCGCTTCTACGAATTCGGCAACGTCTACTGGCGCGACCCCTCGAAGGAGTCGACAGCCGGGCATCCGCTGGCCCCCTACTGCGAGACCATGGAGCTGGGCATCTGGCTCACCGGCGACTTCACGCTCCCCTCCTGGAACACCCGCAGCGCCGAGGCCACCGTCTTCGACCTCAAGGGCGTGGTCTACGGCATACTCCGCCGCTTAGGCATCGATCCCAAGGAGCTCGCCGAGGAGCAGGACAATGACGGCATCTATTCGGCGCGCCTCACTCTGCGCCACCGCAACGGCAGGGAGCTCTGCCGCCTGGGCATACTGCGCGGGCAGCTCCTGAAGCGCTTCGGCATCGGGCAGCCGGTGGTCTACGCCTCGCTGGCGTGGAAGACGCTTGTGGAGATGGCCGCGGCCAGGAGCGTGACCTACAGGGCGCTTCCCAGGACGCAGCCCGTGCGCCGCGACCTGGCGCTGCTCGTCGACCGCGGCGTGAGCTTCGCAAGCATCGTGGAGACGGTGAGGAAGGCGGAGCGCAAGCTGCTAAAGGACGTCAGCCTCTTCGACGTGTATGAGGGAGACCGCCTGCCGGCCGGCAAGAAGAGCTACGCCATCGCCATCACCCTGCAGGAC
>CECF01008779.1_pt1 | contig 11328 bp, 7 predicted proteins | sample 554751 | NCBI WGS metagenome assembly CECF01 (sample SAMEA3182099, study PRJEB8094) | gut metagenome | biome: human; feature: gut; material: Stool; isolation source: human stools | place: Canada | collected 2012-06-12 | reverse complement strand
GATATTGGGTCGTTCATATTTGAGCATACCTAATGTCTCGTCCTCTGACAGCTCACCCTCGAAATATCGATCAAGTGTCTGGATTACTTTATCGTTGGCAATGCCTCCTATTATGAGGTCAAAGTCGGATACATCCTTGCCGGCACGGCAATTGGCGACAAACCGGAGCCAGTGTTTATCATAGCTATCGAATACAAGGATTTTCCATTCCGAAGGGTCATAATCAAGTTCGTAGGCATTGAGCCAGGCATCTCTTTGACGGCGGAGGAATTGTTGTGCATATCTGACGGCCTGTTCGGCAACACCCCTTTTTCTCTCATATAGCTGGTAAGGTCTTCCATGAGGTAGCGTGAACCGAAAGTATGCAACACGTCATACGATGGTACAATATAGTCGTACAGAATGCCGGATTGCTTCAATCTTCTGTAGACCTCGCGTTGACTCATCTTTAGTACCTGCGCGAGTTTGCTGATGCAATATGTCACAAAGTCGAGGGTCTTGGAATCCATTTAATGAGAATATTATAGGAATCCATCAGATATGGTGCATATACCAACAATTGAGGCTTCCATTTTTTATTACATTGTTATCCTGCAAATGTAATGAAAATTTCAGTAATAAGCAAAAATACTTCACATCAGCGTCCGCCCGGCGAAGACCGGCAAGCCTTCCGGCTTGAATCGTACTTGCATTCCGTGATGATGACAGTGGGGACGGTTGGCTTAACGGAAATAAAGCGGGCTATAAGTCGCGAAAAAACCGACTTATAGCCCGCTTTATCGGGATTTGAGGGATTTACCTGACGATGACCTTCACGCCGCGGTTGCCGGCCTTCACCACGTAGACGCCGGGGCCGGCGGGGATGGAGAAGCGGTCGGCGTCAGGGGTCACGGAGCGGACGTATATGCCGGCGGCGTTGTAGACAGCCACCTTCACGCCCTGAAGGCCCGTGAAGTCGATGAAGCCCTTGCGGCCGGAGACGCCTGTGAGCATGGTGATGTCGTCGACACCTGTTCCCTCGAGCGCCGCCGTGTTGGAGCGCGGGCCCTCGATGGTGTTGTGGCCGTCGGTCACCACCGTCACCACATTATATGTGGCGCCGCTGCGGCCGAGGGTGGCGTCGGTGTAGCCGCCGTCGGCGCCGACGTTCTCAAACACCTCCACCGTGCCGTCGTCGAGGGTCCTCACCACATTGTAGTGGAGGAGCTCCCACTGCTCGAGGCGCACGGGGGTGAAGGAGATGTCGTCGAGCATGGCGCAGAAGGAGTCGATGCTCCTGTAGACGAGTGCGAAATACCTCGCGTCGTCGGGAAGGGGGAAGGAGACGGGCTCCCATACCTCGTCGCCCGACTTGGAGAAGGAGCGCACCTTGGTGAAGGCGTCGATGTCGCGGGTGGTCGACGATGTCCAGAGCTCCACATACTCGGTGTACTGGCCGTCGCCGGTGCCATACCAGAAATTGATGTCGGTGCCCCCCACGATTTCCGGAGAGATCAGCCAGTCGCTGCTCTGCACGGGCTCGGCGTCGGGGTCCGACTCGTCGAACGAGGCGTTGCGGGCCATGATATACTGCTTGCCCTTGTGAGGCATGAAGCGGGGCATCGAGGCGTTGGCGCCGAGCTCCTCAGCGTTGATCACCGTCCAGGCGCACGGCTGGTCGTCGCCCGGCCAGCGGTTGGAGCCGTTGATGGCGAAGGGCACCTGGCCGTCCTGGTCGATGTTGAGCCACATGCCGAGATTCTCGGTGATCTCGAAGGGCTTGAGATACTCGAAGCTGTCGTCGCCGCCATACTGAAGGGCAGGCTCGCTCCACTCAAGAACGGCGGTCTCTCCGTTGCGCGAGGCCCGGAGGTCGCCCACCACAGGCACCTGCGAGGGAGCCACGCCGATGGTCAGCGACATGCTGTCGTTGGCCGCGTTGCCGTCGCCGGGAGCCACCACGCGGGCCGTGAGCGTGAGCGGTGCGTTGTCGAGATATTCGCGGAGCATCGTGACGCTGAAGTCTACCGACTCCCTGTCGCCCCACACCAGCGAGGGAAGCTCCTCCGACGCGGTGAGCAGGCTCTCGCCGTCGGCGCCTGTGAGCGAGAACTCCAGGGTGGCCTCGGTCTCCACCTGCCCGGCGTTGACGGCCGTGGCGGTGTAGGTCCACTCCTCGCCGACCTTCACGTCGGTCTCGCCGGTGAGCGAGGCGAGCTGCATGTCGGTGGAGACATTGCCGCCGATCACGTAGCTGTCGATGAAGCCGTATTCCTTATCCTCGGTGGAGAGCCCGGCGCGGACGCGGAACTGCACCCAGGGCACGTTGGCGAATTTCGCGGGAATCGCGATCTCGCTCTCCACCCATTCGCCCGTGCCGGGGCGCGAAGGCTCGAGCTCGGCGATGAGCTCGGGCTCCTCGCTGCCGTAGCAGCGTGCCCAGAGGGAGAACGCGGGTGTGTATTCCCAGTCGAGCCAGCGCAGGGTGAAGGTATAGTCGGAGACGGTGCGGGCGTCGAACTTCGGCAGCACGAGCTCGCCCATGGCCGGGGTGCGGCCGGTGTTGTAGACGATGAGGGCCCCGTCCTCGCAGTCTTCCTCTATGAATTCCACGAGGCTCGCGATGCTCCCCACGAGCTCCCACGAGCTGTTGGCGTAGACGCCGTCCTGCGAATACGTGAGGGGATTGTAGGCGAGGCCGAACTGGTTGAAGGTCTCCCTGGCGGGGAGCGGGAAGGGAGTGCCGAGGATGTCGACGGGGAACGAGGAGCCCTGCGACTCACCGCTTCCGTTGAAGGCGGCGGGGCCGGCGCTCCAGCGCTGCTGCCCGGTGGTGAGCGGGGTGAAGGTGTAGCTCAGCTGGTCGGTGGTGGCGAGCTCGTTGAGCGTGATGCCCTGCACGGAATACATGCGGTAGCGCACGTCGTCGATGTCGACATAGCCGCCGTTGACGCCCACCTCGCCGGGAGCGTCCCAGGTGATCTCCATCGAGAGGTTGTCGGCGCTGGTGACGCCCTTGATGTTCTGCGGAGCCAGGGGCACGTCGATGCCGACGTAGGCGGTGGTGGTGAAGGCGTTGCCGTCGCCCTCTGCATTGGAGGGGGTGATGGCGAAGGTGGCGAATCCGGAGGCGGGCACGTCGACGTCGACCGAGGCCACGGCGCCGGGAAGGGCACTGGCGGTGGCGGCACCTGCGCCTGCGTCGACGGCCACCGAGAGCTGACCGGAGGCGGAGAGCGGGTCGCCCTTCATGTCGACGGAGGGCATGGTGATGTCGAGGGTGGCGCGGAGGGCGCCGAGAGGAGCGGCCGTCACCTTGACATCCGCCGGAGCGGCGGGCACTGCCGACGAGTCGTCGAGAGCCTCCACGGTGAAGTCGCGCATACGCACTCCGGCACCGACACCGGCCTTCGACGTGCAGTGGAAGCCGATATACCAGGAGCCCCCCTGCGGCACGGCGAAACGCACGTTCCTCAGGGTCTCCTCACTCATGCCCGCGCCGTCGAGCCTCATGATGGAGGCCACCACGCCGGAAGGGTCGGGCATCGAGGCCACCACCACCTCGAGGTTCTCGCGCGACTCGTAGGGAGTGACGCTGCGCAGACGGAAGGCGAGGTTGTAGAGACGGTCGCGGTCGGCGAGGCCGAGGGCCGGCAGGAAGAGCCAGTCGTCGGCATCGCCGTTGACGGTGTAGATGCAGAAGAGGGGCTCCATCGTCATCTCGTCCTGGCCGAGGAAGAAAGTGGAGCCGTCGCCGTTGGCGTCGAAGGGGGTGAAGAGGGTCGCCTCCTCCGGGGTCGGGGTCATCGAGAAGGGGAGGCCGAGGGCGTCGCCGAGCACGGCGGTGAGCGAGGCGGGCGCGGAGGTCTTGCCGGCGGCCGAGGCCGTCACGGCGATCTCGCGTCTCTTCTGGGAGCCGTCGGCGGGTATGGTGTAGCGGCATTCAGTCACTGGCCCGGAGTTGAGCTTCACGCCGTCGAGGGTGACGTCGTAGGTGATGGCCTGCGCGTCGACATATCCGCCGTTGACGCCGGTGGCGCCGGGATTGGTCCAGGAGAGCTCGTTGCCGAGGATGGCGATGTCGGCGGGAGCCATCGGGGTGTCGTCGCCGGCATAGAAGCTGAACTTGCGGGGAGCGCTGGTGAGGGAGCCCGAGGAGCAGGTGAAGACTCCCTCATGCATTCCCTCGGCCACTGTGACGTCGACGGCCTTCGTGGAGGCGGGAGCCATGCTGCCGCTGAAGACGGTCTTGCCGTCGATGGCGAGCAGGGCGTCGACATTGCCTGGCAGGGGCTCGCCGCCGTAGGTCTCGGAGGGTGCCGTGAGGGTTATGGTGCCGGAGAGGGCGTTCTTCTCGAAGTCGACCGCCGGAGTGTCGGGGTAGGCGGGGGCGCCGTCTTCCGAATAGGGGTCGGTGGAGAAGAGCGAGAGGAGATAGGGCCTCTCGGGAGAGAGCGCCGGGGTGAGCACCGTGTCGTAGGTGTCGGAGTCGATGAAGGCGAGGTTGAACCGCTCGTTCTCATTGTCGATGTAGACGGCCACGAAGGCGTGGTCGAGCGGGCTGTAGGTGAAGGCCGTGGCCCTGTTCTCGCTCACGAGGGCATAGTCGCGTGTGGCCTGCCCCACGTTGGAGATGTCGCCGTCTTCCTCGTCGAAGCGGTAGAGGTAGTTGTTCTGGCCGAGGATATAGACAAACCCGTCGACGGGGCAGTAGGCGATGCCGGCGAGGAAGCCGCCGTCGTTGAAGCGGCCCACCGGGGTGATCTCCCATGTCTTGGCGTCGATGATGGAGAGGTAGCTGAACTCGCTGGCCCCCGGGTCGAGGCCGAGCACGTAGAACCTGTCGTTGGAGGCGTTGTAGGTCATGCTGTAGGCCATCGCCTCCGGATGATAGCCGAAGGATATGGGCTCGAGCCAGCGGCGGGAGGCGAGGTCGAAGCGGTTCCACACCACGGTGAAGCCGGTGTCGGCGTCGGCCGGAGTGGCGACGGTGTAGTAGATGCCGTCTCTGACGGTGCCACCCTGGATCTCATAGTCCACGCCGTTGATGAAATCGTAGCCGGAGGCCAGGGGACTCAGGACACCGGTGTTGGCGTCTATCCGCGCCAGGTAGGCCTGGTCGTAGGTAGTCATGGTGTCGAAAGCGCCTACAGCCCCGAAGAGGTTGCCCCTGAAGGCGGCGTCGGCCGGAGCCGCGGGCGGCAGGAGCAATGTGGCTGCAAGAGCGACAAGAGCGGTAGAAAAATGTCTCATGGTCGTATCGAATTGTAGATCAGAAAAATTTTACGAAATAGAATAATGGTAGAATTATGTGGTTATATCCAATAAAGAACACTGAAGACAGCGGCAAAGCTCCGGTTTATGAGCCGGATGCATACTGTGGAAGCAAAATTAGCAATTATATTTGGAATAATTGCTAACTTTGCATCCAAAAACCGGACCTGTAGAGTTAATAAACCATAAAACGGAAAAAATGACAAACGGACTGAAAAGGCTGTCAGGCCGGCTGGCCTACAGGCGTGAGTACGGAAGCCTGCTGAAGATAGGGCTGCCGGTGCTCGTGACGCAGCTGGGCATCATCGTGGTGAGCTTCGCCGACACGATGATGGTGGGAGCCTACGGTCTCGACGAGCTGGCCTCGTCGGCGTTTGTCAACAGCCTGTTCGTGATAGTGGTGGTGATGCTGATAGGGTTCGCCTCCGGGATGACGCCACTGGTGGGCGCCCTCTACGGCCGGGGCGAGAAGCGTGAGGCCGGGCGCATGATGGCCGCGGGGCTCCAGCTCAACGTCGTGGTGGCGCTCTGCTTCACGGCCGTGATGGGCGCGATATATTTCCTGCTGGGGCATTTCGGCCAGGACGAGGAGCTTCTGCCTCTGATCAGGAGCTACTATCTGGTGATCCTCTGCTCGCTGGTGCCGGTGGCGGTGTTCAACTGCGTGCAGCAGACGGCCAACGCCACCACCGACACGGCGACGCCGATGTGGATCATCCTGGGGGCCGACGCCCTGAACGTGGCGGGCAACTACGCGCTGATCTTCGGCCACTGGGGCTTTCCGGAGATGGGACTCCTCGGAGCCGGCATCTCCACGCTGGCGGCCCGCATCTCGGCGATGGTGGCGATTCTGGCCGTGGTGCGCTGGCGGCGGCGCTACCGTCCCTACTACGAGGGGGCGGTGGAGGCGTCGGGCTCCCGGGCGCAGCTGCGGCGCCGGATATGGCAGACGTCGTATCCGGTGATGGTGCAGAGCGGGGTGGAGTGCGGACTCTGGACATGCGGCGCCGTGGTGAGCGGCTGGTTCGGCAAGGTGCAGCTCGCGGCCTATCAGGTGGTGAACACCATAGCGCAGCTGGGCTTCATGATCTACATGAGCTTCGGCATCTCGACGTCGATCCGGGTGGCCAACTTCACGGGTCAGCGCGACGCGACGGCCGTGAGACGCGTGGCGAAGGCCGGCCTGAGGCTCAACCTGCTGATGGCCACGCTCTCGTCGGCGGTGTTCCTGCTCTTCACGCGCGATCTGGTGGTGATGTTCACGCCGGAGGCGTCGGTGATCGCCGTGGCCGTGACGCTGGTGGTGCCGCTGGTGCTCTATCAGTATGGCGACGCCGTCCAGATCACCTACGCCAACGCGCTGCGAGGCACGTCGAGGGTGAAGCCCCTCTTCTGGATCGCCATCGTGAGCTATCTCCTCGTGGGGATTCCGCTGCTGCTTCTGCTGGCCAAGGGGCTCGGCTTCGAGGTCGTGGGGGTCTACTACAGCTTCAACGGCGCCCTCGTGACGGCTTCCGTGCTGCTCTACACGGCTTTCCGGAAGACCCTGCGGGGCCAGGAGCGGGAGTTTGCAGGCGCCTCCCGCGGAGAAAGATGAGTATTTTAAGACACTTTAATATAAAAAATTGTGAATTGTCTGTAAAAATATATTACTTTGCAGCACAAAAGCAATAACAGCTCAATGGGTAAAATCATTGCAATAGCAAATCAGAAAGGCGGAGTGGGCAAGACGACCACCGCGTTCAACTTAGGGTCATGTCTGGCGCTCGACGGCAGGAAGGTGCTTCTTGTGGACGCCGACCCGCAGGCCAACGCCACATCGGGGATGGGCCTGGATCCGGCGGCGGCCGAAGTGTCGGTCTACGAGTGTCTGGTCGACGGCTACCCGGCCCGGGAGGCCATAACAGGCACGGCCATCGAGGGCCTCGACATCATCTGCTCGCGCATCGACCTCGTGGGGGCCGAGGTGGAGCTGATGCAGAAGGCCGACCGCGAGCACTCGCTCTCACGGGTGCTGGAGCCGCTGCGCGGCGACTACGACTACATCCTGATCGACTGCAGCCCCTCGCTGGGCATCATCACGGTCAACGCGCTGACGGCCTCCGACTCGGTGATCATCCCGGTGCAGGCCGAATATTTCGCGCTGGAGGGAATCTCGCAGCTGCTCAACACCATCCGCATCATCAAGAGCCGGCTCCGCCCGAGCCTGGAGATCGAGGGTTTCCTATTGACAATGTATGACGCGCGGCTGCGCCTCGCCAACCAGATCTTCGAGGAGCTCAAGAGCCACTTCGGCGACATGGTGTTCTCGACGGTGATTCCCCGCAACATCAAGCTGTCGGAGTCGCCGAGCCACGGCATGCCGGTGGTGCTCTACGATCCTGACAGCCGCGGGGCGATCGCCTACGGGCAGCTCAGCAAGGAGCTCATAGCGCGCAGCCGCCGCAAACGGACGGCCTCGGAAACGGCCCCCACATCCAAGGGCTAACAAAACATAACCTGCATGACACCGAAACGTAACGCGCTCGGCCGCGGCCTCGACTCGCTGATCTCGATGGGCGACGTCCAGACCTCCGGGTCAAGCGCAATAAATGAGATAGAGGTCTCGCTGATCAGGCCCAACCCCGACCAGCCGCGCTCGAGCTTCGACGAGGAGTCGCTCGGGGAGCTCGCCGCGTCGATCAGGGAGCTGGGAGTGGTGCAGCCTCTCTCCGTGAGGATGGCCGACGACGGCACCTACCAGATCATAGCCGGCGAAAGGCGCTGGCGCGCCGCCCGCATGGCCGGGCTCAACACCGTGCCGGCCTACGTGCGCACCGCCAGCGACTCGGAGGTGACGGAGATGGCGCTGATCGAGAACATACAGCGCGAGGACCTCAACGCCATAGAGGTGGCCCTCGCCTTCCGCAAGCTCATCGACACCTACTCCCTGACGCAAGACCGCCTCTCGGAGCGCCTCGGCAAGAAGCGCGCCACCATCGCCAACCACCTACGCCTGCTAAAGCTCCCGGCCGAAATCCAGCTCGGGCTGCGCGACCACAAGCTCGACATGGGCCACGCCCGCGCCCTGCTCTCCGTGGCCGACCCCAAGGAGCAGCTGCGCCTCTACAAGCGCATCCTGAAGGAAGACCTAACGGTGCGCCGCGTGGAGGAGCTCGCCAAGGCAATCCAGGAGGGGGAGGCGACGCCCGGCGCCGACAAGGGCGCCGACCCCTCGCTCACCGCCGCCAACCATGAGTTTGCCAGGCAGCTCTCCTCCTGCTTCCCCTCCCCGGTGAAGTTCTCACGCACGGCCTCCGGCAAAGGCTCCATAACATTGAAGTTCAACAACGACAACGAGCTCCAGCAGCTGGTGGAGCTCTTCGAGAAAATCAGCAAGCAGCAGTGACGATGCCTCAGCTCCGACGAAGCGACACCACACGGCAGCCGGCTGCCGTGCGCTGGCTGGTCATGGCGCTCTGCGTCGTGATGCTCCAGCCGGCCGAGCTCTACGCGGCCTGCCGTATGCCGGGCATGCGGCAGGAGCTGCGTCAGGAGCCCCAGACGCCACAGGAGCCGCAGACGCAAGGGCAGCCTGCCGCGCTCCCCGCCGACAGCGCGGCATATCTCGACGCCGACCTGCTGCTGCTCGAGCCCGCCGACACCGCGAAGACCGTGGTGGAAGACGAGAACTCCCCCTATCTCCTCAAGGGGAAACGCCGCTTCGATCCCAGCCCCACGAGAGCCGTCTGGCTCTCGGCGCTGTTTCCCGGGCTCGGCCAGATCTACAACCGTCGATACTGGAAGCTCCCCATCGTGGTGGGCGGCTTCATGGGCCTCGCCTACGGCACGAGCTGGAACAACGGCCAGCTCCGCGACTACACCCAGGCCTACCGCGACCTCACCGACAACGACCCCAACACAAAGAGCTACATGAACTTCTTCCCGCCCACGACGTCGGAAGACCAGCTCGACAAGACATGGCTCACCAACACCATGCGCTCGCGCCGCGACTACTACCGCCGCAACCGCGACCTCTGCATCATATGCCTCGTGGGCCTGTACCTCCTCTGCATGGTCGACGCCTACGTCGACGCCTCACTCGCCCATTTCGACATCTCGGAAGACGTGTCGATGGATGTGGCGCCCGCCGTGCTTCCAACCCCGGGAGGCCCGACACGCCCAGCCTTCGGCATGCAGTGGGCCTTCACTTTCTAACCCCCTTACATACTGAATCATGACCATCCGCAAGCTTCTCATCGCAATAGCCGCTGCCGCCGCTCTACAGGCGCCGACACCGATACATGCCGACAGGCAGCCAAATGTGCTCGACCTAAAGAACTCCCTCACCGACTCCTCCGTGGTGTTTCCCGAAAGCTTCGAGACCGACACTCAGAAGATGCTCGAGGGATGGTATATGAAAAACTATACGGCGACCGACCGGCGCTATGAGGAGATGGAAGACGCCGACACCTCCGACGAGACGATCATCGAGCGCCTCAAGGCGCTCCCGACGGTGATCGAGATGCCTTTCAACGAGGTGGTGCGCACGTATATCGACCGCTACACGAAGCGCGGACGCAGCCAGGTGGCGGCGCTGCTGGGCATGAGCCTCTACTACATGCCGGTGTTCGAGCAGGCGCTCGAGGAGCGCGGCCTCCCGCTCGAGCTCAAGTATCTGCCGGTGATCGAGTCGGGCCTCGACCCCAATGCCGTGTCGCGACACGGCGCCACCGGCCTCTGGCAGTTCATGCTCGGCACCGCCCGGGGGCTCGGCATGGAGGTGAACTCGCTCGTCGACGAGCGCCGCGACCCGTATGTGGCCTCGGAACGCGCCGCCTCCTACCTCAAGGACCTCTACGACACCTACGGCGACTGGTCGCTGGCCATCGCCGCCTACAACTGCGGCCCCGGCAACGTCAACAAGGCGCTGCGACGCGCCGGCGGCGACCCCAAGAGCCACGACTTCTGGGGAATCTACTACTATCTCTCGCCCGAGACACGAGGCTACGTGCCGATGTTCATCGCCGCCAACTACGTGATGAACTATTACCAGGACCACAACATATCGCCGGTGCTGGCGGTGAAGCCTCTGGTCACCGATACGCTCCACATCACGGAGCGAGTGCATTTCAACCAGATCTCGAAGGTGCTCGACATTCCGGTGGAGGAGCTCCGCATCCTCAACCCGCAGTTCCGGGCCGACCTCATACCGGGCACTCCCGACACGCCCTACACCCTCATACTCCCGTCGCAGCAGATCCACGCCTACCTGATGAGCGAGGACGCCATCAAGGAGTATGAGAGCGACAGATACGCGCTCCGCGGAGTGGTGGAGCCCGGAGAGGTGCCCTCCGACGCGATGCTCGCCGTGGATGAGGAGACCTTCGGCGAGGAGGCCTTCAACCAGGAACTCGACGATGTGGCGCTGGCGGCCGGGGGCGGACGCGGCGAGGCGGTCGTCCACAAGGTGGAGCCCGGCGAGTCGCTGGCCTCGATAGCCCGGAAGTATGGCGTGAGCGTCGACCGGATCAAGAAGGCCAACAACCTTCGGCGAAACGCGGTGAGGGTCGGCCAGCAGCTCAAGATCTCCGGCACGGAGCCCGCGGCCACAGAGGGAGTGCAGAGCCGCGCGCCCCTGATGGCAGACCTCAGCGACGGGGAGGCCGAGGCTCCGCAGCAGAGCAAAGCCCAGGGCTCGAAGGCCAGGAAACAGAGCAAGCAGAACAAGAAACAGAAGGCCGCGAAGCCTACGACACACAAGATCAGGAACGGCGAGTCGCTGAGCACGATCTCGAAGAAATACGGCGTGAGCGTGGCGGAGCTCAAGAAGGCCAACGGCATGACCGGCGACAACCTGCGTGCCGGCAAGACGCTGAAGATTCCGGTGAAGGGCTCTACGGTGTCGAAATCGAAGTCTGGCTCGAAGTCGAAGAGCAAGTCGAAGAAGAAAAAGAAAAGACGCCGCTGAGCCGCGACCTGAAGAATAGGGAGCTAAAATTTGCGGGGATGGATTTTTTTGATTAATTTTGCAACGTCAAAAAGGGAGACATCCCGACGGGTGGATACCAGAGTGGCCAAATGGGGCAGACTGTA
>CECF01064048.1_pt1 | contig 11330 bp, 6 predicted proteins | sample 554751 | NCBI WGS metagenome assembly CECF01 (sample SAMEA3182099, study PRJEB8094) | gut metagenome | biome: human; feature: gut; material: Stool; isolation source: human stools | place: Canada | collected 2012-06-12 | reverse complement strand
GAATAGAGCACGCCGAGCGTGCTGACGACGATCTCCTTGGCCGGGACACCCGACAGCAGTGCCACGCCCGCCTTCCAGTTCAGCCCCAGCGGACTGAAAATCGGCGCACAGCTTTGCCCCAGACGCCCGAGGTAGGAGTTCTCGTAGTGGACCGCCGTGCCGCCCTCTTCGCTGCGGGGGTAATAGCTCAGGAACCATACGACCATCGAAGCGATCAGGATCATGCCTCCCATCTTGCGCAGGTATTGCGCGCATTTGTCCCACATGTGGGTGAGCGTCGTCTTCCATGTCGGCAGGCGGTAGGGCGGCAGTTCCATGACGAAGGGCGTTTCGTCCACCGGGAACATGAAGCGCCGCATCAGGCGTGCCGTGACGACGGCCAGCACGACTCCCAGCACATAGAGCCCGATCATCACCATGCTGGCGTCGGCGGCGAAGAACGTCCCGGCGAGCAGGAGGTAGATAGGTATTCGTGCACTGCATGACATGAAGGGGGTTATGAGTATGGTTATCAGCCTGCTGCTTCGGCTCTCGATCGTCCGGCAGGCCATGATGGCCGGGACATTGCAGCCGAAGCCCATGATCAGCGGGATGAACGATTTGCCGTGCAGGCCGATGCGGTGCATCACGCGATCCATGATGAACGCGGCGCGCGCCAGGTAGCCCGAGTCCTCCATGAACGAGATGAACAGGTAGAGGATCATGATGTTGGGCAGGAAGACGATGACCGCCCCCACGCCGCCGATGATGCCGTCGACCAAGAGGTCGCGCAGCGGCCCCGCGGGCAGCAGCGCGTCCACGCCGCTGCCGATCCATCCCACGAGCGTGTCGATCCACTCCTGCGGGTAGGCGCCGAGGCTGAATGTGCACCAGAACATCAGCCACATCAGGAAAAAGAAGATCGGGAAGCCCCACAGCTTGTGCGTCACGAAGGTGTCGATCAGCTTCGTGGCCGAGGCCTCTTCGCGTTTCCCCGGGGTGTAGGTCTCCTTGAGCGCCCCCTGAATGAACCCGTATTTCTGGTTGGCGAAAGCCGTCTCGACATCCTCGCCCAGGGCTTCGGCGATGCGTTTGGCCTCGCGGTCGCGGATCTCCGCCCACTCGGGGTAGCGGCTGCTGCCGCGCAGCTGTTCCTCGACCTGCCTGTCGCCTTCGAGCATCTTCATGGCGTAGTAGCGCGGCGGGAAGGCCTTGGGCAGTTCGCCGCGGTAGTCGCTCATATCGTCCTTGAGCCGCCGGAGCCCCTCTTCGATGACGGGGCCCATGTTTATGTGGATGTGGCGTACGCGCTCGTCCTGGTTCTCGTACACGGCGATCACGGTGTCCAACAGCGCTTCGATGCCTTTGCCGTTGCGTGCCTCGACGGGTACCATCGGTACGCCGAGCATCCGTCCCAGGTTGTCGTAATCGAGCTCCGAACCGCGTGAGTCGAGCTCGTCGTACATATTGAGAGCCACCACCATGCGCGGGTTTATATCGATCAGCTCGGTCGTCAGGTAAAGGTTGCGTTCGAGGTTCGACGCCACGACCGAGTTGATGATGACGTCGGGCGTCTTTTCGGCGATATGGCTGCGGACGTAACGCTCCTCGGGGGTATAGGCCGAAAGGGCGTAGGTGCCCGGCAGGTCGGTCACCTCGAAGCGGTAGCCGCGGTAGTAGCGGTGCCCGCTCTTGGCGCCGACGGTCACGCCGCTGTAATTGCCCACGTGTTCATGGCCGCCCGATATGGCGTTGAAAAGCGAGGTCTTGCCGCTGTTGGGGTTGCCCACGAGCGCCACGCCGATCGTGCGGCTGTGGCGCGAGATGACCTCGTCGGCCGTGGCGCAGTCGTCGTCCGCGCCCGGCGTCCCGGCGGCGGGGTATTCGGGGGCTTGTTCCGGCGTTCCGCAGCCGCATTGCCCGTGGCGGTGCCCGGGATGATGGCGGTGGTGGTGATGTCCTCCGGCAAGGTATTCGTTCACTTCGCTGTCGGAGAGTACGACGACCATGTCGGCCTCGGTACGGCGCAGCGAGATGTCGTAGCCCATGATTTTATATTCGATCGGGTCTTTCAGGGGTGCGTTGAGCAGTACTTCGACCCGCTGCCCGCGAACGAATCCCATCTCCATGATGCGCCGGCGGAAGCCTCCGTGGCCCGTCACCTTGAGGATCGTGGCCGACTCGCCGGTTTTAAGTTCGGATAAACGCATTGTCGCTCTTTAGTTTTGGCGCCAAAGATACGACTTTGCGGCCGGATATGCAATCCCCATTTGTGGGTATATTCGGGCGGCCTTACCACCCGCCGCCCAGTGCCTTGCAGAGGTTCACGTAGTTGATGTACTGCTGTGCCGCGATGTTCACCAGCTCCATCTGCGACTGGTAGAGGCTCCGCTCGGCGTCAATCACGTCGAGGTAGTCCGACAGCCCGCTGCGGTAGAGCGCCTGCGTCATGGTGGCAATGCGGTCGTTCGAAACGACCAGTTCGCAGGAACGCTCTGTCTGGGTGCGGTAGGTGGCGATGGCGACCAGCGCCTTCTCGACATCTGCGAATGCCGTCAGTACGGTTTGCTCGTAAGTCTTTGCCGCCTGCGTATAACGCTCCATGGCCGCCATCTCCGAGCGGCGCAGCTTGCCGAAGGCGAACAGGGGTTGCGTGAGCGAGCCCAGCGCATCCCACGCCCAAGGGTTTGCCGCAGTTAAACCTTTGATCGAGTTGGAGGCTATTCCTCCTTTGGCTGTCAGTGCGATGGACGGGAATCTTGCCCCGCGTGCGACCCCGGCATTCGCGGCCGCCTGGAGCATATTGTAACGCGCCTCCATGATGTCCGGGCGCCGCTTGAGCAGTTCCGACGGAAGCCCTACGGGGATGTCGGCGGGATGGCGGTCTGCGAGCAGGCGCAGCCCCGAGCCCGTGCTGTCCGCCGCCTGCGGCGTTTCGCCCAACAGGATGTCGAGCGACAGCCGCGTCTGCTTCACGGCGCGCTCGTATTGCGGGATGTCCGCCTCGGCCGTATAGACCAGGCTGCGTGCCTGCTCCAGCGCCACGCCGTCCGACATGCCGTAGCGGAACATCGAGTCGATCAGTGCGGCCGATTCGCGCCGCAGGGTGCAGCTGCGCCGGGCGATCGCCAGGTCGCGTTCGTATTCGAGCAGCGTGAAGTAGGTCGTGGCGACCTCCGCGGCCAGCGACAGCCGCACGCCCCGCAGCGCCCATTCCGAGGAGGCGATCTGCGCCCTGGCCGCCCGTTTGGCGTTGCGCAGCTGCCCGAACAGGGCGATTTCCCACGAGAGCGACGGTTCGACGGCGTAGGTCTGTACGATCTTGGTCTGCGGCGTGTATTCCCCCTCGGCCGTGACGCCTATGCCCACCTGGGGCAGGAACTGCGCCCGCACGACGCCGAGGTTCTGCCGCGCCTCTTCCACGCGCGAAGCCGCTACGGCCACGTCGCGGTTGTTCTCCAGCGCCCGCTGCACGAGGTTGTCGAGCACCGTGTCCCCGAACAGCCGCCACCAGTCGGAGGCGAGCGCCGCGGTGTCCCGCGGGAAGCCTTCGCCGTAGAGGTAGCCGTCGGGCACGTCGACCTTTGGCGGGTAGAAACGGGGTGTGCAGGCCGCGCAGGCGAGCGCGAAGATTACGGTAAGGTATCCGGTTTTCATAGTTTTTCCTCCTGTTTTTTGCGTTCGCGGCGGCGTTCGAAATTCCCGATGCGCCCTACGAAATAGTAGAGTGCCGGGTAGACGAAGATGCCCAGCAGCGTGGCGAACAGCATACCGCCCACCAGTGCCACGCCCATGATGTTGCGTGCCGTGGCGTAGACCCCGCTGGCGAATACCAGCGGCATGACGCCGAGGATGAACGCGAAGGCGGTCATGATGATCGGCCGCACGCGCAGTTTGGCGGCGCCGATCGCGGCGTCCATCAGCGACAGGCCCTTTTCGTTGAACAGCCGGTCGGCGTACTCCACGACCAGGATGGCGTTCTTGGCCGCCAGGCCGATGAGCATGACCAGCGAAATCTGCATGTAGACGTCGTTGACGAAGAAGGCGTCCAAAAGGTGCGATACCCCGATGAAGAGCACGGCGCCCAGCACTGCGACGGGGACGCTCATCAGAATCGCCAGCGGCAGTCCCCACGACTCGTAGAGCGCCGCGAGGGCCAGGAAGACGAACACCAGCGCCAGCAGGTAGACCAGCCCGCCCGTCTTCGAGGCATTGGCTTCCTGATAGGAGGTGCCGCTCCACGCCGTGCCGATGTCGTCGGGCAGCACCTCGCCGGCCGTACGGGTGATCTGCTGCATGACGGTCGTGGTCGAGGCGCGCGCCGCGGGCGTCACCGTGAGGGAGATCGAGCGGTAGAGGTTGAACTGCGAGACGTATTCCACGCCCACCGTGTCGACGACCTCCACGAACGACGATACGGGCACGCTCTCGCCCGAGGACGAGGCAACGTAGTAATTGTCGAGCGAACGTTTGTCGATCCGGTATTCGGGAGCCGCCTGAATATAGGTCTGGTAGAGCTTGCCGAAACGCGAGAAGTTGTTGATGTAGGCGCCTCCCAGCAGGGTCGTCAGGTCGCCGTACAGCACGCCCAGGTCGACGCCTGCGGCGAGCGCCTGCTCCTTGTCGATGCGCAGGCGGCGCTGGGGCACCCCGGCGTTGAACTGCGTGGTCACCGAGGCGATCGAGGGCTGTTTGCGCAACGAATCCATCAGCCGTCCGGCCTGGGCGAGCAGGTAGGCCGTGCCGCGCCCTTCGAGATCCTGCACCTCGACCGATACGCCCGACGTGATGCCCAGCCCGGGGATCGAGGGCGGGATGAAGGCATAGCACTCGGCTCCCGGCACGGCGACGTACAGCTCGTCGGTGAGTTTCTGTGCGATTTCCATGGCCGAGAGTTTGCGGTCGGCGAAGTCGACCAGCGAGACGAAGATGATGCCGCTGTCGGTCGAGGCGATGCCCGCCATCATGTTGAAACCCGCGGCGAACGAGGTCGAGGCCACTTCGGGCAGGGTGCGGATCACGGCGTCGGCCTCTTCCATGGCGGCCTGTGTGACGGGAAGCGCCGAGGCTTCGGGCGTGGAGACCATCACCATGACGTAGCCCTGGTCTTCCTCGGGGAGGAACCCCGCGGGCAGCTTGCGCCATACGACGAAGATGACCGCGAGTACTACGGCGATGAATACGCCCGTGCGCGTCACGTGGCGGATAAGCGTCGGCGTAAAGGCCGTATAGCGATCCATGTTGCGGGAGAAGGAGCGGTTGAAGGCGGCGAAAAAGCCTTTCTGCGGTGGTTCGCGGCGGCGCAGCAGCAGGGCGCAAAGCGCCGGGGAAAGCGTCAGGGCGTTGAATGCCGAGATCACCACCGAGACGGCGATCGTGATGGAGAACTGCTGGAACAGCCGCCCCGTGATGCCGCCCGTGAACGACACGGGGACGAATACGGCCAGCAGCACGACCGTCGTGGCGACGATGGGCGAGGCGACGTTCTTCATGGCTTCGAGCGCCGCGGCGCGGGGCCGCATGCCGGCGGCGATATTGACCTGCGCGGCCTCGACGACCACGATGGCGTCGTCGACCACCAGGCCGATGGCCAGCACCAGCCCCAGCAGCGAGATGATGTTGACCGAGAAGCCCAGCAGCGGGAAGAGCGCGAAGGCCCCGATGAGCGAGACGGGGATCGCCACGAGCGGGATGACGGTCGCCCGCCAGTCCTGGATGAAGAGGTAGATGATGAAGATCACCAGGATGAGGGCGATCACCAGCGTGTGGAATATGTCCCGGATACCGGCGTCGATGCTGGTCGTGGTGTCGACGATCGTGGTGGCCGCAATGCCGTCGGGCATGCGTTTTTCGAGCCGTGCCATCGCCGCCCTGACCTTCTTGCCCACCTCCACGGCGTTGCTGCCGGGCTGCTGGTAGACGACGATCATGGCCGTGGGCTTGCCCTCGAAGAGCGAGCTCACGCCGTAGCTCTGGCTGCCGAGCGAAACCTCGGCCACATCGCACAGCCGGATCTGCTGGCCTTCCGAAGTCGTGACGACCACGATGTCGCCAAACTGCGCGGGGGTGGTGATCTGCGGCGGCATGGTCACCGTATAAGTATAGGTGGTGCCGTCGGGCGCGGGTTCGGCCCCGAACTGCCCGGCGGGGTAGATGCCTCCCTGGTTCTCGATGGCCGCGGTGACGGCCGAAACCGGGATGCCGTAGTATTTCAGCACGTCGGGCTTGAGCCATACGCGCATGGCGTACTCGCCGGCGCCCATGATCGACACTTTGCCTACGCCGTCGATCTTGAGCAGCTCGTTCTGGAGGTTGATGTAAGCGTAGTTGGAGAGGAACTCGGCGTCGTAGCGTCCGTCGCTGTGCAGCGAGAAGACCAGCAGGAAGCCGGTCATGGTCTTGCGCGTGGTGACGCCCTGCTTGGTGACCGTCGCCGGGAGCTGTGCGGTGGCCGAAGAGACGTTGTTCTGCGTGAAGATGGCGTCCAGGTCGGGGTCGGAGCCTATGTCGAAGGTCACCTGCATGACCATCGAACCGTCGTTGGCGCTGGTGGTCTGCAGGTAGAGCATGTCGCTCACGCCCATGACGCTCTGCGCCACGGGCGTCGCCACGGCGTTGTTGACCGTCTCGGCATCGGCGCCGTCGTACGTAGCCGAGACCTCGACCACGGGCGGCGTGATGTCGGGGTATTGTTCGATCGGCAGGTTCAGGATCGAAATCAGCCCCACGATGACGATGACGATGGCCAGCGACAGGGCGAAGATCGGGCGCGAAACGAAAAATTTCTCCATGGCGTCACTTTTTTTCGGGGATGACCTTCATGCCGTTGTGCAGTTTCTGCTGCCCGGCCGTTACCACCAGTTCCCCGTCGATGAGCCCTTCGTCGATGCACCACATCGACCCGTACGTGTCGCCCGGGATCACCCGGCGGTACATGGCCGTGCTGTCGGGGCGTACCACCCAGACCGAATTGACGCCCTGCGCCTGGCTCACGCACGCCTGCGGCACGACCACGCGCGGCCGTACGGGGCCGACGCTGGCCTCCACACGGGCGAACTGCCCGGGTTTGAGCGAACGGTCGGGGTTGGGGAACATCACTACCAGCACGAGCGTCCCGGTCGTGCTCGACACGTCCTTGCGCGTATAGTCGTAAAGCCCCTCATAGGGGTATTCCGTGCCGTCGGCCAGCATCAGGCGAATGTCGGTGAGCAGTCCCGCGTTGTCGAAGATCGAGGTGCGCGGCCCCGCCGAGCGCAGGTATTGCGCCATCGGGATCGCCACGTCGACGGTCAGCGTGTCGATGTTCGAAATGGTCGTCAGCACCCCGAACTGCGTGCCTGGGCCCACGTAGTCGCCCACGTGTGCCGAGGTGTTGGAGATGATACCGTCGATGGGCGAGCGAAGCTCCGTATAGCCGACGTTCATGCGGGCGCTGCTGAGGGTCTGCTCGGCCGAGCGGACGGTGGCTTCGGCGGCTTTGTACTGGGCCGTATACTGATCCAGCTGCGACTGGCTGATGGCGTTGATCCTGGCCAGCGGCACGGCGCGGTCGTAGTTGTTGCGGGCTTCGATCGCCTGCGCCCGGGCCGATTGCAGGGCAGCCTCGGCTGCGAGCATCGAGGTCGAAAGCTGGTCGGGGTCGATCGTGAACAACAGCTGCCCGCGCTTCACGGGCATACCGTTGGCAAACTGCTTCGTAAGCAGGTAGCCGTTCACGCGCGGCTGGATCACCGCATCGAAATTGCTCGCCAGGTAACCGATGAACTCCATGCGGTTGGGAACGCTGTCCGTGACGGCTTCGGCCACGCCGACCCTGAGCGGGGGCATGGCGGTTTCGGGCTTGTGCCTGCGGCACCCCGCGAGGAGTACGGCGAGCAGCCCCGTGATAAGGAAAAGTCTGTTCATACCGGGATGTTTTACACCCTTGCAGGGGCAAAAAACGTACCGTGAACAGGGTGACAGCTAGTTAAAAAGGGGATTATATGCTAAAAAAAGCTGATTTTTTTAACTGCAAATGATGATGTTTAGATAATTTTTATATCTTTGCGTTGATAACAAACCCAAATTAATATAAAAGTTATGAAAGAATTAGTAGCAAAGATCAATGCCGAGTACGAGGTATTCGCAGCAAATGCAGCAGCACAGGTAGAGAAAGGCAACAAGGCCGCCGGTACGCGTGCCCGCAAATCAGCACTGGAGATTTCGAAGCTGATGAAGGAATTCCGCAAGGTTTCCGTAGAGGCTGCGAAATAATCGCCGACTACAAAGACGCAACAAAGGCTGTCCTTGCGGGCAGCCTTTGTTGTTTTCGTGCCGCATGCGGAGTGCTCCCGCGGCAAGCCGGGCGGGCACGGGTGCAGGTCAGGGCTCGATGCCGAATTTGCGGAATACCTCCATGTCCTCCCCGGCGAGGCCCGTCTTGCGGAAGGGTACGGCCTCGTTGTGGTCGTTCAGGTAACGGCGCGGCCGGGTGCGGTCGTAGTCCGCGTTGACCAGCGACACGCCCGTGTCGATGTAATTCCCCCGGATCGAAGCCATGTCGGCCATGGTGTGGAACAGCGCATGGGTCGTGGCGGGCGCCGTGGCGTTTGCCTCGGCGGCAGCGGCCTTGTCGGGGAAATTCTGCCGGTAGGCGTCGGAGAACCACGCCAGCGAAGCGACGTAGAGCTGGTAGGCCGTCGTCGTGGGCGAAGCGTGCAGGAACCGTTCGCGCCTGTCGTCGAGGATGTCCTCGCCGTGGTCGGCGCAGTAGAGCAGCGCCGACGAAGTCCCGCGCAGTCCGCGCAGGTACTGGATCGTTTCCGAGAGGAAGAAATCCGTGTAGAGGATCGAATTGTCGTAGGCGTTGCGGAGCGTCTGCACGTGTTCCCGCGAGATCGCCACGTCGTCGTCGGGGCGGAAATGCGCGAACTCGCGCGGGTAACGCTGGTGGTAGCTGAAGTGCGAGCCGTAGCAGTGGAGTATGAAGAGCATCTTCTGCGCCTTGTTGCTTTCCACGGCGCGGCGCACCTCGTCCAGCAGCTGCATGTCGTGGCGCGGCGAGCGGATATAGATCAGGTGGTCGGCGTCGCGGGCGAGTTTGTCGATCATGGCGCCCTGCGGCGACTGATTGGAGATGAACCAGGTCTCGAAACCGGCTTCGTTGAACAGCGCCGGGAGCCCCTTGCGGCGGTAGAGTTCGGGGTGCTCGTCGGTCGCAACGGACGAGAGGATCAGCGGCACGCTCTTGTGCGTGGTGTTGCTCTGCGTGAGCATGTCGCGGAAAACGATCAGGTCATCGACCTGCGAAAGGCGGGGATTCGTCTCGCGGTCGTAACCGTACAACTGCCAGTTCATCGCACGCGAGGCTTCGCCGATGACGTAGACGTATATCTCGCGCCCCGGCGCCTGGGCCGTGCGCGACGCACCGTAGGTGAAATCCTCCGAGGTCTCCTCGAAATTGTAGGCCTTGCAGAATTCCGTGGCGCTCAGGTGTACGTTGTAGAGCACGTTGAGCGGAAAGATCTCGTCCCGCAGCACGTGCCGGTCTTCGCTCACGCGGTAGGCCGGCCACAGCGCCAGCATGCCCAGCGCCATGAGCACCGCCCCGGTCAGCCCGACGTTCATGCGCGTGGTGCGCGATATCTGCCGTTTGTGCCCGATTTCGCGCGCGGCGAACCACAGCAGCGGCAGGTACATCACGCAGACCAGGATCACGGAGGGGTAGATGTTGCTCAGCAGCTCGCCCGCCTCGCCCGGGTTGGTCGTCACCAGGTTGGTGAACATGTCCGTGGCGATGATCGAGTTGCCGAAAAGGTACAGCAGCACGATCTGGAACGCGCACAGGAAAATGAACGGGAACGCCAGCCAGATCATTATGCCCGAACGGCGCAGTGCCACGCTCCACATCATATAAAATCCCAACGGCATCAGTATCAGCGCCTCGACCGTCCATACGGAGTAGGGTTCGGTGTTGGCCAGCACGCAGTTGGGGATAATCAGCGCGACAAAGAAATAGACGGTCAGCAGCGTGGTGAAACGGCTGCGGGTTTTGACCGTCCGTCGCCTGTTATTTTTATTCGGATCAGCATTCATATCTTTACTAACCTAAAAAGCTTCGTTCAGGCTCAGCAGGAACCCGCTGGTTTTCTTGCCGAAGCCGTAATCGAGCCGCACATTGACCCGTTTTTTCAGCTCCCACCTCAGGCCGACGCCATAGTTGGGAAGCGTTTCCGACCAGTCGAACCGGTCGAGGCTCTCGAATACGTTGCCGGCACCGCCCCATACCGTGCAGCCGATACGCCGCCAGATGCGCTGGCGCAACTCTACCTGGAAGGTAATCATGTCGTTGTCCGTATAGCGCCCCTGGTAGTAGCCGCGCATGCGCTGCGAACCGCCCATGCGGGCCAGCATCGGCCACGGGGTGCCTTCGGAGTTGAACTCCGCGTAGAGGTCGGTGGCGATCAGTCCCCCTTTCCATACCTGACGGTACCAGTCGGCCGTGAAGGTCGTGCGCCACAGCGACTTGCCGCAGTTGCCCAGCCCCTTGGCGAAGAAGGTCTCCTCCAGGCTGACATAGATGCCCCGGTACGGGTTGGGGATGAAGTCGCGCGAGTCGTACTCGAGGATGGCCCCGATGCCGGTGGCCGTGTAGTGCGTCTTCTGTCCGTACTGCGACAGGTAACGCTCGCTGCGGGCGTCGAATTTCTTGCCCTGCGTGTGCTCGAAGCTCAGGATGCCGCCCACATAGGTGTTGGGCAGCACGCGGTGCAGGTAGCGCCCCTTCACGAGGTAGCGTTTTTCGTTGTACGACCCCTCTTCGTTATACCGCCCGTCGTGGTAGCCGATGCCCCACATGTCGCGGGGCGCCGAGGCGAACATTACCGTGTAGTCGATGCGTTTGCTGTTGCGGGCGAAGATGTTGTTGCCCGTGACCCCCAGAGCATAGAACCCCGAGATCGAGACATTGGCGAAGATCGAGATGTCCGAGGGCGCCGTCACCGAGTCCGTACGGTCGATGCGGTAGAGGCCCGCGGCCAGCAGCCCGATGCCGAGGCTCGTATTCTTCGAGTAGCTCGGGCCCCCCGCGAAGGTGAAGTCGATCTTCTTTTCGAACGTGCGGTCGGTGGTCGAACCTTCGAAATATTTTACGACGCGGCGCAGGAACGGCGGGCGTTTTTCGGCCTGCGGTTCCTCTTCCTCCGGAAGCGGGGTGTATGTATAGTGCAGCGTATCGCTGCCGTTGATGTATACCTCCTGCTCCTGTGCCCGTCCGTGCAGGGCGCAGCCCAGGGTGAAGCATACAACGGCTATCCTGCGCAGCATCCGGCTATTTGTACTTCTCGATTGTTTCGTAGAAATCGGCCTTGTCC
>CECF01045080.1_pt1 | contig 11406 bp, 9 predicted proteins | sample 554751 | NCBI WGS metagenome assembly CECF01 (sample SAMEA3182099, study PRJEB8094) | gut metagenome | biome: human; feature: gut; material: Stool; isolation source: human stools | place: Canada | collected 2012-06-12 | reverse complement strand
AGACGGTCGAGGTCGGTGAAGAGCAGGTGGGCGCGCTTATATGTGGCGAAGCGGCGCGCGAAGCCGATGATGAGGGCGTTGGGATTGATCTTGTTGACGATTTTCACCACGGCGGAGGGATCGCCCTGGTTCTTGAGCCACTTCTCACGGAAGTCGCGCTTCACGAAGTCGATGAACTTATTCTTGAGAATCATCCTCATGTTCCAGATCTCCTCGTCGGGCACGTCGAAGATGCCTTTCCATGCCTCGGGATTGCTCTGGTCTTCAAAGAGCTTCGGACCGAGCTTCTCCGCATAGAACGCCTTCCACTCGGAAGCGGCCCATGTGGGCATGTGGACGCCGTTGGTGACGTAGGTGACATGCGACTCCTCGGGAGCATAGCCTTTCCATACGCCTGCGAACATCCTCTTCGACACCTCGCCGTGGAGCCAGCTGACGCCGTTGGCCTCCTGGCATGTGTTGAGGGCGAATACGCTCATAGAGAAGCGTTCGTTGGAATCGGGATTCTCACGGCCCATGTTGATTAGGTCGGACCATGATATGCCGAGCTTGGCGGGATACTCGCCGAGATACTTGCCGAGAAGCGACTCGTCGAAATAATCGTGGCCGGCGGGCACGGGGGTATGCACGGTGTAGAGCGAGCTCGACCTTACGACCTCGAGAGCCACATTGAAGGGAAGATGGTCTTTCTGCACGTAGTCGACGAGGCGCTGGAGGTTGAGGAGCGCGGCATGGCCCTCGTTGGCATGGTAGATGTCGGTATGGATGCCGAGCTTGTTGAGCATATAGATGCCGCCGATGCCGAGGAGGTATTCCTGCTTCATGCGGTTTTCCCAGTCACCGCCATAGAGCTTCTGAGTGATCCAGCGGTCGAACTCGGAGTTCATGTCGAAGTCGGTGTCGAGGAGGTAGAGCTTCATACGGCCCACGTTCACCCTCCAGACATGGGCATAGACGATGCGTCCGGGATAGGGCACCTCGAGCACCATCGGCTTACCGTCTTCTCCGAGCACGGCCTCGATGGGGAGCTGCTCGAAATTCTGGGGCTCGTAGTTGGCGATCTGCTGGCCGTCGATCGAGAGCGACTGCGAGAAATAGCCGAAACGGTAGAGGAAACCGACGGCGGTCATGTTGACGCGGCTGTCGGAAGCCTGCTTGATATAGTCGCCGGCGAGCACGCCAAGGCCACCGGAATATATTTTGAGACAGTTGCAGAGGCCGTATTCCATCGAGAAATAAGCCACCGAGGGGACATCGGTGCGCATCGGCTCCTTCATGTATGCCTTGAAGGCGTCGTAGACGCCACGGATACGCTCCATCATCTCGTCGCTCGCGAGAATCTCCTTGTAGCGCTCGTAGGAGAGCTGCTGGAGAAGCATGACGGGGTTCTCGCCTACCTTTCTCCAGAGATCGTGGTCAAGGTCGCGGAAAAGGCTTTTCGCCTCGCTGTTCCACACCCACCACAAGTTTCTCGAGAGCTCCTCGAGATTCTTCAGTTCAGGGGGGAGCTGGGCGCTGACAGTGACGTTGCGCCACACGGGCTCGTTGGTGTTGCTAACCTGTAGTTTCATATTATTCACTTAAGATTTTTATTATCAGTAATGTCGAGACGCGCGTCGCGCCTCTTCTCAGCCACGGTGAAGGCTTCGTAATATTTCTCGATAAAGAATTTCCAGTTGGCGCGGGCGGCAGTAGCGCGGGCGGCAGCCATCGCCTCCTCTTTCCCGGAAAGGGGAAGGGCCTGATAGCGGGCCACGGTTGCGGCTATGGCATGGGCGGCCAGCTGATAGTTGGAGTCTGTACGGGCCACGACATCGACGCCTGTATGGAGAAGGGAGCCGTTGAAAGTGGCCGACACCCATTGTCCGAAACCCGCCTTGTCGGTGGTGACGGTGGGCACTCCGAAAGCCACGCTCTCAAGGGGGGTATAGCCCCAGGGCTCGTAGTAGGATGGGAAGACCGACATGTCGAAGGCCGGGAGAAGGTCGTAGTAGGAGATATCCACTATGCCGTCGTGGCCGTCGAGATAGACGGGCACGTAGATCACATGGACCTTGCCGTGGAACCTGCCCTGCGCCTCAAGGTCTCGGAGACGGCCGAACACCATGTCACTGTCTTCGTTGTTGAGACGGTGTGTGATGAAGTCGGGCGTCGGCTGCACGCGTCCCCCGTCGGCCATATCCACTATGAGGGCGCCCGAAGGCTCTTTCACCCAGGCGGGGGTGAGAATGAAGGCGAGCACGTCGCCGGCCGGCTTGTCGTCGTCGAGCTGCGCCATTGAGTCGATGAAGAGGTCGAGACCCTTGTTGCGGTATTCATTGCGGCCCGAGGTGGCAACCATGAAGACGTCGTCGGCAAACTTCCTGCCTCTCAGAATGGAAGCGACCTCGATGAGGCGCGCCCTGCCCTTTGCGCGGAGAGCGGCGTTGGAGGCCGCGCCGGGTACGAAGTCCGGCTCGAATCCGTTGGGAGTCACTACCTGGGGTCTGATCTCGAGGAGCTGCCCGCATTCCCTGGCCGTGATCTCGCTGACGGCGGTGAAGCAGTCGGCCTGATGGGCCGCCGCTTTCTCGAGCGAGTGTTTCGACTGCATATTGAGCTCTGCGGCCATCTGGTCGCCGTTGTAGCCGGTGAAATAGTCGTAGAGGGGCTTGCCGTTGCCGCATATGCTGCGGCCGATGCTTGTGGCGTGGGTGGTGAAGACGGTTGCCGTCTGTGGCGAATTGAGCTTGAGATAGAGAAGGCCCATCGCTGTGGTCCACTCGTTGAAATGCGCCACCACATTGCCGCGGGCCACCTTGAGGTGATCGGCGAGAGCCATCGTGACGATGGCCGAGGCCACGGCGAACGCGCATCCCTCGGCATAATCGCCGTAGGAATGGAGGGAATCGACCTTGAAATGCTCCCACATATCGCCGTAGATCGGATCGAGGTGGGAATATACGCCGTCAAACTTCACGAGCACCACCACCGGCGAGCCGGGAATATTCCAGCGTCCCACGCGAATGGAGATATCCCAGGGGAGGCGTAGCCTGGAGGATGCCTGCTTCAGCAGGGTCTTGCGCTCTATGAAGACCGGCGAGGGGTTGTCGGATGTCCATACATCGGGGCCGATAAACACGAGCTTGTCGCCGTAGGCCTCCTTGAGCACTCTCGCCTTGGTCGACAACACTGTATAGATGCCGCCAATCTTGTTGCATACTTCCCAGCTTGTCTCGGTCAGGAGGCCGATCTGCGGAGCGGGAAACTGCGGATTTGTATTCATATATAAAATATGATGTTGATCATTATCATCTGTTGTGCCACATATCTACATAACGCAAAAGCGGGCGACTTCGTTCGAAGCCGCTTGGCGTCCGTTATAGAAAAACAAGCACAGACATTTACCTTAACACGGAATAATTCAAGCGCAAAGTTACTAATATTTCGGCTATCAGGCAATAGGCAGAGTGGAAATAGACACGTTTTCAGAGCGAAAACGGATAAAAAACCATTAAAACGATATAAAAAAGAGGCAGATAAAAACCGTGGATGGGAGAGACCTTTCCGGTCTCACCCATCCACGGGGTGTTGGCTTATCATCAACGCCGCGAGGAAGGCGGCTGTCAGTGAGCTCAGAAGGGCAGGTCGTCGGTCTCGCTGGGGGCGCCGGCGCCGATAGGATTCTGCGCGGGCTGCTGGGGAGCGCCAAACGGCTGGGGAGCCGCAGCCTGCTGATATCCGCCGGCGGCAGCCATGCCTCCGGGCTGCATGCCTCCCTGCGGAGCCATGCTCTCCTGGGCGCGGAACACGCTGACGTCTGTGTACCAACGGCCGTTGAACTCACGGCTCTCAAGGTCAACGTCAAGCACATACCTCTTGCCGGGAATGAACGTGAAATTATCGCTCCGGTCGCCGAAGCACTGCACTTTCACCTTGCGGGGATAACCGCTTTCGCTGCCTGTCTCGAACACCCATTCCTTTTTCTTCCAGGGATTGCCCGACTTGGATACTCCCTCCTGCAAGGGGAGCTCCTGAATCATAGTTGCTTCAAACTGCATATACTGGGTTGTTTTGTCATTTTATCTGACGCGAAGTTACGAATTTAATTTTAGTCTCGCAAGCTTAAAAGAATTTCCGCCCGATTTTCGTTATTATGTAAGGGATTGGGCATACCCGCCTCTACCCTGCACACGTATAACCCTCATTACGACATAATGATCGACCATATAATCAAGTATTTTCCAGGCCTCACGGCCGGGCAGAAAGAGCGTTTCGAGGCGCTCATGACGCTCTATCCACACTGGAACGAGAAAATCAACGTGATATCGCGCAAGGACATAGAGAACCTCGAGATCAACCATCTGCTGCATTCGCTGGCCATCGCCAGGCTGATACGCTTCGCTCCCGGGTCTCGGATCATGGATCTCGGCACGGGAGGCGGCCTTCCTGGACTCCCGCTCGCCATCCTGATGCCAGACGTGGATTTCCACCTGATCGACCGCATCGGAAAGAAGATCAACGTGGCCAGGGAGATAGCCCGGGAAGCCGGCATCGGCAACGTGACCTTCCAGCACGGCGACAGCGGAGAATGCCACGACAGGTTTGACTTCGTAGTGAGCCGCGCCGTGATGCCCCACCCCGACCTGGTGAAGGCCGCGAAGCCCAACATCTCCCCCATCGGCCGCAACGCCCTGCCAAACGGTGTCATAGCCCTGAAGGGTGGTAATCTCGACGAGGAGCTTAAGGGGATGAGGCGCACATCGGAGGTAATCGACATCTCCCGCTATTTCCCGGAGCCATTTTTCGACACAAAGAAAATCGTATATACCCAGATCTGACATGAAAGTAGCCATATTCCAGTTCAGCCTCTTCGGCATCAACACCTACGTGGTCTATGATCCGGCGACCAAAGACTGCGCCGTGATCGACCCCGGCATGAGCACGCAGCGCGAGCGTGAGGCGCTCGCAGGATTCATCGACAGGGAAGGGCTGAAAGTGACCCATCTCATCAACACCCACCTGCATGTAGACCATGTGGCGGGCAACGGCTTTGTGACCTCCACTTACGGAGTGGAGCCGGAGGCCCACGCCGGCGACGAGCCTCTCGGCCGCCAGATCGGGCAGCAGGCCCGCATGTTCGGGCTGCGCGACGAGGTGGCCGACGTCACTCTCGGCCACCGTCTCGAGGAGGGCGACACCATCCGGATCGGCGAGGGGGAGCTGAAGGTGATCCACGTGCCGGGGCACTCCCCCGGCGGCCTCGCGCTCTACGACAAAGCCGACGGCTTCGTGATAGCCGGCGACTCGCTCTTCTACCGCAGCATAGGACGCACCGACCTTGCTGGAGGCGATCACCGGCAGCTCATCACGGCGCTGAAGGAGAAGCTCCTCACGCTGCCCGACAATACGGTGGTCTATCCCGGCCACGGCGAACCCACCACCATCGGCGAGGAGAAACGCGGCAACATGTTCCTGCAATAGGAATCATCCTTGACCGGGAAACCTACCGGTTTTCGCCGGGCGGACGCTTTGAAAAGCTACCCTACAGACCGAAACATAAGGAGGACGCCGTGCGGACGGCGTCCTCCTTATGTTGATGTCAGTTGTCAGAGCTTGACGTTGTGGCAGGCGGAGAGTATCACCTCGCTGACCGTCGGATGTCCGAAGATCACGTTCTCGATGCCCTCGAGGGTCATGGAGGCGTTCATGAAGTCGGCACACTGCTGGGCAAGGTCGGCGGCCTCAACGCCCATGATGTGGGCGCCGATGAGGCGGTGGTCGTCCTTGCGGAATATCAGCTTGCAGAGGCCCTCCGACTCACCCATCGCGAGCGACTTGCCGTTGGCGCGGAAGAAGCTCTGGCCGATGATGATGTCGATGCCCTGCGCCTTGCACTGCTCCTCGGTGAGGCCGGTCATGCCGCACTCGGGCACAACAAACACAGCCGAAGGCACGATGTCGAAGCGGATGGTGTCGCTCTTGCCGTCGATGGCGTTGAGGGCGCGGATGCCCTGGAACGAGGCTACATGGGCAAGCATCATGCGGGCGTTGACGTCGCCGATGGCGTAGATGCCCGGCACATTGGTGGCCATATTGTCATCGACCACGATGCCGCGCGGAGAGAACTCCACACCGGTGGACTCGAGGTTGAGACCCTGGAGACGCGGGGCTCGTCCCACAGCCATGAGGAGGTCGGCTGAAACCACCTTCTCCTCTTTCCCCTTGAGCTCGTATGTCACCTCCACAGCGCCGTCGGCGGTCTTCCCGATCGACTTGGCGGCAGCGCCAGTCACGATCTTTATGCCCTTCTTGGCGAGGGCCTGCTTCAGGCGCTTGGCGATATCGCCGTCGAACGGAGGAAGGATCTGCTTCATGAACTCGATGACCGTCACCTTCGATCCGAAGGCGGAGAACACGGAGGCGAACTCCATGCCGATCACGCCGCCGCCGATGATGGTGAGGCTCTCCGGCACATAGCTGATGGAGAGCATCGACGAGGAATCCCTCACGATGTCGAGGTCATGGCCGGGAATCGGGAGTGACCTGGAGACGCTGCCCGTGGCGATGATGATGTTGTCGGCGGTGTATTCCTCGCCGGCGGCCACTACCGTGCGGGCGTCCTTGAACGAGGCCATCGCGTCGACCACATTCACCTTCGCACCCTTGAGCAGCATGCCGACACCGTCGCGCAGCTGGGAGACGATTTTCTCCTTGCGCTCCATCACCTTCGAGAAATCCACTGCGAAAGTGAAGTCGTCGATGCCGAACTCCTCGGCGTTCTTGAACTGGGAGACAATCTCCGCGTTGCGGCAGAGGCATTTCGTGGGGATGCATCCCTCGTTGAGGCAGGTGCCACCGAGGGCACCGCCGTTGAAGAGGGTCACCGACTTGCCTCGGCGGGCGGCCTCGAGAGCGGTCTCGTAGCCGCCGGGACCGGCACCGATGATGATAAGATCGCTATGCATGAGTGTCTTATTTGGCGCAGGCCTCTTTCATGGCCCTGTAGGTTAGTATGGGGTTCTTGGCCGCACCCGTCTCGTCGAGCTTGCGCACTATAGTGGTGAGGGGGGCGTTCTTCACCTCTTCGGGAGTCTCGCGGGCCTCGCGCGCCACCTTGTGCATCACGTCGATAAACTCGTCGAGAGTCTCGAGGCTCTCTGTCTCCGTGGGCTCGATCATCATCGACTCATGGAAGAGGAGCGGGAAATAGATCGTGGGAGCATGGAAGCCGTAGTCGAGAAGACGCTTGGCCACGTTGAGGGTCGTGACGCCGGTCGACTTGTCCCTGAGACCGTCGAACACGAACTCATGCTTGCAGGCGCCCTCGATGGGGAGCAGATAGTCGTCCTTGAGACTCTCCTTGATATAGTTGGCATTGAGGGTAGCCATGGGGCCGACATTGCGGATGTTCTCCTTGCCGAGGCTCAGGATGTAGGCGTAGGCCTTCATCATCACGCCGAAATTGCCGAGGAAGGTGGAGATGCTTCCGAGGCTCTCGCTGTCGGCGGTGACATGATAGCGGCCTTCGGCGTCCTTCACGACGCGGGGGTTGGGGAGGAAATGACGCAGATGCTCAGCCACGCCCACAGGGCCGGAGCCGGGGCCGCCGCCTCCGTGAGGAGTGGAGAAAGTCTTGTGGAGATTGATGTGCATGATGTCGAATCCCATGTCGCCGGGACGCACCTTGCCGAGCATCGGGTTGAGGTTGGCGCCGTCGTAGTAGAGAAGGCCGCCTGCCTCGTGCACGAGCTTTGCGATCTCGGTGATCTCGGTCTCAAACATACCCAGGGTGTTGGGGTTTGTCATCATGATTCCGGCGATTGTGTCGTCGAGCAGCGGCTTGAGGTCCTCGATGTCGATCGAGCCGTTGGGACGCGACTTCACCTCCACCACCTCGAGGCCGGAGACCATCGCGGAGGCAGGGTTGGTGCCGTGGGCCGAATTGGGCACGATGACGCGTGTGCGCTTGTGGTCGCCGCGGGCCATGTGATACTGGCGCATCACCATGAGGCCTGTGAGCTCACCGTGGGCGCCGGCATAGGGATTGAGCGTGAATTCGGCGAGGCCGGCGATATTGGCGAGGGCCTGCTGGAGATTATAGTAGAGCTCGAGGGCGCCCTGCACGCTCTCCTCGTCCTGAAGCGGATGGAGGGATGCGAAGCCGGGCATGGCGGCGAGCTCCTCGTTGATTTTCGGATTGTATTTCATCGTGCAGCTTCCGAGGGGATAGAAGCCTGTGTCGACGCCGAAATTCTTGTTGGAGAGGTTGGTGTAGTGGCGGGTCACGTCAAGCTCCGTCACCTCCGGGAGGGCGGGAGCCTCTTTGCGCAGGAGGCTTGACGGTATATCCTTTAAGGCATCGCCAGCGTAGTCTGTCTTGGGAAGCTCATAGCCCTTGCGGCCGGGCTTGGAGAGCTCGAATATGAGTTTGTCGTAGATTTTCATTTCTTTTCCTCCGCGATAAGTTTAACTAAAGTGTCGATTTCCTCACGGGTGCGTTTCTCTGTGACGGCAAAAGACACGAGGCCGTTGCCGAAATCGAGGCCACCCATGATGCCGTTGTCGAGCAGTCGCCTGTTGAGGGCGGCCACGTCGAGGTCGGTATGGAGGGTGAACTCCTTTAGGAAAGGCTTCCTGAAGGGGTCGGTGAAGAGGCCGGTCTCGAGCAGGCGGCTGTAGAGGTAGTGGGCGCCTGCGGCGGAAGCCTCGTTGACCTCACGCATGCCTTCGGGGCCCATGAGGGCGAGGTAGATGGTGGCGTAGAGGGCCATGAGGCTCTGGTTGGAACAGATGTTGCTGGTGGCCTTCTCGCGGCGGATGTGCTGCTCGCGGGCCTGGAGGGTGAGCACATAGCCGCGCTTGCCGTCGGCGTCCTTGGTAGCGCCTACCACGCGGCCCGGCATCTTGCGGAGCATCGACTTGGAGCAGGATATGTAGCCCAGGTAAGGGCCACCGAACTGGAGGGGCATGCCGAGGCTCTGGCCGTCGCCGCAGGCCACGTCGGCATCCCATTCGGCGGGAGTGCGGAGCACGGCGAGAGTGGAGGGGTCGGCATTGATGGCAAGAGCGGCCTTGGCGGCGTGGATGGCGTCGGCAAAGCCGGTGAAATCCTCTATTATACCGTATTTATTGGGACATGGCACGATGACACCGGCCACATCGCCGGCCTCGAGCTCCTTCTTGATGGCGTCGAGGTCGCTGACACCGTCCTTCTCAGGCACGACAGTAAGGTCTACGCCATGAAACTTGGCGTATGTCTTCACCACGTTCAGAACGCGGTCGCTGATAGTGGACGAGATGAGCACACGGTTTTTCTTTCTGGCGGAAGCCACCATCATGAACATCACCTCGGCCGTGGCTGTAGCGCCGTCATACATCGAGGCGTTGGTGGCCTCCATGCCGGTGAGCTCGGAGATCATGCTCTGATACTCGAAGATATACTGGAGGGTGCCCTGGGAGATCTCGGGCTGGTAGGGAGTGTAGGCGGTGTAGAACTCGCTTCTCTGAAGGAGGTGGGCCACCGTGGAGGGAGAATAATGGTCGTAGGCGCCGCCACCTGCGAAGACGGTGAGGGAGCGGTTTTTGCCGGCGAGCTCCTGGAAATGGCGGCGGAGCTCGATTTCCGACATAGCCGAGGGAATGTTGTATTCCTCGCGGAAGATGACCTCCTGGGGAATATCGCTGTAGAGGTCGTCGACACTCGACACGCCGATGCGCTTCAGCATCATGTCGATGTCGGCCTGAGTATGGGGTATATATCTGTTGCTCATTGCATCTATCAATAATTAATTTTTCCTCCGGCCATCGATGGCCGGAGGAATTAACAGTTTGAGTTGGGTGTCGGCTTACTCTTCACAGATTTTGGCGTAAGCAGCGGCGTCGAGCAGAGCGTCGATCTCTGCGGTGTCGGCCAAGCGCACCTTCATGATCCAGGCGCCGAAGGCATCCTGGTTGATGAGTCCGGGCTCGTCCTCGAGAGCCTCGTTGACCTCGACCACCTCGCCGCTTACCGGCGAAATAAGGTCGCTGGCGGCCTTCACCGACTCTACGGCGCCGAAATCCTCGCCGGCTGTCACCTCGTCGCCTACCTCGGGCATGTCGACATACACGATGTCGCCGAGTGCGTGCTGGGCATAGTCAGTGATGCCTACTGTGGCGATGTCGCCTTCCAATCTCACCCATTCATGGGAGTCCGCATAGCGGAGTTCCTCTACTATCTTGCTCATTTGGTCTTAAGGTATTATGATAGATTGATTATTTCTTGTAGTTCTTGTCGTAGAAGCGCTTCTTCACCACTTTGCCGGGGAATGTCTTCTTGCGGATACGGATCTCGACGGGAGTGCCGAGCTTGTCGTAGGGCTTGTCGACCATAGCCATTGCCACGCTCTTGCCGGTGGAGATGGAGCGGTAGCCGGTGGTGACCTCGCCGATCACCTTGCCGTCGGCCTCCACGGGATAGCCGTGGCGCGGGATGGCGTTGCCCTCGAGCTCGATGCCCACGATGCGGTGTTTCACGCCCTCGGCCTTCTGCTTCGCAAGAGCCTCCTTACCGATGAACTCGGGCTTGTCGAGCTTGACGAACATGCTGAGGCTTGCCTCGATGGGAGTGATGTCGGCACTGAGCTCATCGCCATAGAGGGGAAGGCCCACCTCGAAGCGGAGAGTGTCGCGGCAGCCGAGGCCGCAGGCCTGCACGCCGGCCTCCATCAGGAGATCCCACACCTTGCGGATGTAGTCGTGGCTGCCGTAGATCTCGAAGCCGTCCTCGCCGGTATAGCCGGTGCGGCTCACGATAATCTCCTCGCCGTCGACGTCGAATGTCTTGAAATTATAGAAAGCAATGTCCTTCACGGGAAGGCCGAGCACCTTCTCGACAGTCTCCTCGGCCTTTGGGCCCTGGACTGCCACCTCGCCGTATTTCGGGCTCTCGTCGGTGATCTCGACATTGAAGCCCTCGGCGTTCTTCATGATCCATGCCACGTCCTTGTCTATGTTGGCGGCGTTGATCACGAGGAAATACTCCTGGTCGTTTACCTTATATACGAGGAGGTCGTCGACAGTGCCGCCGTTCTCGTAGCACATCATTCCGTAGAAGATCTGGCCGTCGGGAGCGCCGGTCACGTCGTTGACGAAGATATGGCTGACATACTTGTAGGCATCCGGGCCCTTGACCCTGACCTCACCCATGTGGCTGACGTCGAAGACGCCTACCTCATGGCGCACTGCGTTGTGCTCCTCAGCGATGCCTACATACTGTATCGGCATGTCGAATCCGCCAAACGGCGACATAAGGGCACCCTGCTTGACATGGCGGTCGTGAAGACAGGTTTTAATTAGATTTTCTTCCATTTTTTTGGCTTCTTTTAGGTTAGTTTTGGTTTTTCACATGCCGTGTCGTGTATTTCTGGCATATTGATATAAGGC
>CECF01045598.1_pt1 | contig 11445 bp, 12 predicted proteins | sample 554751 | NCBI WGS metagenome assembly CECF01 (sample SAMEA3182099, study PRJEB8094) | gut metagenome | biome: human; feature: gut; material: Stool; isolation source: human stools | place: Canada | collected 2012-06-12 | reverse complement strand
TCACAGCCGAAGCCTGGAATAATTACATTCAAGAGAGGTATAGACAGAATTGAGAACATCTATCAATACCTCCTTGAGACTAACAGTAACGCAATTTGTGGGTAAAGGTTAGCTTTTCAAAGCGTCCCTACAGACCGGCCAAGGCCCCAATAGCAGCTTAATTACATATATACCAACAAAATAGACAATATCTACCATTACAAACCATTATATATGGATGAAGAAATCAAGACGGGCGGGAAGATGCCGCCTATAGAGAAGGTGTATGAGGCATGGAGCGCGATAGCCGACGGGCGCGTATGCATCGAACCCGGAAGCACTGATGCCGAAGGGAAGGCAGAAGTGGAGTCTTCCTCTCATGAGAAGACCTACACCGTGGCATGGCGCGACGGAGGCAGGCTCTTCTACTCCGACGACAACGCCACCTACTGGCGCGGCTACCCCGGCTATCCGGTAATCGCGGTGATGATGCTCGAGGGACTACTCCCCTGCGACGCCAGGGCGGCTGAAAGATACTCAGGCATCAACTGGACGGAGGCGAACCTTCGCCACCGCCACGACTATGCGGAGGCGCTGCGCGAGGTTGAGGCCGACCGCGCCATAAGCCACGAGGAGATGGAGGGGAAAGCGCGTGAGGTGGTTGACGCGCTTGCCGGCTCGGGCATCGCCGTGACGAGGAAGCGCAAGCCTTTCGGCCTTTAGACCGGAACACGAGATTGGAGGAAACGGCTTTTTTTGTAATTTTGCAGTGGGTTTGCGCCATTCATAGGTGAACTTTTAAGCCCGAAAAACCTTTAATACAGAAAAAGCAATCATTAAAAAACATAGACAGTCATGAATACCAAGAGCATAGGCATCAAGATGCTGATGGTGGCATTGAGCGGCAGCATGCTTATGGCAGGAAGCTGCAGCAGTGTGAAGAACGCCTGGAACGGCATGAGCCAGACAGGCCAGGGAGCAACAGCCGGCGGCGCCATCGGCGCAGCCGTGGGCACCGGGGTCGGCGCCTTGATAGGCGGCGGCAAGGGCACATGGATCGGAGCTCTCGTAGGTGGCGCTCTCGGAGCCGGCACAGGCGCTCTGGTGGGCAACTCCATGGACCGCCAGAAGAAAGAGCTCGAGAAGGAGCTCGCCTCCGTGAAGGAACTGGCCTCGCAACGCGACACCACATATATCGTGCAGACAGTGAAAGACAGCAATGACCTCGACGCCATACGTCTTGTGCTCGGCGACGCCGTGCTGTTCAACACCGGATCGGCATCGCTGTCGGCCGGAGCGCAGGCCGCACTCAGCCGCGTGGCATACAATCTGAAGCAATATCCCAAGACCGACGTCACGATTCTCGGTTTCACCGACAACACCGGCTCCGTGCAGCGCAACAACCAGCTCTCGCAGCAACGTGCCGACGCGGTGATGAACTATCTCGAGAGCCAGGGCATACCGGCATCGCGCCTTAAGGCTATCGGCAAAGGAGAGTCCGACCCCATCGACTCCAACGAGACAGCGGCCGGACGCGCCCAGAACCGACGCGTGGAGATGTATATCACCGCCAGCCAGCAGATGATCAACGACGCCCAGGCATCCAACTGAGATGCCCGGGGCGTCAGCTCTCCCAATCATAAGACACCATGCACACTTACAGAACAAAGACATGCCGGAAAAAAGAATCATACCCCCTTCCGAGCTGATCATCAATGACGACGGCTCGGCGTTTCATATCCATCTGCGCCCCGACCAGCTGCGCGACAACATCATCTTCGTGGGCGACCCGGGGCGTGTCGATATGGTGGCCTCGATGTTCGACACCATAGACTACAACGTGCAGTCGCGCGAATTCCATACCATAGCCGGCACCTACAGGGGGAAGCCGGTGATGTGCATCTCCCACGGCATCGGTCCCGACAACGTGGAGATAGTGCTGACGGAGCTTGACGCCCTCGCCAACGTCGACTTCAAGACACGGACCGTAAACTGCGAACTGCGGCGCCTAAACATAGTGAGGATCGGCACCTCCGGCGCCCTCCAGCCCGACCTTCATATCGGCGACTATGTGATAGCGGAGCTGGCCACCGGCTTCGACGGCATACTCAACTTCTACGCCGGCCGCGACGAGGTGTGCGACCTTGATTTCGAGCGCCTCTTCACGGAGCATACCGGCTGGAATCCGCTCTGGGCCGCTCCATACACCGTGGGATGCGACCACGGTCTGATGGAGCGCATCGGGCGCGACGACATGCGGCGCGGCTTCACGATAGCGGCCGTAGGCTTCTACGCCCCGCAGGGACGCATGGTGAGGCTTCCCCTCGCAGACCCGGACCTCAACCACAAGATCGAGTCCTTCCGTTATCACGGACGCCCGATCACCAACTTCGAGATGGAGTCGGCATGCCTTCAGGGTCTCGCCGCGCTGATGGGCCACAGGGCCATGACCGTATGCTGCATCATTGCGCAGCGCACGGCCACGGAGGCCATGACCGACTATAAGGATTCCGTAAGGGGGCTTGTGGAGAAAGTGCTCGAGCGCTTCTGAGAACGTACGGGCTGACTGGTGGCGTCAGGCAAGCGAGTAGCGGTTGCCCGGATGCTTCGCCACTATGCCGTCAAACTCCAGCTCGCCGAGGGCCGATATGACGCGGGCCACGGGAATAAGCGTCAGCGAGAAAAGGGCATCGACGCTCAGCGTCTCTTTCGAGAAGCGGAGAGCGTCGTAGATGGCCTTGCAGTCGCCGTCGAGCTCCGGGAAAAGATTGCGGGAAGACACATCAACCGGGATATCGTCGGGCTTCCACGACAGGGCTTCCATGATATCGGCGGCATTCGTCACGAGTGCCGCCTTGTTGTGTCTTATCAGGCTGTTGCAGCCGGAGCTCATGGGGTCGCAGGGGCGTCCGGGCACCGCGAGCACCTCGCGCGAATAGGAGAAGGCCATATTGGCCGTGGACATGGCTCCGCCCTTGACGTCGCTCTCCACCACCACGGTGGCTTGCGAAAGGCCGGCGATGATACGGTTGCGCTCGAGAAACCGCTGCCTGTAGGGGGTATAGCCTGAGGGATATTCGGAGAGTATTGCGCCGCCGTGTCTCACGATAGAGGCTGCGAGCTGCCGGTGGGGAGCGGGATAGATGGTGTGCAGGCCGTGGGCCACTACCGCCACCGTTGGCACACCGGCGTCGAGCGCCGCCTGATGGGCGGTGGCGTCGATGCCGTAGGCGAGGCCGCTGACCACTACCATGTCCGGGAAATAGGCGCCGAGGTCGGCCACCATCCGCGAGCAGGTCTCCACCCCGGCCGCCGTAGGTCGGCGCGTTCCCACGAAACTGATGACATGCGTCGCGTTCAGGTCGGTGTCGCCGAGCTCGTAGAGCATCACCGGAGCATCAGGAGCCTCTCGGAGATTCCAGGGGTAATCGTCGTCGAGCAGGAAAAACGCGCGGATATGATGGTTGCCTATGAATTCAATCTCCCGCCGAGCAGCCATGCGGGCCTCGTCGATGGCCATGCGGTCGTATAGAATCCGGCCGCTGGAGCCGAGCACGCGGCTCGATTCCGACGGGTCGGCATCGAGAAAGCCCTCGGCCGTGAAGCCGCAGTCGGCGATATGACGCGCCATCTCGGCAGTCATGCCGCGGAGCATACTGAACGCAAGCCGACTCTCCAGACCGCTCATGACGCTCAGCGTATGTATGGCGCGAAAAGCCGGGCCAGCTCCTCGCCTCGCGACAGCTTGCCGTCTTTGAGCACCACGACTGTGACCACGCCCTCGGCGCACACCTCACCGTCGTTCTTTATTATGTCCTGATGGAAGATGAAGCGTGCGCCGCGCCGCTCTATGCGCAGGCAGCTCAGAAAGCTGTCGCCGCCACGCAGGGAGCTCTTATACTCCACTTCGATCTTCCTCACCACGGCGTCGATGCCCTGGTTGTGCATCTCGACAAACGACATCCCCGCGTCGCTGCAGAATTTATGGCGCGTATGCTCCATATAGTGGAGATAGTTGGCGTTGTTGACTATCTGCTCGCAGTCGAGCTCATAGTCGCGCACGTCCATATCCATTATGAAGCAGTATTTCTTATTGTTGTCCTTGAGTATTCTTATAGATCTTGCTGGCATATATCTTAAGGTGTTTCTTTGCAGATGGTATGTTGGCGCAGGCATCGGCCTATCATGCCTACTGCCTCGTTGAAATCGGAACGTGAGGAGAATGCTCCGGCAGGAATCCAGAGGAATCCCCCCTCCGGCGCGGCGAGCGGAAGCACCACCCCGTCGCCCGCGACATGATAGCGCCGGAAAGAGCCGGCAGGAAAGAAGAACTCCCGCGTCTTTCCGTTTCCGGCGTCGGCAGCAGGAGCCTCCGCTCCATCTCCGGCGTCATCACAGGCAGTCTCGACTGTAGCCGTGATGCCACGCTCCGAGAAGGCGAGGGAATGCGGCAGCACATTGCAGGCGCAGCTGAGGCGTAGCCCGTGGTTGAAATAGAGGAAGGCAAACACCATCGGAGCCACGATGAAGACCACCATCAGGGCTACGATGAGCCACCTCACATCGGAGAGAGCCGCCGCCAGGCCGCATGCAGCCACCACGGCTATAGCGCCCCATATCCATTTCATGGCGTAGAGACGCGTCATGCTCGCGGCGAACGCCGCCCCCGACATCCTGAAGGTTGCGGTCATCTGTCGTTGTCTATTCGTCGCGGAAGCCAGAGCTTCCTGTATATCTCACGGTTGCCGGCCACGGCGGTCTGCATGAGGCCCGTGCCGTCGGCATTGACGAGGCGCGACATGTCGATATATCTGTCGCCGCTTCCCCTGTGGATGGGGAAGACGCTGTCGCGGCGGGCCTTCGCGAGGTCGGAGGCGGCTGAATGCCCCTTCTCCCCCGTTCCGCGCAGATCCTCATGGACACCATCGGGAGCACACCACACGGGATATATCTCGGCTACCGGCGGATAGCCCAGGCCTGTCCACATGACATACTCTCCGGCGAGTGTCTCCGGCGTGGCCCCGGCCGCATCAGCCATCGGACGGCACCCCTCGATCACGATGGTGGCCGTCGACTTATAGCGCGGTATGAAATCCTGGTCGACCACCCATCCGGCATCGGGCGAGGCGAAGTCGCGCTTCATCAGCGAATGCCAGAAACTGCGGCTGAGCGTCTCGGTGAGGAGCTCGGGCGAGATATCTCCTTTCCCGCGATGCGGCTCCAGGAGATCGACGGCATTCTGCTCGCGTATGTATCCGAGCCCTTCGCCGGGGCGCCCCGAATGGCTGTAGTTGCTTCTGACAAGGTAATTGCCGGGAGCGTCATCGACGTCATATCTCACGTAGGAATGGTTGTTGGTCTCGAAATAGGCTCCTGCGCCCGTGGCGTCGATGACTCCGAAGTCGGCCTCCACGCCCATCGGGCGCGGCAGCGAGTCGAGCAGGGCGGCAAAATCGTCCACGGTCCTGCAGCTGCGCAGGGCGATGGTCATCACGAGGCCCTCCTTATCCATATCGCGGGCCGGCACGTCGTCGTCCTTGATATTGTAGGAGGCGGTGTTCATTATGGCGAAGCCCACATCGTTCATGCCTGTCCAGGCCTCGCGGAGGTCACGGTCTGCGGCGTTGAATAGCGCCACATAGCCGTAGCCGCCGTCGGCCGGAGCCACATACTCCACCTTATTGTCGATGGCGCTTGTGTCGCGGTGTTTCCAGAGCATGGGACGCCCCGAGGCGCTTGCCTTTGCCCCGATCACGGCCGACGTGCATCCCCATGAGGCCGCTGCCGTGAAGGCCATGCAACAAATGGCCGCCAGAATTCGTTTCGTATTAGAAATCATGGAGCAAAGTTAAAGAAAAATTTCCATATTATGAATCTTCCAGCCGACCCCTTTATGCTTTTAAGCGTCATCAACACGAAATTGCGCGATGAATACGCCGGTCCCGACGAGCTCTGCGCCTCGGAAGGCATATCTCGCGAGGAGCTCGACCGCCGTCTCGGCGAAGCGGGCTTCGACTATCTGCCGGCCGCCAATCAATACCGCTGAAAAGCGAAACCCGGCTCAGAGGCGTGTATAAGGAGGCGAGAACGTGTCGCCGCGCGAGATGTCACCGGTAGTGGCTCCCATCTCGAGCCAACGCACTCGCTGGTCGCTGCGCCCGTGGTTGAACGTCTCGGGCACGGCATATCCCCTGGCCTTCTTCTGGAGATAGTCGTCGCCTATACGCGAGGCGGCGTTAAGCCCCTCCTCTATGTCGCCGGGCTCAAGCGAGCTGAAGAGGCGGTTGTCGTGGTAGGCCCATATCCCGGCATAGAAATCGGCCTGGAGCTCAAGCCTCACGCTAAGTTGGTTGGCCTCCGTCTGCCCTGCCGACGCCATGGCGTTATGGGTCTTTGGCAGGGTGCCGAGCAGGTTCTGCACATGATGGCCCACCTCATGGGCTATGACATAGGCGAAAGCGAAATCTCCGCCGGCGCCCATCGAGCGCTCCATCTCGTCGAAAAACGACAGGTCGAGATAGACCGTACGGTCGGCGCTGCAATAGAAGGGCCCCACCTGCGACGTGGCGCTGCCGCATGCCGAATTGACGGAGCCGGTGAAAAGCACCATCTTCGGAGGCTCGTATTCGAGGCCGAGACGGCGGAACTCCTCCGTCCACACGTCTTCGGTGGCGGCGAGTATCTTCGAGGCGAATTCGGCATACTGCCGCTCCTTCCCGGAGGTGGCGGCGTCGCCGCGGATCTCGGTGGCCGTGGCTTCGGAAGCCGGCTGCGCGGAATTCAGCACAGACAGGGGATTGCCCCCTGACAGCCATACTATCAGGGCGGCCACGATCAGGCCCCCGATACCGGTGAAGCCCGCGATGCGTCCTCCTCGCCCGGAGGAGCCGCGACGGTCTTCCACATTGTTGCTCATTCGTCGGTTGTCGAGTCTCATAGGTAATCGTCATTGTTAATATTCCTATCAGAAAGAACGCTTATATGTTAACATTAGTTGTATATGATTAAACAGGAATAAAACATACAACTAAAAGCGCCTGCATACGTTTTAATGATACAAAAAGCAATGAAGCAAAATGGATAAGTGTCCAGGGTTTCGTGAGAAAGGTTGGATACGGTTTAAGTTTAGTTAGATATAGTTTATAGTGGAATCGCGAGAGGAGCCGTAGTGGAAGCGGCTCCTCTCATCGTATATGGCTGTGATATAAGGCCGTAAGGCAGTACGGCAGCTTTCGTCAGCGGCCCCGGCCCTCGATAGCGTCGATGTCGGTCTGCGGAATTCCGCTGCCGCGGAGGCTGACGGCCTCGTTGCGGTCGTCGAGATAAAGCAGCGGAGCAGGGCGATAGGCAGGCGAGACAAGCGAGCGCGTCCTGTCGAGATAGGGCGTGGAGATATCGGCCATGTCGAGCACCGTGTGAAACAGTGCCGAGCTCGTCACGGCCACGGAGTCAGCGTTGCGTCGCAGCGCCTCCGCCATCTGCGGATGGGCCGCCCTCCATCCGGGCGACTGCCATAGCAGCAGCGGCACGTGCAGCTGGTAATAGGAAGGCACTGCCGAGGCATGCAGGAAACGGCGACTGCCGCGGTCGAAGAGATCCTCGCCGTGGTCGGAGGTATATGCCACGGTGGCCACGACGCCGGAGCGGCGCGCCAGCTCCACGATGTCGCGGAGCAGCCGGCTCGTGGCCACGATGGAATTGTCGTAGGCATTCACGATGGCATGCCTGTAGGCGCCGGATGCCGAGGGATAGCTGTCGGGGAGATACCGGCGGTCGGCGTCGCCGTAACGGTCGCGGTAGTTGAAATGCGAGCCGTAGGTGTGCACGACGATAAGCTGTCGGGGATGGCGCTTGCTGATCTCGCCGGCAATCAGCCGCAGCAGTTCTCTGTCGTGGACATCGGCCTCCGGAGGAAGCGCGTCGCGGATGAAGACGCAGGTGTCGGCCTCCTCGCCGAAAAAGTCGATAAACGAATTGTTGCGCTGCTGGCTGGAGAAGAAGGCGGTGGCGTAACCGGCCTCCGAGAAGGCGGAGATAATCCCCTTCACCTGGAATATGGAGTCGCGGAAGTCGGAAGCGTCGAGATGTGACAGGAGCATCGGCACGCTCTTGTGGGTGACATTGCTCTGGCTGAAGGCCCTGCGCCATGACGCGAGCCCCCCCAGAGTGTCGAGGGCGTCGGTGGTGTGGCGCGGATATCCGTCGAGATGCCAGTTATCGGCACGCGACGTCTCCCCTATCACTATGATGTGGAGCTGGCGCAGCGCGGAATCCGCCAGGCTCCGGGCCTCGAACGAGAAGTGGCGCGAGGTGGCGGCGTAATCGGCCGTGAGCCGTTGCCGTTGGAGGGCGATGACGAGATTATGTATGGCGTCGGCCGGGAACAAGCTGCGCCACACAGGACGCGGGACACCTGCGAAAGACGCGATGCCGAAGGGGACACACAGCACGAGCGCCACTACTGCGCCGCGCCGCATATGCGAGGCCGAGCGCTGCCGCAACCTCCAGCCGCGTATCAGGGCCACCGCGCCAGTGGCCACTACCGGCAGATAGCACACTGCCACCAGCGTCATGGCTGCCACAAGGTTATGCAGGAGCTCTCCCACCTCGCGCGAGTTGGTGGTCTGCACGTTGAGCCACATGTCGACGGAGATGGTGGTCTCCCGGAACAGGCAGTACAGGGTGAGCTGGAAAGCGCTGAGAAACATCACCGGCAACATCAGCAGCACTCCGACTCCCGGACGCCTCACTGCCGAGAGCAGGAGCGTGTATAGAGCCAGCGGAAACAGGATGTCGAGCAGGCCGAAGGCCACGCCGAGGCCTGTGTGGAATGCAATCAGCACATTGGGCACCAGACACACGGCAAGCAGCGCCAGATAGAGAATCTCCGACCGGCAGCGTCTGAGCTTGGTCCTGTATGTATTCAGATTCCCTTTCATCGCATTCTGTCATTACCGGCCGGAACTCCACGCCTCATCGGCGCCTGATGCGCCCCGGTCTAAGAATACTACGCGAAAAACCACGTTTTAGTTTACACGCTACATGCCGCATATGGAAGCTCCACGCCATCCGGCAGACGCACGGAGAAAGGTCTATGTCCTGAAATCGTGTCCGCTCGCAATCATGCAAAGGTTTTTATCATGATATGGTGTAGTTTCAAATATAATGCTTATCTTTGCGACACAATATAAAAAAGACATTATCTGATGACCTTAGCATTGAAGTCACTGGAAAAAATCGAGAGCCGCGTAGCCCATATCACACGACGTCTGGAGAAATACCTTGAAGACGACGACATCAGCTACGACGACATCGAGGAATATCTGACGGCAACACGCCATGAGACGCTGCCCGAGCTACGCGAGGAGCTGGAATTTACCGCCAACCGCCACGACAATCAGTCGACCGGCGAGAACGATGACAGGGAATTCGAGAAACGATACAACGTGATATGTATGGAGATCAAGGCCGCCGAGGGCACCCTCGACGCGCTCGACCGCCGCTTCGACGTCTTCGACCCGTATGCGGAGCTCAAGGGAATGTTTCCCGACGAGGACCCGGACTACGAGGACTTCGACGACGGCCTGAATCCCGAGGAGCTTTACTGAGCCTCGATGCGAAAATAAAAAGCCCCCGCCTCCGGATCGCAGGATTCCGGAGGCGGGGGCATGACTTTCCCTATCACTTCCTGACGATCACCGAGCCGCTCGCCTGATGGGTGGCGAGCACGAGCACCTCGGCGATCTGCACGTGGGCCGGAGCCTGCACCGCATAGGCCACCACGTCGGCGATGTCGTCGGCCGTAAGCGGCTTTATGCCCTGGTAGACCTTCTCGGCCCTGGCGCTGTCGCCGTGGAAACGGACACGGCTGAAATCGGTCTGCACGAGGCCGGGCTTGATGTTGCAGACCCTCACCGACGTGTCGGCGAGATCGATGCGCAAGCCGTCGGAGAGCGTCTTGACGGCAGCCTTGGTGGCGCAGTAGACGTTGCCGCCGGCGTATGCGGCGTCGCCGGCCACGGAGCCGATGTTGACCACGAAGCCGCGGTCGCGCTCCACCATGCCGGGCACCACAAGGCGCGTCATGGTGAGAAGACCCTTGATGTTGGAGTCGATCATGGTGTCCCAGTCGTCGAAGTCCCCCTCGTATTCAGGCTCGAGGCCGAGGGCGCCCCCGGCATTGTTGACGAGGATATCGATCTCGCGCCAGTCGGCGGGAAGCCCACCGATCTCGGCTGCGGCACGCTCGCGGTCGCGCACGTCGAAGATGAGCGGAAGCGTCTCCACGCCCTGCTCGCGCAGCGAGTCGCAGACGGCGCCCATACGCGCCTCGTTTCTTCCTGTGAGTATCAGCCGCATGCCCTCGCGGCCGAGACGCCGGGCACAGGCCTCGCCTATGCCGCTCGTGGCGCCGGTGATAAGTGCGATTTTTTTCATGATATAGTTATAGGTTGATATTTTAAGGTTCCGGCTCCGTCAGCAGAGTGTCGGAGCCGGAAGCGATTATTTCGGTCAGCGGTTCTTATACATATCGTCGTAGTAGCGCTCGTAGTCGCCGGAAGTGATGTTGTCCATCCACTCCTGATTGTCGAGATACCAGCGCACGGTCTTCTCGATGCCCTCCTCGAACTGGAGCGAGGGTTCCCAGCCGAGCTCGCGCTGGAGCTTGCGGGAGTCGATGGCGTAACGCATGTCGTGGCCCGGACGGTCGGTGACGTAGGTGATCAGACCGTCGCTGTATCCCTCCGGATTGCCGAGCAGACGGTCGACCGTGCGGATGATCACGCGGATGATGTCGATGTTCTTCCACTCGTTGAAGCCTCCGATGTTGTAGGTCTCGGCCACCTTGCCGTTGTGGAATATGGTGTCGATGGCGCGGGCGTGGTCTTCCACGAAGAGCCAGTCGCGCACGTTCTCCCCCTTGCCGTAGACGGGCAGCGGCTTGCGGTGGCGGATATTGTTGATGAAGAGGGGTATCAGCTTCTCGGGGAACTGATAGGGGCCGTAGTTGTTGGAGCAGTTGGTGACGAGCGTCGGCATGCCGTAGGTGTCGTGGTAGGAGCGCACGAAATGGTCGCTCGATGCCTTCGACGCCGAGTATGGCGAGTGGGGATTGTATTTTGTGGTCTCGAGGAAGAACTCACGGCCGTAGGCGTGGTGGTGCTGGGAGGAGGCGGCCGTGGTGAACGGCGACTCCACTCCCTCGGGATGCGTCAGCTCGAGGGCTCCGTAGACCTCGTCGGTCGAGATGTGGTAGAAGAGCTTTCCCTCGTACTTCTCCGGTAGCGACTCCCAATACTCCTTAGCGGCCTGGAGCAGGGCGAGCGTGCCCATCACGTTGGTGCGCGCGAACGTAAAGGGATCCTTTATGGAGCGGTCGACGTGGCTCTCGGCGGCGAGGTGGATGATGCCGTCGATGTTGTATTCCCTCACGATGCGGCGCATCTCGTCGAGGTCGGCGATGTC
>CECF01062274.1_pt1 | contig 11456 bp, 9 predicted proteins | sample 554751 | NCBI WGS metagenome assembly CECF01 (sample SAMEA3182099, study PRJEB8094) | gut metagenome | biome: human; feature: gut; material: Stool; isolation source: human stools | place: Canada | collected 2012-06-12 | reverse complement strand
GAGTCAAGAGTCAAGAGTCAAGAGTCAAGAGTCAAGAGTCAAGAGTCAGGAGGGTGAGGGGATTCCTGATTATTCAGGGGATTTGAGGTAGAGCGTGATGGAGAAGGAGCGGGCATCTTTGTCGGAGTAGAGGTCGAAGTCGTCGCCGATCCTCTCCCAGCTGTATCCCCCGTTCCTGTATACGCGCGCCACTGGCTTCACCTTCAGGCTCTTGTAGGGATGCGCCGCAAACCACTGCGACACCTCTCCGGGAAGATAGCGCTTGAAGAGGCCAGGCGTCGACGTCTTCATCGCGACGCGGAGCTCGTCGCCGCCGAATTCCGACTTGTCGAACTCGAGGAAGAATTCCTTATTCCTGTAGACCTCATATTCGCCTCCGGCGTCGAAGACGGGCTTGCCGTGGTCGTCGCTCTGCATGGCATTGACGGTGATGAAAAGGGCAGTCCGGTAGTCTTTGGCGAGGCGCCGGTAATTGGCGGCCTTGCGCTGCATGCCGGGCACTCCGTGGCGGTCGAATGTCTCGGCCATGGTGGCGAGCACGAGACACTTGTCGGAAAGCTCGGAGCGCGAGAAAGTCGATCCCTTTGCGGAGATTTCCTTTCGCAGCGCCTTCCAGCGGGCCGTGGCGTCGTTTTCCACCAGGCCCCTGACGACCTCAAGGCGGTCGCCGGCCGTAGTGAGGGCCTCCTCGCCGTGGGCGTTGCCCTGCATGAGGATTTCCTCGTAGAGCGCGCCGGCGGTGGCGAAGTCGAGGTTGCCGAAGGCGCGGTTTGCCTCGATGAGGAGTGCCGGAGGAGTGGCCACCTTCACGACGTAGACGCTGGCTGCGCCGACCTGCGGTATGCCGTAGTCGGCGAGCGAGAAGACAAGAGGCTCGCAGTCGGGGTGATGGATTGTGATCGGGCCTGCCGCGGCAGTGCCCTTCGGCACGTAGAGCCGGTAGTCGCCGTCGACGCGCTCGGCGGGAAGGAACTGGTCGCCACCTGTGAAGGAGACGTCGTCGAGGTCGATGCCGACGTTGATCCAGGAGTAGTAGGGCTGGCCGTCGACCTTCGGCAGCCGGGAGTCGGACATGGGGCGGTTGTCGCCCTGCTTGTGGTAGACGGTGTCGATGGCGAGCCGGGTCACACCCTCGTCGTCGTATTCCGAAATGGCCCTGGATGGGAACAGCCGCTTGCGGAAGACGCGGTAGAGCTCGTAGGCCTTCGGCGAGCGCGTCTTGTCGTGGATCATCTCGGCGGCCTTCATGCAGCGGAAGAGGGTGGCCCTCTCCTTCGAGTCGATGTTGGCGGCGAGAAGGTTGTTGGCGTCGGCGAGCTCGGCGATGACGGCGAGGCGCTGCGCGGCGAGGCTGGCGTCTTTCCCGTCGCCGCTGTCGAGATATTCCTGATAGCGGGCCGCGGCCGTGGGGAAGTCGAGGTTGTAGAAGGCCTTGTTGGCCTCCACGAGCGTCATTCCGGGCACCTCCACCTCGATGAGGTAGTGTTCTCCTGCCTTCACCTTATCGGTGAATCCGATGGAGTCGAACATGATGACGCAGGGGGCGAAATCGGGATGCACCACGGTCACCTTGCGTGCGAAGACCCCGGCCTGCTCCACGGAGAGGGCTCTGGCGTGCGCCCTGCCTGGCTGCGTGGGATAGGAGGGGTCGGGAGAGGCGTTCTGCGAGTCGGGGATCACCTCCACCCCCTCGAGCGGCTCGGAGAAGACGATCTCGAGGTGAGCCGCCTTCAGAGAGCCGTTGTTGGGAGTCGTGAGGTGGGTCATCGTCCTGGGCACGAGGGTGGAGAGCTGTGCGCTCGCGCCGGAGGCGAAAAGACACGCCAGGAGAGCCGCGATGGTTCTCAGGCGGCTTTCCCGGATGACTGTGTGGGCAGGAGGTCTCATCATTTCTCAAGCAGCAGAGGCATCTCGTAGATGCTGAATTTCTTGGGGTCGTCCATCTCGGTCCATCCGCGGAAGAGGATCTGCGGGCCGGAGGGGTGGCCGAAGTCCCACACCACGAAGAGGCGTCCGACATCGGAATAATGTGTGGCGCTCCACGACTGCACGCACTCCACGGCGTAGTAGCGCCCCTTGTCGTCGAGGGCGTGGCCCATGACGGTGATGTCGTTGAACTTCACCTCTATCACGGGGTTGACCTTGAAGCATCTGTCGAGCTTCTGGAGATATCCGGCCTTGTCGTATTCGGTATAGGTGAAGGTCTCGCCGTTGGGGGTGTATTTGCGGGCTCCGGTCACCACGAGCACGTCGTCGCTGAGGAAGGTCTTAAACCAGTTGAGGTCCTTCTCGTGGTAGGCGGTGGCGAGGGCCTCCATCCACGAGAGGATGGCGAGGCGGTTGCTCTCGTCCTTCACCTCGGTCATCCCCTTGAGGATCTTGTTGTATTGCTCGCGCTCGATGGTGATGTAGACGTTCTCGATCACCCCCTTGGGGCTGAAGGTGATGCCGATCTCCTCGTAGTTGGCGTCATCGGGATTCTCGGCGTCGATGAAGAGCACGGGGATGTTGCGGAGCTCATACTCTCCAAACTGGTTTCTGGCCACCTTCTCGGAGACCGGGGTGTTGAAGTCGTCGTCGAAAGAGGCGTAGGCGATCTTCTTGCCGATGAGGAGGTTGTTGAGGGCGGCCTTGGCCTCGGTGGTGATGTCGATTCCGGTGTAGTTCACGCCTTCGCCGAGGTCGGCCGCGCGGTTGAGCGCCGTGATGATGGCGGAGGCGTTGTGCTCCACCTTGGCCTTGAGCGCCGGGTCGTGGTTGAGGCCGTATGCCACCTCCACGTCGACCGTATGGTCTTTGGCTGTCGCCGCCAGGCCCGTGAGGCAGGCGAGCAGCAGCATTATGGATTTAATATTCAGATACATCTTCTTGGGGTTTTAATCATTTCTTCAGAAACCAGGCCACGAGCCTGCCGGCCAGGGAGGTGATGGAGGCGCCGTCGGGAAAACTGAGGCGGGTGCCGTCTTTACGGATAGGGGAGTAGACGCGGGTCGTGCCGCCGTCGTCATACACGAGGTAGGCGTGGGGCATGTATTTGCTGTCGGTGTTGCCATAGAGGCTTATGACGCGCATGTTCTTTGCCTTGGCGAGGAGCGACATGACGTCTTTGCCTGTGACGATCTTGAGAATGAGGTCGGCGAGGGGGCCTTCGGCCAATACCGAGGTATCGGTCTTGGCCACGGCGGTCTCTTCGGTCTTGGACTCGCCCGATGACTCAGCCATGATTTCATCGGCTTCGGCTTTTCGGGCGTCTGCCTCGACCATGGCGTCATACTGCTCCTGGATGGCCTCATCCTGAGCCATGATAATGTCATTCTGAGCCTGTATCTGTGCTTCCTGGGCCTGCAGGCCGGCCTCCTGCTGTTCCAGACTGGCCTCCTGGGCGGCCAGACCGGCCTGCTGTGACGCCATGCCCGCCTGCACGGCGGCATCATTCGGGTTATGGCGCGGCGGCACTTTGAGGTCGGTCACCGAGAGATAGAGGAAGACGCGTGTGCGGCCGTATTTCTCGTTGATGATGCGCTTGATCCATTCGCGCCAGGCGCCGTTGACGGTCTTGAGCTTGTTGGCGCCGATGTAGGTGTCGACGCGGGCGCTGAGCTCCTCTGCCGCGCGGCTCAGCGCGTCGTCGGCCGATACGTCGGTGGCCTGGGCGTAGATATACGCGCCCGTCTTGTCGCCCATGATGTCTTTCACCGACTGGGCGCCGGCGGTGGAGGTGAGGCCGGATATCGCGAGCATGATGCCGGATATGAATATGATTGGTCTCATTGTGATTGAGTGTTATGAGAGGTGAAAACTATTTCTCGCCCCAGAGGTCGTCGAGATTGTGGAGCTTTATGTAGGGCATCAGCTCGATGCTGACCACCGGGCGGGCGCCGTCTCCGCGCCAAAGCTCCCCGGGCTTCACCGTGAGCTCCATCTTGTGGAGGTAGGCCACTGTGGGATTGTGGTAGACGGCCACGGCCTCGAAAGCGCCGGAGGCGTCGGGCCCGGAGCTGACGCCGAAGTAGGGGTGAGTGCCGCTCTCCTCCAGAAATCCCCGCAGCGTGCTGAACGGCAGGCGTATGGTTTCGGTGTCGCCGTTGTATGACTTCACGGAGACCTCGGCGTCGATGTCGGCTACAGGGCGCGGGTCCACGAAGAGGTTGGCCAGCGACTGGGGAGCGAATTCCTCCGACCACACGGGGCGTCCCGAGACGCTGTCGAGATATATGTCGGAGGTGAGATGGCCGAGATAGAACTCCACTCCGGGGCGGCAGAAGGGCTTGCGCCGGCCGTCGGGTCTGTGGCCGACATATCGTATGGCGTCGTCTCTCTTCCGCCCCGCGAGCTCGCGGAGGCGGCCGCATAGCCACTCATAGCTCTTCTTCTGGTTGGTGAAGAGTATGAGGTTGAAGGAGGCCGGGAATCCCATCTCTCCTATGGTCTGCTCGCCGCGCAGCCAGCTGATGCGGTAGCGGCGTCCCCTCTCGAGGAGGATGCTCATGCCGTCGGCCTCCCTGAGGGCATCGACAGAGGCGGGGGTAAGCGGGAAAGAGCATTCCACCTCGTCGAAATCGAGACGTCTGCGCGTCTCGGCCGCATCCTTGTCGGCATATAGGCGCTGATGGAGATATCTCTCCACGAAGTCGGAGATCTCCGGCGGCAGCATCTGCTTCAGCTCCGTGGTGAAGAGGTCGCATTTCTCCACCGGGGCCGGCGACGGCGCGTTCCCCGCGGCCGCCGTTATCGCGGCCGCGAGGAGTATGCACGTCAGTATTGTCTGTCTAAGATAGGCTTTCATCGTCGGTCATGTTGCGGATTGCCGGGATGTCGGTGGTCAGAGGCGCACCTTCAGTCCGCTGAGAGCCTTTTCCTGGCCGGCCTGCGACTTATACTGGCCCCCGTAGAGGATGCCGTTGCGCACATTGGCCATGTAGATCTCGTCGCCGGGGCCGACGTTGAGAGTCGAGCCGTCGGTCTTGCCGAGGTCAAGGGTGTAGCTGCGGTTGAAGCGGATGGTGGTGTAGCCGTTCTCCTTCACGAGCGTTGCGGCGCCGCCGAGCACGCTCTGCGACCTGGGCGCGGGGGGAGGGGTGACGTTGCCGCCGCCCTTGCCGCTGCCTTCCTTCACCTTGGCGCCGTCGGTAGCCGGCTCTTCCACCGGAGTCGTGGATGGCGACTGGAGTGAGTCGTCGGTCTGCTGCGCGGCGCGCAGGGAGTCGGAGTCGATCGGCTGGGTCACGGCCGGAGGCTCGGTGCCTTCATCGGCCTTGTGGTCGCCCTTGGGGAGGGCGAGCGCCACTACGAGAGCCACGACGGCCGCGGCGGCCACGCCGATGCCGATCCACTTCAGTGGCGGCCCCTGCTTCACGGGGGTGAGCTTGCCGCCGCATACGGGGCAGCGGAAGTCGGAGAGGCGCTGCACATTGACCTTCAGATGCTCGCCGGAGGCGCATTTCGGGCAGTCGCCGGTCTCGCCGGTGTCGGGGTTGAGATACTGGTGGTTCTCACAGATACCGACCTTTATATTTCCTTTTGCCGCCGGACGGCGGCGTGATGGAGCTGCTGACATTTCTTTAGTCTTTAGTCGTTAGTCTTTGGTCTGTTGTTTTAATGGACTCACGCGAAAGCCTTGAGGGCGTCCATGGCATGGGCCGCATATTTCTTATACTGCTCGCTGTTGGGGGAGCCGGACTCGGGAAGCACGTTGTTTTTCATCGCGTCCTTCACCTTCTGGGCCATGGCGGCCTTCATCTGGACATGCACCGGCACATTAGCCTGGTCGTCGACCTTCTCCACGATGTCGGCGGAGATTTCCGGAGTCAGCATCGGGGAGGTGAGTATTCCGGTGAAGGTGGGTGAGAGGAGCGAGAATGTCTCGGCGCCGAAGATGTCGGTCACCACGAGCCCCCATCCCTTGTTGCCGAGCTCGTCCTCGCCGGGCTTGAGGATGCCGTAGGCGGCGGCCAGGAAGAGGTATTTGATGAGCGCGTCGCCTGTCGGCCCCTCACCCTCGCCGAAGAGCGGGGGAAGCTCCGTGCCGTCGCCCTCGGAGTGTAGGAGCACACGGTTGGCGGTGTTGGAAGACTCGTTGGGGGAGTTGACCAGCGCGTCGTATTTCGACTTGAGGAAGGGCATGTAGTCGATGGTGCGCAGGGGGAAGATGTTCTGGTAGGTCACGATCGTGATTTCGTCGGGGCGCGGCGACTCGGCGATGACGAACTTGCGTGTCTCGGTGGCGTTGAAGGCCTGTGTCAGCTTCACGCGAAGGGTGTCGACGAAGGCCTGGAGCTCCGCGTCGTCGGTGTCGAGGTTGGGAAGGCTCACGAGCATGATGGTGTTGGGTCCGGCGGCCGGTGTGGTGGCGGGGTTCTCCGTATTGCGCATGTGTGTGCTTACGGCCTGCTCGTTGAGGTTGATGTAGACCTCGCTGTTGGCCACTATCATGTTGGCGAAGCGGCCGATCTCGTCATCGCTGCCGCCATACATCTGATAGAGCTGCTCGAGCACGTTGAGGCCGAGCACGGGCTGGTTGCGGAGCATCTCTGCATGGTAGGCGAGGATGCTGTCTCTGAGCACGGTGACGGCTGCCTCCTCGAGCTGCGTCGAGGCGATGCGTTTCGTGGCCTTCAGGAAGGAGCGCCCTGTGCCGTCGGCGATGTAGTCGCGCATCTTCTGGCTGAGGAGCTCCATCTTGGGACGGTCGTGGAGCAGGTCGTTGGTGAACTTTACAAGGCGTTCAACGTCGGCCACCTCGATGTTGGCCTGACGCAGGTCGGGCTTGGCGGCGGGGGTGTTGCCTCCTATGAGGGTGCCGTAGGTGTCGATGTGATCCTGATGCTTGCCCACGAATTCCTGGATTTCGGAGAGCAGGTTGGAGAAGCGCTGCACGAGCTTCGGGATGAGCCTGCGCTGGAAGATCTGGAGGGAGTCGAGGCGCGTCCTGGCGGCGTATTTGTCCTTGAGCACCTCTGCGTATTCCGTGAAGAGGTTCTCCTTTGTCTTGGCGAGCATGTTCTTGAGGATTCCGGTGCTGCGGAAGTCCTCGGCGATGTCGCTGAGTGTCTCGTCCTGCTTCTTGACTTCCGACTCGAGGTCGAGGGCCTCGCCGTCCATCCCCTTGTTCTTCTCGTTGAGCATGGCGAGGATTCGCTCGGCGATCTGTCGCACGTCGAAAGCGGAGTAGACGCCCTGCTGCCACTGTGTGAAGAGGTTGTCGGCGATCTTGCCGACGATTGCGTCGGCGCTGTCGGAGACCACCTGGTCGCGTGCCTTTGCCTCATAGTAGGCCTTCACGCCCTTCTCCTCGCGGAAGGCGTCTTCCGGGCGCTCGCCGAGGTATCGGTCTTCGAAATACTGGTCGAGGATCTGGAGCGGCTGTCCCATCTCCTTGGCCGAGCGGTAGTCGTAGTCGATCGACACCGACTTCCAGTATTCGTCGATCGTGGGGGGAATCTTCCTGTCGGCGGGAGGCAGGATGGGGATGCTCAGCGAGAGGTCGGCCTCGGAGAGCTTCCAGTTGCGCAGGTTCTCGCGCTTGAGGTATTCATTGTAGTCGCGCCCCTCCTTTCGTGGCTCGTTGATGAATCCGGCGTCGGGGTCGAAGTTCAGGTAGAGGAACATCTTCACCACGTCGCGGGCTATCATCTCGCTGGCCATCGCCACGAGCTTCTCGTCGGGGTAGCGCACACGCTTGATGCCGAATGAGCCGACGGCTTTGGTGCGTGCCCTCTCCAGCGGCTTGCCCGGGCGCGTGTTGGTCTTGTATTCCACGAGGAAGTCAGGACGGTTCTCGCTGCGGAAGTGGCTGGTGAGCCTCTGCATGGCTTCGGTGTCGGGGGAGAAGATGCGGAAATACATCAGGTTGGCCACGAGCTGCGGCATCACGGTGTAGGAGTCTACCGTGGCGCCCGTGCGGTTCTGGTTGGTGTAGACCGTCAGTGAGAACTGTTTGTTGTCGCCCGGGCGGTTGAGGGTGATATGGGGCTCGCCTTTCACCACGTCTGCCGGGAGGAAGACTCCGGCGTTGAGGGCGGAGAGCTCGGAGAGGGCTGCGTAGCCGTTGGCGTGGTAGCGTCCGGCGTCGGCGCCGCTGGGAGGCAGCTGCTCGGGAAGCATGGCGAAGACCTCGATCTTGGCGTTGGAGAGCTGCTGGTCGGCGATGAGCTGGCTCACGGCGTCGACGATGGAGCCGGAGCCGGTGCCGCCGGCGAGACCCGCGAAGATGTATATGCTCAGGTCGTTGGCGCTCCCTACGGTGTCGTTGAGCTCCTTGACGATGGAGTGCACCTTATTTATATAGTTGTGGGCGTTCTGTGCGAAGAGTATGCGGCCGGCACGGCGTTTCTGGCCGGCTGCCGCGCCCACCTCGCCCATGCAAGTGCGGATGAACGCTCCGTTGCCGATCACGTGGCGCAGCCGGGGATACGACGAGAGGTTGTCGAAGACGGTGTTGAGGTCTACGTTCTTTATGTCGAGATACTCGTCGGGGGTAATGGCCGTGTCCTGGCCGTTGACGCGGAGGTCGGGATTGCCGGCGAGGTTGGCCGGGCGCATCTGCTCGTCGCTGTCGATGTAGAGGAATCTCACGGGGAGGTTGCGGCGGGCGCGGGCGTCGGAGACGTCGGCCCAGAGCCTTTTGCGGAAATCTCGGAGCACCTTGTATCCGGTGCCTCCGATGCCGATCATGATGTGGTTTGCCATATTGTAATTATTTGTTGTTTGCTGAGAATGGATATGTCGCCGGGAGTGGATAAATGACTGTCTCCCGCCATGGAGGTTTGATCAGCGCCGGCTGCCCGTCCTTTGGCCGGGGCGTCGTGTGCGTCCCGAGCCGCTGCCGGGGCGGGAGGAGCGACGTGCCTGCCGGGCATGAGAGCGCGCGTGTGCCTGTCGGTCCTGGAGCTTGATTATGATTAACGCCCCCACTGCCGTCAGCGCCAGGGATATCAGCAGCCTGTTGAGTATCATGCGGTTGAGCTCGCGGTTGAGCTCGTCATACATCCCCTGGGCGAGATTGGAGGTGTCGAAGCCCTCGAAGAGACCCGACGAGAAGAGCATCCCCATGATGGGATATTCCTCCACGGCCTTCTCCACAATCTCCCTCGACTCCTCCGGAAGCACCTCCCTTGGCACGGCATATTGCTCGGGATGAATCACTGACTCGTCGAGCCATTCCTTGAAGTCGGCCGCCTTCCATTTCAGTCCGATCGCCGCGCACAGGGGCACGAACTGAAACCAGAGTAGAACTGTCAGTATGCCTGCGGTGACGATGCTTGCCGGCGAGAAGGTAGACTTCGGATAGAACCCTCTCACAAGCAGCAGGAGCAGCGCCACAAAGGCTATGACAATGAGCACTCCGGCAACAACCGACCAGAATGCGTGTTGCACAAGATATGAAAGGGCTGTGAATATGCCGGCTGCAATCATCGATGGAATCATGAGGCTAACGGGTGGTATGTGTTGGTTAGTTGTGGTTGTAGTCGCTTTCAAATTGATAATCCATATTATCAATTTAATTGCAAAAGTAATAAAAATTCGGTTTTATTATAGGCTTTATATGTTAAAATAATACAAAGAATGTTAACTGAAATTGGGCTTCGTTATGTCATGGGCTTAATATCCAGTGTGTTGCGGATGGTTTTAATCAGCGCGCGGTGGTGGATGGAATTTTGTGGGAATCACGGCATTCCGTGATGGCGGATGCTTTCAATGGCATGTGCGGTGTCGGCGGCTGTCGCATGCAAACCATATCCATTGCCCGTTGTTTTAAGTAAAACAACGTATGATGCTATGAAGGAGAGAGATTTTACCTCCGCGGGAAATGCTGCGGTGGATGATATATTGAGTCGTTGGAGTGTGAGGAAGTTCGATGGGTCGCGGCCGGTCGATGATAAGGATGTGGAGACTGTCCTGCGGGCGGCCATGGCCGCTCCGTCGGGAGTGAACCGTCAGCCGTGGGCATTTTCTGTAGTGACGGAAGGGAGTCTGCTCTCACGTCTGGGTGATGTGTCGCCCTATTGCCGTTATGTGGCTGAGGCCCCTCTTGCGATTGTGGTGTTTGGCGACCGGGAGAGGATGTTGCCCGGGGAGGATGCCGCGCTATGCGAGCTCGACCTTTCCGCCGCTACAGAGAATATCCTTCTGGCAGCCCATGCGCTGGGGCTGGGAGGCACCTGGTGTGCCGTCTATCCCAACCGCGACCGCATGCGGAAGCTCGCCGATATCATGCATGCTCCTGACTCACTCATGCCATTTGCCATAATCCCGTTGGGATATCCCGGCGAGAGGCGCCATTATATCGACAAGTGGGATTCCTCGAGGGTCTTCCACAACGCTTTCACGTCCCGCTGAGTGTGAAATCTGGGTTCGGACACGACGATTTGCGGCAATCGGTGGAAAGCGCTAACTTTGCGGAAAATCATAAATGCTATGGGATTCTGCAAATGTATCGGAAAAGTGTTGGGTAACCATTATAAGGGTGTTGCGGTTATGGTTGCGACCGTAGCGGCGTGTGCGGCCGTCGCTGCCGGTTGCTCTTCCGCGAAAGAAAGCGGGCAAAGCCCGGCATATGTCGGCTTGCTCGAGGATTCGATATCAGGCATCGCCGCCCGTTATCCCGGCGACATCGGAGTGGCCGTCATCGTCAACGACTCCGATACGGTAGCCGTCAACGACAGCAGCATATATCCGATGATGAGTGTCTTCAAGCTTCACCAGGCGCTGGCCGTGTGTCATGACCTCGACCGCCGTGGGGTGTCGCTCGACTCGGTAGTGACCCTCTTCCGCGACAGCCTCGACCCCGACACCTGGAGTCCGATGCTCAAGGAGCATCAGGAGGCGGAGATCAAGCTCCCTGTCGGCCAGTTGCTGCGCTACACCCTGACCAGCAGCGACAACAACGCCAGCAACTACATGTTTCATCATCTGGTCGACGTGCGTGCGACCGACAGTCTGATTGCCACGATGATTCCCCGCGCCTCTTTCCGCATCGCCTGTTCGGAAGACGAGATGCAGGCCGACCACGACAAGGCATACTCCAACTACACCTCGCCGCTCGGAGCCGCCATGCTTATCAACAAGGTCTTCACCGACAGCCTTGTCTCCCGGGAGAAGCAGGACCATATCAAGACGTCGCTCGCGGAATGCGTCACCGGCACCGACCGCATCGTGGCTCCGCTGCTCGGCAGGCATGGCGTGAGCGTGGCGCATAAGACCGGCTCCGGTTATGTCAACGAGAGGGGTGAGCTTGTCGCCCATAATGACGTGGCTTATGTATGTCTGCCCAACGGCGTCAGCTATTCGCTTGCTGTATTCGTCAAGGACTTCAAAGGCGACGAAGCGCAGGCGTCGGAGCCTGTCGCCCGCATCTCCGCCGCCGTATATTCAATTCTTTCAGGCGCGCAGTGATCTGGTAATGGTTTTCCGCTATTTTTGACGGAAATTTTGGATATTTAAGATTTGTTAGTAAT
>CECF01039652.1_pt1 | contig 11481 bp, 10 predicted proteins | sample 554751 | NCBI WGS metagenome assembly CECF01 (sample SAMEA3182099, study PRJEB8094) | gut metagenome | biome: human; feature: gut; material: Stool; isolation source: human stools | place: Canada | collected 2012-06-12 | reverse complement strand
CTATAAGCCGAGAGTTTGGCAGTGGCGGTCGCTTTATCGGCGAGCAGATTGCTCAAAAATGCGGCATTGAGTTTTACGATAAAAAAATAATAGAACATGTGGCAAAGGAGCTCGGTATCTCTGAGCAGATTGTTGCAAACCAGGGCGAATATGCACCTGCCGGAAGCATTTTTTCATATGCATTTGTGGGGCGCGACATCACAGGAGTTTCTCTTTCCGACCAGATTTTCAATATCCAGCAGAAGCTCATCAAGGATATTGCGCAAAAAGAGCCATGCGTCATTGTGGGGCGTTGCGCAGACTACATTCTTTCTGACAGGGATGATGTGCTGAATGTTTTTATAGAGGGAAATAAGCCTGAGAAGGCTGCAAGAATAAAAAAGCTCTACCATAAGAGCGATGACGAGGTCAAAAAGCTGCTGAAGGATGTCGATAAAAAGCGCTCGGTAAATTACCGCTACTTCACCGACAAGGAGTGGGGCAACCGAAAAAACTATGACCTGGTGATCAACAGCTCTGTACTTGGGTATGACAAATGTATTGAGCTCATCGCATCCGCATACGCTTAATTCACTTAAGATACATCTTTCCTGCGGTTAAGAAACCGTTTTCTTATTTTACGAAAAACGTAAATAGAATTACAACCTGTGTGTAATATAAAAAATACTCCTGCATAAACTGTAACAACAGAATATGCAGGAGTATTTTTTGAAATCATATATTGAGACAAGGGCGGTGGAAATCGCCAACTACATAGTTGAAAACAATGCCACGGTGCGTCAGGCTGCAAAGCAGTTTGGCATCAGCAAATCCACTGTGCACAAGGATATCACGGATGCTGACAGGCTACTTCGCATTGACCCGGAGCTTGCCGCAAAAGCGCGTCACATTCTCGATATCAACAAGTCCGAGCGCCATATCCGCGGCGGACTTGCCACCAGAGAGAAGTATCTGCATCTGCCTCATGTGCATGCCGGCTGAGTGCATGGATGCTTCTATCCCTGCATTGCCAGGTGCGCAGCTTTCCGTTAATTCAAGGCCGGTGTCACATGACTTGTGAGCACACCGTACAGCCACTTGCCCTCATCGCTTAGATCCTCATAGGTAAAGCCGCTTGTCTTATCGCAGGCAGGTGTTAGAAGCGCAGATTTTTCGTCCTTATTGGACAGATTCCAGCACACATAGCTGATGCCGTAGCTGTCGAGCAGGCTGATCCAGCTGTTTGCGGAAGCTATGTCCACCTGACCGTTTCCGTCGGCGCTGCAGATGCCAAACTCTGATACAAATATCGGCAGTCCGGCGTCTGCCGCCGATTTTAGCTTGTTCTGCAAGTCCTCCTTGTGGGTTGCGGCATAGAAATGCAGTGTATACATGATATTATCATAGCCTGTGATTGGGTCCTTGACTGCCTCATCCACATCCTGGCTCCAGTTAGGTGTGCCTATCAGTATGACCGCATCCTTGTCGTAGCTTCTGATTGATGGAATGACCTCGCTGGCGTAAAACTTCACATCGCCCCAGGTCGCACCTTTGCACGGCTCATTACAAATCTCGTAAATCACGTTGTTGTACGAGGCATACTGCTGTGCCATTTTGGCAAAAAATGTCTTTGCCACATCACTGTAGCGGTTTGGATTGCCATCGTTTAACACATGCCAGTCGATGATGACATACATATCATTGTTGAACGCAAACTGCACTCCGTTTTGCACAAGTGTCTCAAGCTGCTGCCTGTCACCGTCTGTGCAATAGCCGCCGCTTTCGTAGGTGTACATGGCAAGCCTTACCACGTTTGCTCCAAAGCTTTTCAGCGTGGCAAAGCAATCATTGGTCACATACTGTGGATACCACGCAAGACCATGCGTGCTGACACCGCGAAGCTGCACCTCGTTATTATTTTGGTCAACGAGCTTGCTGCCCTCCACATGCAGCTTACCGTTTACTGACGGACAGGCAAGAACTGAGCTCTCCTGTCCGTTTTCTGTGGTGAGCTGCTCTGTTCCAGCCGGATTCTGATTTTCCGTACTGTTTTCTGTACTGCTCTGCGTACTGTCCTCTGTATTATTTTCTGTAGAGTTCACCGACTCAGTGGCTTTCTCACCGGTCTGTGATTCTGTCTCTTTGTTGCCCTTGTTACCGCATCCTGTAAAAATCCCAAGCACCAGCACTGCAACCAATACCAATGCTATATATTTCTTCATATTGTTATACTGTCTGACTGATTACTGAATTGATGTAACCTTGTAGTCCTCAGCCTCTACAGTCTCCTTTAATTTCTCATCGGAAATGTCAGAGCTTAATGTCACTACTGCAGTTCCGCTCTCATGGCTTACTGCTGCCTCACTAACTGCATCAAGCGCCTCGAGGGCCTTCTTTACTCTTGCCTCGCAGTGGCCGCACATCATTCCTTCGATATTCATTGTCTTTGTCATTGATTTTTCCTCACTTTCATTTGGTTTATTTGTTTTGTTTTTTCTATCTAGTGTTGCTTTTCTGTCATGCTTAGGATCATACACCCTGCACAGATTCAGCCGCAGGGCATTGGTAACAACGCAGAAGCTCGACAGGCTCATCGCCGCCGCTCCAAACATCGGATTGAGCTTCCATCCTAATAAAGGATACCACAAACCGGCCGCAAGTGGAATACCTATTACATTATAGAAAAATGCCCAGAACAGATTTTCGTGTATATTTGTCAATGTAGCACGGCTTAACCGCACTGCTGCCGGTACATCTATCAGGCGACTCTTCATCAGGACAACATCCGCTGCATCTATTGCCACATCACTTCCCGCGCCGATTGCAATTCCTATATCCGCACGTGTGAGCGCCGGTGCATCATTGATTCCGTCACCAACCATGGCTACCCTGCCCTGTTTTTTTAGCTTCCTTATGACAGCCTCCTTACCATCCGGAAGCACACCTGCGATGACTTCGTCCACTCCCGCCTGCTTTCCAATGGCATTGGCAGTCTGCTCGTTGTCACCGGTGAGCATAACAACTCTGATACCCATATTTTTAAGCTGTCTGACAGCTTCCGGACTGTCCTCCTTTATTGTATCTGCAACGGCTATGATACCGCAAAGCCTGTCATCTGCGGCAAAGAACAGAGGAGTTTTTCCTTCCTTTGAAAATTCGACAGCTTTCGCGCGCATATCATCTGACACTTCTACAAATTTGCTGACAAAAGCAAGCTTTCCTGCTTTTATCATTTTGCCTGCAAGTGTTGCAGTCAGACCATTTCCCACAACAGCGCTAAATTCTGTCACCTCTGCGACAGCGATTTCATCCGTTTTAGCGCGCTCCATAATGGCCTTTGCAAGCGGATGCTCGCTCTTGGCCTCTACTGATGCGGCTATTGCAAGAAGCTTTCCGGCATTATTGCCGGTTCCCTCAAAAAATGTCTCATCCGGCACGATATCCGTCACCTTCGGCTCACCGCTTGTTATGGTGCCTGTCTTATCAAGAGCCACAATCTGTGTGCGGCCTGTTGCCTCAAGGCTTGCCGCTGTCTTGAAGAGTATACCGCTCTTTGCGCCCTTGCCATTTCCTACCATTATCGCAACAGGAGTTGCAAGTCCGAGTGCACACGGGCAGCTTATCACAAGCACAGAAATACCTCTGGCAAGCGCAAAGCCCACGGTCTCACCGGCTATAAGCCATGCTATTATTGTAATGATTGCAATTGTAATAACCGCCGGCACAAATACTCCCGATACCCTGTCTGCGATTTTTGCAATAGGTGCCTTTGTCGCTGCGGCATCAGAAACCATCTGTATAATCTGTGAGAGTGTGGTGTCTTCGCCTACTCTGGTTGCGCGGCATTTTATAAAGCCTGACTGGTTCACTGTGGCAGCGCTTACTGCATCTTTCGGCTGCTTATCCACAGGGATGCTCTCTCCTGTGAGTGCCGATTCGTTGACAGCGGTTGTTCCATCTATTATTTCACCGTCCACAGGGATATTTTCCCCGGGTCTGACCACAAAGATATCGCCCTTTTTCACTGCATCCACAGAAATTTCCTGCTCCACGCCATCCCTTACAACGGTTGCTGTCTTTGGGGCAAGCTGCATCAGGCTTTTTAAAGCGTCTGTTGTTTTGCCCTTTGAGTGCGCTTCAAGCATTTTTCCGACAGTAATCAGTGCCAAAATCATGGCAGCCGACTCAAAGTAAAACTCATGCATATATGACATGACCGCATCCATATCGCCCTTCACCTGCGCAGCTGTCATGGCAAAAAGTGCATACACGCTGTATCCAAACGATGCCGCAGAGCCAAGCGCAACAAGCGTGTCCATGTTGGGAGCGCCATGAATCAAGCCCTTAAAGCCACTGATAAAAAACTTCTGGTTTATGACCATTACCGCCACTGTAAGCAGAAGCTGCAAAAGCCCCATAGCCACATGGTTTCCATTGAAAAACTCAGGCAACGGCCAGCCCCACATCATATGTCCCATGGAAAAATACATGAGAACAACTAAGAATGTGAGCGATGCTATAAGCCTGTTTACAAGCTTCGGTGTCTCCCTGTCTACAAGCGCATCCTGCGCTGCCTTTAGCTGCTCTAAGCTGTTATTCGCTTTGTCATTTTCTGACTCTGTTGCTGTGCCTTTGGGACTCGCTCCATAGCCCGCCTGCTCTACTGCCTCTACAATCTGCGCATCTGTCGCGCTTCCCTCGACTCCCATCGAGTTGGTCAAAAGGCTGACAGAGCAGCTCGTCACACCATCAACCTTAGAGACCGCCTTTTCCACTCTGGCAGAGCATGCCGCACAGCTCATTCCTGTAACTGTATATTGCTTCATACTGTCTGTATTTCCTTCTTTCTACTATTCGAATCTAACTATTCAGAAGCCTTTTCTAAAATCTCTCAATTCCTGTCACCTTGAAATCCAGTCTTTCGATGGCAAATGTGATTTCCTCATCGCTTAGCGCTCTGGTTGCCTCAACATGTGCCACGCCATGCTTTAAATCCACATCTGCCGATACTCCGCTCATCTTCTGAAGTGAGCGTGTGACTGAGTTCTTGCAGTTCATGCAGTGCATTCCGTCTATGTGCACATCTGCTCTCGTGACTATCTCGCCTGTAAGCTGTACTGTGGCTTCCTCGTCCTCCTTCATGGCTCCACCGCCACAGCAGGCACCCTCGCCCTTTGAATGCTTAATAGTCTCCTTTAAGCCCACGATCACCAGTGCGGCAATTATTGCTATTATTAATATTGTGATTAGTGTACTCATTTTTATACCCGCCTTCTTATAATGCTACTTCATAAGCTTCTGCAGTGTGTTCAAAAGCTCATCTATTGTCTCATCCTTGCCGGCTCTTATGTCATCTGCCACACACGTCTTTATATGATTGGCCAAAAGGACTTTATTGAAGCTGTTGAGCGCAGCATTTGCGGCCGCCACCTGTGTGATGATGTCAGGGCAGTAGCAATCCTCATCCAGCATACGCTTGATTCCACGGATCTGCCCCTCTATACGGCTAAGTCTGTTGATGAGATCCTTATATTCCTTCTCTGACCGCTCTTTTTTGCGGTTGCAGCAACAGCATTTGGTTTCTTTTTCTACCATGGGTGCCTCCCTTCTTTCTTCATTCGTAACTGTTCAGTACCTTCACAGTTGCATTTGTTGCACATGTCTAACCATACCCATTATGGGTATCCGTCTTCAAGAGCATTATATACCCCGGCAGGGTATATTTCAAGGGCAGATTTCCTTATTGAGAAATTTTCATGTTATACCATACTTTTATAATAAAAGCATGCAAGCTGTGTCCTGTCCCTCAGCTGCAGCTTTTCAAGTATGACACTGATATAGTTTCGTACGGTTCCCTCACTCAGATACAGCTCATCCGCTATTTCCTTGTTGTTTAGTCCTTCTGCAACCAGCTCTATGATTGAAAGCTCCTTGTCGCTTATATCATAGCTCTTCATTGCGTCAATGAACCGGGCCTGACCGGTGCCTGATGAGGCTTTACCATCAGCTTTGAACAGGTGTGGTATCCTGTCCATTATCTGTGTTCCAAACACTGTCTGTCCGTTGTTTACAGCTCTAAGTGCCGGGGCGATACTCTCAAAGGCCTGTTTTAGTATATAGCCCTTCGCCCCCAGCGAGATTGCTTTTACAATGTATTCATCATCCGAAAATGTGGTCAGAAGAAGTATTTTGGCATCCGGATATTTTGCGAGTATTTTTTCTGCTGCTTCAAGACCTGTCATGCCCTGCATCCTTATATCCATGAGCATCACATCGGGCAGATGCTCCTCGTACAGCCTTACCGCCTGCTGTCCGCTGTCTCCAACCGCAGACACCTCTATGTCATCCTGTGCGCTCAGTATTGTATTCAGCGAAAGTGATACGAGATTATCATCATCTATTATTACTATTTTCATGTCCTGTTCCTTTCTTTTTCAAGCCTTGATTTTTATGTATATCCTCACTTCTTCATGAGCGTCACAAATATCATAAAACCATCGTCTGCCTTTATACGCATGGTTCCTCCTATCGCTGCAACACGCTCTTTTATATTTTTTATGCCTATTCCATCTCCTGTTTCTCCCGAGAGCCTTCTTTCGTCAGCCGATGTGCCGTTGTCCATTATCTCAAGCTGGTAAAAGGCGGGATGCTCTCTGACTATTATCCTGATTTCATCGCCGTTACTGTGCTTAACTGCGTTGTTTACTGCTTCCTTTGCAATTGCAATAAAAGCATACTTGACATCTCTGGGCAGATTATCCTCACAGTCGTATTCGAGTGAAAATGCAAATGCACTGTCTGTAGGCTTAAGCTTCGCAAGCGCCTGACGCAAATCGACCGATTCATCATACAAATCATGAACGCTTTTTCTCATGCTGTCCATTGCCGTATCGAGTGTACTCTTTAGGTCTGCGATAGGCGCTTTAAGCTTTTCATCGGTATTTATCACACCGATTGCTCCCACCTGCAAAATAGAGCGCGTAATCATGTGACCCACGTTGTCGTGTATCTCCCTTGCGATACGGTTTCTCTCCTTTAGCGTGGCATTGTATATCTGCGCATTCTGCTTCTCGATAAGCTGGTGATTCATCTGCTCCATAAGCATGTCGTGCTCCATGGACGCATCTCTCATACTGTGCAGCTTCATCTGATACCCCAAAAGCAGCTCTGTGAAATACGAAAGCATTACCGCCAAAGCCATGAGTATCGCAACCTCCGGGATATAAAAAATCCCAGATGCTCCATGTTTTATTTTTAAACCACAGACCACCAATTCTGCTATCCACACTAAGGTTGCAGCCATCCTCGACACTGTGTATTTTTTCTTTCTGAATACCATCGCTGCATACGGCAGCATAAAAAATGATGGTGCAAAAAATAATCCGGACAGAATATAAACCGCCAGAATCAAATCCAAAGCCCGGTCTGCCGTTTCGCTCTCATTAGCAGGACTCATCTGCGGCACATCCTGCATGTCTATAAATGTGCACACGATTATTCCTGTAAGTATGCACGCTATCATGACGTAATCGACCTGAAGGGATACCACCATAAGCATCACGCATGATAGAACTATTAAAAACTGACTACATATCTTATACATCAAAAGCCTCCATTTCCGTAAAATAAGCTTACAACAAATTCCATCAAACGTCACTATGACAAATGTCATTTTTTACACAACCATGCCTCATCCAAACATAAATACGAATGTGACATTTGACACTTACTTTCCGGCACGCCATATAGTAATCTGTTATTGAGCCAAATATCAGGCTTGCAACCGAAAAATACAACATTATGGAGGCAATTTAATGGATACAACCAAAAATGCGATAGAAGTAACCAACCTTGTAAAACGCTACAAGGAGCTTGTGGCACTCGACCATTTCAATCTAACCGTTAAAACAGGCGAGATTTTCGGACTGCTCGGTCCAAACGGTTCCGGAAAGACCACCACTATAAACTGCATACTCTCCCTGCTCACATACGACAAGGGCGATATAACGGTATTCGGGCAAAAAATGCACTCAAACAGTTACGATATCAAACGCGAAATCGGCGTGGTCATGCAGAATGTGGCCGTGTACGACGAGCTGACTGTATATGAAAATATCGACTATTTCTGCGGTCTTTACGTGAGTGACAAAAAGCTCCGCGAAAAATATGTAAAGGAAGCAATGGATTTCGTGGATATAGCGGATTGCAGCAAATTTCTGCCAAAGAAGCTCTCCGGCGGACTTTTGAGACGACTCAACATCGCGTGTGGCATAGCACACAAGCCAAAGCTCATCTTCTTCGATGAACCAACCGTGGCTGTCGATCCTCAAAGCAGAAACAAGATTCTGGAGGGCATCAAAAAACTAAACCGTGATGGTGCGACAATCATCTACACCTCACACTACATGGAGGAGGTTGAGCAGCTCTGTGACCGAATACTCATCATGGACAAGGGCAAGGCTCTCGCGCTCGGCACAAAGGATGAGCTAAAGCGCATGATCAAAAATACAGAGACAATAAACGTAGAAATCGCAGACCTGTCAGAAGCACAGCTTGACGAATTAAGGCAGCTAAACCATGCATATCAGGTCAGCTTTGAAAACGGACAGCTTCGGATTTATTTCAGTGGCGGACGCCACAATATAATCCATGTGCTTGATTATCTAGAGCAGAATAATCTGTCCTTCGGTCAGGTGTACACGCAGCTTCCAACTCTTAACGACGTATTCTTAGAGATTACAGGAAAGGAGCTTAGGGATTGATGAATGGATTAAAGACATTTTTTCACAACATGAAATATACCATGCTCAGCACGTTTCGTCTGAAAACAACCCTTTTCTGGACACTCGCTTTTCCACTGCTGCTCGCCACCTTTATGTATATGGCATTCGGAAATCTGTTTGAAAAGGATGAAATGTTTAAGACAATAAATGTAGCAGTGGTTGAATCTGAAAATGATGACGCTCTGATGAGCGTGCTTGAGTCTCTTGATGTAAACCATACCGATTCAGCCAGTAAATCCGACGACAAGGACGACCGCACAAATTCATTTTCAGACCTCATAAACATGAAGATAATGGATGACTCAGCAGCCCAAAAAGAATTAAATAACCAAAAAGTCACCGGCATTATTTACACAGAGGATGCTTCACTGGTAGTGGATGAAAACTCATACAATGCCACAATACTTGAATCCATCCTGACACAGTACAAACAGCAAAAGGACGTATTTACAAACATAGCAAAGACAAATCCGGCTGCACTTGAGACTGCAATTGCCGGGCTTTCTGACACCAGATCAGAGTATAAAGAGATTTCTCTTTCATCGGGAAATCAGGATGAATACACCAATTACTTTTACGCTGTATTTGCGATGAGCTGCCTGTTCGCCTCATTTTCAGCTGTGACAGCCACAAACCGTCTGCTTGCAAACACAAGTCCTCTCGGCATGCGAAAAAGCCTTGCAGCTCTAAGCAAAAACATACTGATTTTTTCAGAGTATATCTCACTCTTAATCATCCATTTTGTTGTCGAGCTAATTGCATTAGTCTACCTGACACTACTCGGTGTGGACTTCGGAAACAAATATCCGGCAATCATCCTGACACTGTTTTTCGGCTGCATGATAGGTCTTTCAATCGGAGTGATAATAGGTGCCATTCCTAAGCTTACAGAGGGCAGCAAAATCGGTATCTCTGTCGGAATCGGCATGGTACTTTCCGTGCTTGCGGATCTATGCGCCAACGGTATAAAAGATATGATTGAGCACAAGCTTCCGATTGCTAACCGCCTCAACCCTGCCTGTCTCATATCCGACTGCTTTTACTCGCTCAACGTATATGACAGCTACGACAGATTTTTCAGAAATATATCAATAATGGCAGTTGAATCAGTGATTCTTTTAATCATTGCCTTTGCACTACTTCGGAGGGAAAAATATGCAAGTATTTAAATCATATTTCAAAATACTCAACAGACATATGGGCCAGATGATTATGTACCTGTCCATATTCATAGGTGTCATGGTTGTTCTCACTGCGACACGCACAAACAAAGCTGAAGGTGATTATGAGGCCATCAAGCCCAAATTTGCGGTATTTGACTACGACAAATCATCTGAAAGCAAAGCTCTGACAGAGTATCTTAAAAAGACATGCATCAAAAAAAATATCAAAAATGACAAAAAAGAAACTATGCAGGATGAGCTTTTTGCCAGAAATGTAAACTGTATTCTCATCATAAAAGAAGGCTTTAGTCTCGATGTCGTGACCATACCCGGTACACAGGCCGCGACCACATTTGAGTCTGCCATAAACAGCTTTACGAAAACGTACAATACCTACATCGCCTCCGGCTACTCTGAAGCTGATGCTCTAGCCGCAGTAAACACCTCGCTAAGTCAAAAGGCTTCTGTCTCACTGCTCAGCGGAAAAAGTGTCACCTCGCACTCAGGGATATACTACTGCTTCAGTTATCTGGGATGGGTGCTCCTTGTCATGATGATTGCAGGTATAGCTCCTGTCCTTCAGGTTTTCTCCAAAAAAGAAATCAAGGAGAGAACATCCTGCTCATCCTATAAATTTGCAAACTACAACCGCGAGCTGCTTTTGGGTGTGATTTTAACCGGACTTGTGGTATGCGCTGTAATTTTTGTCTCAGCTACAATCATGTTTAAGGGAAGCACATTCTCGTTTTCAGGCCTCCTGTTCACACTCAACATGCTCTGCTACATGCTCGTTTCACTGGCATTTGCCTTTTTCATAAGTAAAATCACCTCAAACAGTGAGATACTGAACATGTTTGCGAACACAGTGTCACTCGGCATGGCATTCCTGTGCGGTATATTTGTGCCGGAGGAATTTCTAGGTGATGGCATCATAAAAGCCGCCCACTTCCTGCCTGCCTACTGGTACAACCAGGCTGTAAAAAATATTGACTTTCATCCGGTCAGGGAGCTTGGCTTCATTTTCATGTGCATGGGAATACAGCTGCTGTTTGCCGCCGCAATAATTGTCGTTGCCCTTCGCATCACAAAAGCGCCTGACGGCATCAAAAAGCATGCAGTAGCTGCAGCTGCTCATAAATAGCTCTGCCTCATATGAATATATACAACGAAAAAGCCGGTACATCATGTTTCCATGAATGTACCGGCTTCTAATACTTAGCAGTCCGTACGGGAATCGAACCCGTGTTTCCGCCGTGAGAGGGCGGCGTCTTAACCGCTTGACCAACGAACCGTATATTATAATATCATGGTCAAACGAATAATGCAAGTATTTTTTTAATTTTTTTCAAAAAAAATTTTCCGTTCATTTACCTTAAACATTTTCCCTTTAAATGCTTCTGGCTTTAATTCCATTTTCGTCCCTATGTATGCTCTGTGACAATCTATTATATTCCGGCTCATCATCCCAAAGCACGCGTTCTTATCCTCATATTTTATTTATACGTTTTCCTCTTGAATAAGATTATACACCTCTTTGGTCACACGGAGCGCTTTTC
>CECF01007111.1_pt1 | contig 11548 bp, 8 predicted proteins | sample 554751 | NCBI WGS metagenome assembly CECF01 (sample SAMEA3182099, study PRJEB8094) | gut metagenome | biome: human; feature: gut; material: Stool; isolation source: human stools | place: Canada | collected 2012-06-12 | reverse complement strand
ATATACATCAGCCTTTTCTGAATTAATCGAAGTATAAGAACATTCTATAGAGAGCGACATAGGGCGTGACGTAAAGTCAATTCCATCAATTCTATGTTCTGTTCCATCAAAACTATAACTTCCTAAGAATAGCTCGCCTGCGGCATAATTACTCCATTTGCTAGGAGCATTCCTACTAAATTTGTTTTTAACCGACAATCCATGATTATCTGTTTCGGGCAAACGTCCATTATGGTCATATGCAACACTTCTTAACGTCACCTCTCCTTTTTCAGCCATTGTAGAAGGAACAACAAACCATGTGTTCAAAGGATTAGAACCTAAATAACAGGTATTTTGATTTATCGTTACCCAACCGTCAGGCTCATTGCAAATTATCTTCGTTTTATTAAACCGTTCTTTCCCTAAATATGTTACTGAACCGCCTGCAGTAAGCTCACAATTTATTGTTTCGTGGATTTGCGAGAAGTCGCCGTTGGGAACATCGGTAGCGGCTTCGGTGGTGAACTGAGTCGAATACAAATCTTCACGGATGAAAATAGAATAACCGGTAGCAGGGGTTAATCCTTCATAAACAAACCATTTGTTAGTGGCATCATAAGTCGGGACATAACTCTTATCTTTGGTAAGTATCTCAAACCATCCTTTTTCGATTGCAAGATTCATAAAATCGGCGGAAAGACCGTCAATCTTGACACGCGCCCAAGTGGCAAACGGATCAAAAGTGATTGTAGGCTCCACCCAAGCCACCTTGACTTCCACTTCACCTTTCGCCTTACCATTATAATATAATGCGACGGGCTGAACGGCGCGGCGGTCAACCGGCAAGCGGAGTGTGTAGGTGTAGATATTACCGCCCTTTGCAACCGGCGCACCGGTAACACATTCGGATTCGGGACCTCCTTCCGAGCGGGTCTTGAACGAAATCTTTGAGAAGTCATCGCCATCAAAATAGATGTCGACTGCCACTTCCTCCTTGTCGTAGGGCTTATCGGCAGCCGCTCTTAGCTCAACCGATACGGGGATTGTGACATAAGTAAGAGTAACGGGCTCGCTCACACGGGTTTTCTCATCTTTCACGATAAGCGAAATCTCGTGAGTACCTTCGGGCAGACGCTTGACAAATTCAGTCACGTCGACCATCGCTATCTTGTCGGGATTGTTGAACAGTCCCAAAGCCGTAACACCTTCCGCCTTCAGCTTAGCCTGAGTGTCGGCATCAGCCTTGAAGAGATTTACCGATGTGCCAAATGACGGCGCGTATGGTGCTTCCGTGTTGGTTGAAGTCACTGAAAGTAGAGCTTCCGCAATTTTTCCGTCGGCGGAGATATTGAATTTCAACGGGTCGCCGGTGTATGACCCAATCTTTGCCGACAGCGTTTCGCCCGGAGTGAATCCCTCCACAGTCACCTCGGGGGGAGCGGCAGAGAAAAAGTCGTTGCTGAGGTCAATCTCCACAGTCTCAACCTCATCGATATTGTCGTCAAAAGTGATTGAAAGCGTAGGATTGCCCACCTGTCCGGCGTTGACATCATATTTAACGCGATACAAGAAAGCCGCCTCGGCGCTGAAATTCTTTGGATTAAGATGCGCCTCCTTGCCGTTGACATAGGTAGCCGCCATAGTGACATTGATGAAACCGGGGGTAACATATTTGGTGGCGCCGTCAACTCCGGTCACGGTCACTTCCCCGGTATTTTTATCGCTTTTCAGCGTTGTGGAGTAATTTCTGAAATAGCTCTTGAAAGCATCGGTATAAGTCACCTCGACAAGAGAGTTGGCAAGCGTCGCAGTCATGTCGACGGTAGACACAGTCTGCTCGGTCACTCTCAGTGTCTGCACGCCATAGACGTAAGGTTTGTCGCCCTGGTCGAGCGGGTCGCCGTAATATGCCTCGATGGTATATGCACCTGCCCTGACACCGGCTTCCATGTTTTCCTCGAACTCCGCCACGGTAGCATATTCAACGGGTGTACCTCCTACGGGAGTAAGACGAATACTGAATTGGTCGACGGTCGGGAAATTGGGTACATCCGCCGTCACATCGGCTCGTCCTCCGGAGGCAAGATTGCCCAGCTCACCGGAAGCCGTGAGGTTAAGTACAATCGTACCCTTTCCGCCACCAGCCTCCTGCCACGGATTCTCGCCCGAACATGCCGCCAGCAACATCGCGGCTGACAACGCCATAGCGTAACTTCCTAATCTTATTTCCATTATCATTAATGATTAGTTATATATCTAAACCTATCACCAAGCACACGACATCTGCCGGTAATTGGCACAAACAGACACAACTTTGTCCGGAATGTACAAAAATACGTAGAATTATTGGAATTAGAAAATTTTAGCCAAAATTCGCAAAAATTGTCACAGAATTTTTATACAGGAGGTCGAGATGAGAGATAAATCTTTTCCCGCAGGGAAAAATCCGTGTTTAGCCGGGGTGTTGAGCGAAGCGATCCCCCCGGAAAGCATCGCATAGGCGGATTTTCCGCTAGGAATCATCTCGGAGCACGATTGATGATTCCCTGACGGGAAACATTCTCATTTTGATTAATTTCCGTAGGTTTCGCTTCGCTCAACACTACGGCTAAGTTTTGATGATACCCTACGGGCAACACCACCTCACTCGCAACGCGGGCAACACCATCCCTCTCGTAACGCGGGTAACAAAAAAAATGGGTTGTGCCGGTCGGCACAACCCATTTGACGGTTATTTATATAAATTACTTATTGCAACTTCTTGACGTTAATTCCAACCTCAATAACAGTGGTCTTCTCGATAATCTCGGGGAGACTGCGCAATACAGGCTCCATCATTGACGCCATAGAGCCGAATGTCGGGTCGGAGCTCATAGCCTCCATCGCCATCTGGATAAATTCCTCATCGGAGAATATCGGTGACACAGCCACGAGGATAGGCTTAAGGAAATCAGTGCCAAGGGCAAAGTATTCCATATTCTCATAATAGCCGCTTTTGTCCGCCCCATAAACCACGGGGAAACCGCTTACAAGGTAAGGAACTACATCCTGCGCTACATTCATGAGAATCGACATGGTGTCGACGCTTCTTGACTTACCGCCCTGATTTATGACATTGGCGATAATAGCCGAGGGATTGAGGAAAAGGCGAAGCTCGCCTGCCTTTGTCACAACATATTGTGCAAGGTTGACCGGAGCAGAACTATAGGCACCGGTAGTAGTGTCAAGATAGGTGGCGGTGATATTTCCATCGGCAAGGAAAGTAACATCTTTCAATGCCATACCGAGCAGATTGTTGATTGAAGCGGGATTGCCGTCGGGACCCTCGATGCTTACAAAAGCAAGAGCCATTGTGACAAGTTCACCCATCTGCAACTCGAAGCCGGGCATCAGTTCAGCTTTCTTTTCCGATTCCCACAACACATGAATACCGTTGTAGTTTACAGCCGGACCGGCAGAGGGGTCTTCCGGATCATACCATGCGTTAGGCTCATTATAAATCTCCCATTTTGAACCGGCAAGGGAGCCATCTTTCAATGCTGCATCAGTGATGTTAAATTCCAGGGCACCATCGGCAATCTTTCCGGCATAGCTGAAGGTGACAAATTCTGTCTCTCCTTCACCGTTAAATTCATTGTCGGCATTCAGCTCCACTGTCAGTTCATTAGTCACAGATCCGGGGATAACACCGCATGTAGGTATATTCATGAGTGCATCCAGATTGGGGTCGTCAGCTTTGCTTGCCGGAGCCTGTATCATACCCATAAGCTCAGAGATATCGAGCGGCTCACCTGAGAGAACCAATTTCGCCGATGTCTTGCCCGGCTCGGTCGTCACCACAACCTGTTTGCCGAGAAGCGCACTGCCGTTGTAAGTCAGTTTCAGTCCCGAGGCATCGGTGTAAGTAGTCTTATAACCGGGGATGTCCACATCTTTTTTAGTCACGTTGGTAAAATTCAGATATATCGACGACCGTTCGATGCTACCGTCATAATCATATGTACAGTAATCGGTCTCGCCGTTTCCGGAAAAAACGAATTTATCCTCATTTACAACATCTTCAAGTTCCACTGTAAAAGTAACCGAAGTCGAGCCGGGAAGAACCTGGAGGCTCTCGGCACGGGCGTTGTCAATCAATGCCACAGTGATTTCTCCGAGATAATTGTTAACAGCATCAGGTATAAATGTAACCTGGGCATTATCAACAATTTCACCGGCAGAAGTAAAAATCAGTCCTTCCCCGGATTTATAGGTTACCGGTTGCGAGGGCACTGTGAACGGAGCATCATCATCATTTTCACATGCGGTAAACAAGCACACCGCACATGCCATCGAAAGAAGTGATAAAAGATTCTTTTTCATTTCCATTACTATATTTAGATAAACAAAAAACTATCACACATCATATCATGAAGGAGACAGTAAAATTTATAATCGGGCGCAAAGTTAAACAAAAAACCGTCTATAATATCAAAAATCGGTAAAATATCATATCATTGTCGACATCATATCCAACAAACGCTACGTTTAATCAAATTAAATCGGTAACTTTGCCCACCAAACTCAATACAAAAAGCAATGGCATCATTTAAATGGGCGACATTTTTAATAATAGCCCTCTCTTTAAATTCATGTATTAGCAAGGAACCGCTGAATGCCGAGTGTGACATAACGGCAGCCTCTCTACCCGGCGTAGAGCTGACCCGCGAACCTATCATAACCAATGATAAAGTGACATTTATTGTAAAATCAGGGACTAATGTGCGCAGCCTGTCACCGCAATTTGAACTCACACCCGGCGCGGTGATAAATCCGCCGAGCGGCACCATCCTCGACTTCTCGACACCGCAACGCTATGTAGTGACATCAGAAGACCGCGAACAGCACAAGGCATATACGGTCACAGTACAAGCCGGGAGCACGGTAAATCTCAATTATGATTTCGAGAATGTCAGGGTGATAAGCAAAAGCAACTATTCCTATGATGTATTTTATGAGATAGGGACCAACGGTGCTGAAGCGTTTTCATGGGCAAGCGGCAACGCCGGATTCGCCCTTACCGGACTCGGCAGAGGTCCCGAGACATTCCCGACTTATCAGGGCGACAACGGTGTAAGCGGGAAGTGTGCTGTCATGGAAACTCGCTCCACAGGTGCTTTTGGCAAGCTTGGCAAGAAACCCATGGCGGCAGGCAGTGTGTTCATAGGGAAATTTGACATCACCAACGCGCTGGCACATCCGCTTGAAGCGACACAGTTCGGAATGCCGTTTTTCAATGAGCCCAAAATACTTGAAGGCTACTACAAATATACTCCCGGCCCGACTTACTACCAAGCGGACGGCGGCAACCTGATAGAAGTGCCAGGTAAGAAAGACGGATGCAGCATCAAAGCGGTATTCTTTGAAGTCACACCGGGCATGGAAATGCTCGACGGCACCAACTTCATGTCGGAAGACAACCCGAACATAATTGCCACGGCAGTCTTGGTCAATGAGGACCCCGTTGAGGAATGGACCAGATTTTCCATTCCCTTCATCCCGCGACCGGGCAAGGAGATTGACAAAGAAAAACTCCGGGAAGGAGGTTACAGCATCAGCATAGTATGCTCTTCAAGCGTTGACGGTGATTATTTCTCCGGGGCACTTGGGAGCAAGCTCCAGATTGATGAAATGAGCCTTATTTGCGATGATATTGAAAACCAATAATTTTACCGATTAATGAAACTCCAGAGATACAGCCTTTTGCTATGTGCATTGCTCACATCCATGATATTAAAGGCTCAAAGCGATGAGCCCAAGAGCCTTCAATGGTCGTCACACCTTGGATTTGAATATGAAGTCTATGCGGCAGTCAATATCGGCGGTGCATCGCCCATACCCCTTCCTGCCGAGATACGCCATATCGACGGATACAATCCAAACCTTAACCTGCAGATAGGCACTACGATAACCAAATGGCTCACCCCGTCGCGGAGATGGGGCGTATCGGTCGGTCTGCGGCTTGAGGAGAAAGGAATGAAGACACGCGCCACAGTCAAAAACTATGGAATGGAAATCGTGATGGACGGAAACAGCGTGAGCGGCAACTGGACCGGGAAAGTACGCACCGTATATCACTCCAAGCAGATTGCGTTCCCGATAATGGCAAATTTCAAAATTAACAATCGCTGGAAGGTAAATTTCGGTCCCTACCTGGCTCTTGCACTCAACAACGACTTTAACGGAGAGGTCCATGACGGCTATCTAAGGGAGGGAGGACCGACCGGCAACAAAGTGACATTTGAAGGGGATGCCTACGCTACCTACGATTTTTCCGATGATATACGTCTCTTTCAATGGGGACTCCAGGCGGGAGGCTCATGGCTCGCGCTGAGACATCTGGTCGTAAACGCAAATCTCACATGGGGACTGAACGACATATTCAATTCATCGTTCAAAACCGTGACTTTCAATCTATATCCGATATATCTTAATTTCGGATTCGGATACGTGTTCTAATCAGTCTATGCGTTGTAGAGGTAACGCTTTATAGAGCGTTTCGGAGTCTTTTCAAATTCGTTGGCAATCAACTGTATGCGGTCGACGCGCTCGTATGGTGCCACGAGTTTGTTAAGGTCGGCGAGTATGCGGTCCATCTCCTCGGGAAGCTGCTCATTGGTTATGCCGAATTTATCCATAGCCTCATAATCGGGATATACGAGCGCCACGAGACGATTGTTACGCTCCACGACAAGACTCTCGGCGACGTATGGCATATTGTTAAGCTTCGCCTCAATCTCCTCGGGATAGATATTCTGACCGTTTGACGACAGAATCATGGTCTTGTACCTGCCTTTTATAAATATAGTACCGTCATCGGAGCGTGTACCCATGTCGCCGGTGTGAAGCCATCCTTCCGGGTCTAACACGGCTTCCGTAGCGGCGACATTCTTGTAGTAGCCTTTCATGACATTGACTCCGCGCACACATATCTCACCCGGGATGTTGACAGGATCATCACTCAATATCTTGCTGTGCATGATATGAGGCAAAGTCCTTCCCGACGACCCTACGACAAACTGCCGCCAAGGTGTATAACTGATGAGCGGCCCGCACTCCGTCATACCGTAACCCACGGTGAAGGGAAACTTTATGCGGTGTAGAAACTCCTCTACCTCATGGTTGAGCGGCGCGCCTCCTACAATCACTTCCTCAAACTCACCGCCGAAAGCCTCAACAAGCTTGCGGCGTATGATTGCGTAAAACGCCTTGTCGACACCCGGCACCTGAAGCGCCCATCTGACACCCTTCTTTGTGAGCATGGGAAGTATCTGCTTGCGGTATATCTTCTCAAGTATAAGAGGCACACATATCACAAGATTAGGTTTTACCTGTGAAAGAGCCTTAAGGAGAAGATTAGGTGTGGGGAGTTTGCCGAACACGGTAATATGAGTGCCGACAGCAAGCGGCACAAGCATGTCAAATGCACAGCCGTAGGCATGGGCAAGCGGAAGGAACGACAGGCATCGCGACCCCTGGTAATGCAGACGCGAGGATATGCCGAAACTCACATTTCCCCACAGGTTGCGGTAGGTAAGCATCACACCCTTTGAAAAGCCTGTAGTGCCGGAAGTATAGTTAAGTACCGCCACGGCATCATCGTCGGGAGTCACGTAACGAACATACTCAGGCACAAACTCGCCCTTATATTTGCGGCGGAAACGGCGGTTGATATTTTTCGTGACATTGGTGAGCACACCCCCGTTGCTCGGATCCTCAGCAAGCATTTTGCCACTGTTAAGAGAGATGACTCCACGCAGGCGAGGCATCTTTTCCAGTTCAAACGATTCCCAGATATTGTCATCGACAAATAGCATCACACTCTCGGAATGATTTATTATATGTTGGGCATCGGTAGGATTGAATTCCTGCAAAATCGGCACAATCGTCGCCCCGTAAGTCACGGTAGCCATGAACACGAGAATCCATCCGGGCGAATTTTTACCTATCAGCGCCACCTTGTCACCACGCTTCAGCCCGCTAAGTTCAAAGGTCATGTGAATCCTGGCGATTTCATAAGAAAGCGCACCATAAGTAAATGTCTTGCCGGTAGTATAGTCGGTAATTGCCGGAAGCGACCAGTTGTCACGGAATCCGGCAGCATATATATCGTTGAGATGTTCGGGAATATTCATAATTTAAATTATTACAATCGCCGGGCGAAATAGTTTGAAACGGAATGCACAAATGTACGCATTTATTTGCAAACGCGAGAAAATATCCTCTTCTTTTACAATAATACATTATATTGTAGTAATTTTGCAGTATGATTGACAATACGACATTTGGCAACGGCACCGCGCTGTTTCACACATTCGGGTGCAAGCTCAACTTCGCGGAAACCTCCACAGTGGCACGACTATTCGCAGAGCATGGCATACGTCGTGTCCAGACAGGCGAGACTCCCGATTTTGTCGTCATTAACACATGCAGCGTCACTGAAATCGCCGACAAGAAATGCCGTCAGGCGATCCACCGGTTCCACCGGGCGTATCCCGACGCGGCAATAGTTGTGACCGGCTGCTACGCGCAGTTGAAAAGTGAAGAAATAGCCACCATACCCGGCGTGGCAATCGTGGCGGGCTCCGACCGTAAACTTGCATTGCCGGAATATCTGCGCAAATGGCGCGAGAACAAGGAAAATGCCACATTCATCACCCCAACGCGTGACATCACGAGCTTTGACCCGTCGTGCTCACGCGGTGACCGCACACGCTATTTCCTCAAGGTGCAGGATGGCTGCGATTATTGGTGTACCTATTGCACCATCCCTATGGCACGTGGCAGAAGCCGTTCGGGGACAATAGAGGAGCTTGTCGGACAGGCTGCGGCTGTCGCCGCTGAAGGAGGAAAAGAGATTGTACTGACAGGAGTCAACATCGGCGACTTCGGAAAAGGACGCCGCGACACCTTCCACGACCTCATAAAAGCGCTCGATGAAGTTGACGGCATAGAGCGTTACCGCATATCGTCAATCGAGCCAAACCTACTCACTGAGGATATAATCGAATGGGTGGCACGGTCGAAGCGCTTCATGCCCCATTTCCACATACCGCTCCAGGCGGGAAGCGACGAGGTGCTAAGCCTCATGCGACGCCATTATGACACATCGCTGTTCCGGAGCCGCATCGAACATATCCGCTCCGTGATGCCTAATGCGTTCATAGGTGTTGACCTCATTGCGGGTGCCAGGGGCGAAACCGCCGAACTGTTTGATGCCTCACGCCGGTTTGTCGAGTCGCTCGACATATCGCGTCTGCATGTGTTCCCCTATTCCGAGCGTCCCAACACGCGCGCACTCGGTATAGAGCATGTAGTGAGCCAACAGGAAAAGCACCGCCGAACCAATGTGATGATAGCAGTATCGGAACAGAAGCTCGCTGATTTCACCGCAAGATTCACGGGCACCACGCGACCGGTGCTTCTGGAACATCCCCACGGGAAAAAACCGATGAACGGATTTACCGACAATTATATAAAGGTTGAGGTCAGCGCCGACATCTCGCTTGCAGGTAAAATCGTGCCGGTAAGACTTGGCGATGCTGACCCGTCGGGAGAATTTGTAAAAGGAGAGATTGCACTATGAAATACCCCTGGTACTATACCACGCTCGGATGGATACTTAACGGGATGGCACATCTGCCTTTCCGGATTCTTTACATAATCAGCGACGTGCTGTTTGTAATCGTGTACTACATCGCACGTTACCGCCGTGACGTGGTGAAAGAGAATATCGCTTCCTCGTTTCCTGAGATGCCGGAAAAAGAGCAGAAGAAAGTCATCAGACAGTTTTACCGCCATTTCACCGACTATTTTGTGGAGACCATCAAACTCGCGCATATCACCGACGAAGAGATGCGACACCGCATGGAATTTGTCGGCACAGAGATGATTGACCGCTATTTTGATGAAGGAAGATCGCTCGCCATGTATTTTTCACATTGCGGCAACTGGGAGTGGGCACCCTCGATTACACTCTGGACCCGTCACAAGCCATCGGAGGAGACAGTTTTTGCCCAAGTGTACCGCCCGCTCACTAACCATTGGTTTGACGCGTATTTCCTGAAACTGCGCAGCCGCTTCGGCTCCGTATCCTACGACAAACGACTTGTGTTCCGCGACCTGCTGCGCCTGCGCCGCGACGGCAAGTTGTCTATCACCGGTTTCATGAGCGACCAGAAGCCAAGTCACAACGACACGGTGCATGTGCTCAAGTTCCTCAATCATCCCACCGCGATTATCACCGGCACGGAGACCATCGTGCGAAAGCTCGACCTCGTGGCTATATACTGGGACATGGAGAAACTGAGCCGCGGACATTACCGCATAACCGCACGTCTTATCACTGACAATGCAGCATCGCTGCCGCAGTTTGCGATAACCGACACATACACGCGTATGCTTGAGACCACTATCCTCCGGCAGCCCTCGATATGGCTATGGAGCCACCGCCGCTGGAAAAACAAAGTGGACTATTCCGATAATAATCCCGCTGAAACAAGACACAATGGATAAACCTGTAGCGGTAATCATACTCAACTGGAACGGCGAGAAGATGCTTTCGCGGTTCTTGCCGGAGGTCGTGAAGACAACCGACCCGGATATAGCCGATGTCATCGTAGCCGACAACGGCAGCACCGACAATTCCCTACAGTTGCTTGCCGAAAGGTTTCCCGATGTAAAGGTAGTGAGACTTGACAAGAATTACGGGTTTGCCGAAGGCTACAACCGTGCGATTGCCATGACACGCTACCACTATACGGTGTTACTCAACAGCGATGTCGCGACAACCGCCGGATGGATAAACACTCTCTACGACTACATGGAATCACATCCAGCGACAGGAGCGGTGCAACCCAAGATACGCGCAGTGGAGCACCCCGAACAATTTGAATATGCCGGGGCGGCAGGGGGCTATCTGGACTGCAACGGCTACCCTTATTGCCGTGGCAGGATATTTGATACGGTGGAAACCGATGAAGGTCAATATGATGATGTAGCCGAGATATTCTGGGCATCCGGTGCCGCGCTTATGGTAAGAACCGCGATTTATGAGACTGTCGGGGGACTTGACGCCGACTTTTTCGCCCACATGGAAGAAATAGACCTATGCTGGCGCATAAAACTCGCCGGCTACAAAATCGAGGCAGTACCGCAAAGCGTAATCTATCATCTTGGCGGTGGCACCCTTCCCGCATCCAATCCGCGCAAGACCTACCTGAATTTCCGCAATAACCTTCTGCTGCTTCACAAAAACCTGCCTGACTCATGCCGCAAGCGTCGCCTGTTTATACGCCGACTATATGACACCGCCGCCTGGGGTAAGTTTGTAGCCTCATTCGACTTCAAAAATGCAGCCGCCGTAATCCGCGCCCACCGGGATTTCAGGAAGATGGCTCGACGATATACCGAACATCCCGATACAAACCTCCTGCCCTCAACACCCAACATCATTTCAGCCTACTATCTGCGGCGTAAAGCCACATTCTCTGCATTGAAAACAAAATAAATTTTACATATATATAAT
>CECF01028288.1_pt1 | contig 11631 bp, 9 predicted proteins | sample 554751 | NCBI WGS metagenome assembly CECF01 (sample SAMEA3182099, study PRJEB8094) | gut metagenome | biome: human; feature: gut; material: Stool; isolation source: human stools | place: Canada | collected 2012-06-12 | reverse complement strand
TCGGAGATGTGTATAAGAGACAGGGGCGGGCGTTCTTTTCATATTCCTCAAACAGCGACGACCATTCGCGCTTTTGTTCGAAATAGCGGCTGCGGCGGTTGAGATCGTAATAACGGGCTTGCAGAATGACGTCCAGCTTGTCCATCTGCTTGACGAATGCGGCTTCCGGCGTGTCGCGTCGTTCATATTCGGCAAACAGCTCAAGCAGCCGCGGACATTTCGTCCGGGCGGCGATTTGTTCTAATGCCTTGATTTCCAAGTCGTATTTTTCCTGCGGGGTGATCTTGTCGCCGGGAACGTAGTCGCCGGTGATTTCTTCCGCCAGGTCGTGAACGACGGCAAATTCCAGACATTTCAGCCGGTCAAGATCGTCCGGACACAGGATGAGCGTGAGCAGGCAGAGCCCCCAGGAATGGGCGGCGACGGATTCCGGGTTTTCCACCATGCGGCGGATCCAGCCGGTGCGGGGAGTGTCTTTCAAACGGCAGACGATTTCTGCCAATTGGTCTATGTTCATGTTTTTTCCTCATTCCGGCAGCCGACGGCCGGGTTAAATGTTGCGCGTATCTGGCATTTTAAGCTTGCCAATCTTTCCCGATTGTTTATATATCTGATAAATCGAATTGTAAACAACGGAGGTCGGATGACGAAATATAAACTGATGGCGGCGGCAGCCGTTTTGTGCATGGCTGCCGGTGCGGATGCGCGGGCGGAGGAAAAGTCCGGCAAAAGCGATCTCAGGGCAAATTTCCGCCGGGTGGCGCTGGAGATGTCTTCAACCGAAGTGAAAAACGCCGATCTTTACGTCGACAGTCCGAATTCCCAGTTAAGCGCGGACAGCAAGACGATGATCAAGGGTGTTTTTGATTTTGTGCTTGAATACGAACAGCCAAACTGGCAATGGAACAACAGTCTGTTTATGGAATACGGACGGACCAAGCTGAAACCGGTCGGCGAAGAGGACACCACCAACGAGGACGCCGACAAGATTTTGCTGACGTCCGACTATAACTGTAAATTGTGGAAGCTCGAATTTCAGAATGCTGACGCCGGTCCGTTTGCCAGCGTGGCCTATCAGACCGAGTTTACCAGAAACAACGACGCGCCGAGAATGAAGGTGGTCCGCGGCAAAACCGGCCTGAAGCTGTTTAACGGCGAGTATATCAAGGAACTGTACGCGGCGGCGGTCGGCGAATATGACTTTACCTACAGCGGCGACGAGGTGAGAAAAGGCGCCTATGAAATAGGGATCCGGGCGGAACGCCCCATTTCCGATCAGGTGAAATTTCAGCTCGAAGGCTATTTCCGCAACTATGTAAGCTACAGCAAATATGTGGCGACGGACCTGAAATACGAATTGAGCGTTACCGGGCGGATGGACGTGAAAATTTATCAGAAGTTCAGCCTGGCACCCTATGTCAGCTATTTTCAGGGAAAGGCGCGGGGCGTGGACAAGGAAGGTTCCAACTTCCTGATCGGCCTTTCGTTTGCCTATTCCGATTTGTTTAATCTGTAGACGGCGTGTTACAAAATAATGACATATCGGGCGGCCTTCCGGCGGGAGGTTGACTTGTGCGGTGCCGGATGGTAACATATGAACAGTTCCGGTGCATCACGGTGATAAGGAAATGTCCATGCCTGACAAATATACAAAACAAATACTCGTACGCAATGATTCGGTTGTGATGGTCGGGGGAACCCGGGCCTATTATTCTCCCGATAATGACGAAATCAGACTGCTGAAAGGCGATTTGACGGAAAAGGACTTCGGAATGCAGGGAAACGGCGTTCAGGACGAAGACATTTTGCTTGTTCACGAAGCTCAGCATCAGATTAATGCACGCAAGGGTTGCGGACATACGCCGATGTCGCTTGCAGAACGTTATCAGGAAGCCATGCATGACGAGATTGTGGCTTCCATTGCCGAAAAATTGGAGATCAGGCGGCGTTATCAACAGTTGAAAAGCGACGGAGAAAAAAACGCCTTTTTCAAAAAATTTGCCGGTGACAGAAAAAATGCGGCGTATTTGAAGCTTTTGCAAAGCGGGAAAATCAATCCCAACAGCAAGTCGTCCGAAGATTTTGCCGAAGAAATGGCCTTTATCAAAAACAGTTCGACCGACTGGTGGGTGAAGCACGATGCTTTGGAATATCAGAAAAATCAAAATGGCCAGATTATGGATTTTTTGAGGGAATATGGGGAAAATGCCGTTTCAAACCCGCAGGGACTGGCCGATAATTTGAAAAAGATGTATCACATCGGCGGCATTGACTTTACCCGTTACGGGCAGGACAACAGCCGTCTGCCGGTTGAAAATCAAACATTGGCGGCGTTGGAAACAATGCGAGCCGAAGGGGCGGACGCGCAGAAGCTGCAGGCTTTTAACAACATGGGCGAGGGGCCTTATAAGCTGGCAGAATCTTTGGACGTTTCCGGCTTGTCTTACGATCAGGCCGCACAGGTTATTCAAACCGCGATTATAAACGAGCATCTGGCAGCGGAGATAGCCGGAAGCATGGCGTTGGGCGAAAAGCCGTCGTTTGATTTTCATTATGTGGCATCTTCCCTGCGGAACCAAACCGCCGTGTATTTGGATATGAAAGCAGATGTTTGGGAAAAAAACGGAATCCTTAACGAACAGGGGGATGAGGAAAAATTTGCCCGCTTGATGCAGCAGGCAAAAACCGTGAAACTTGATCCCGACAAATGGCTGGAAGAAGTGCGGGATATTCTGACAATAGCCAAAGATCCGAACCGGGCAGATGAGTTTGCCGCCTTGAAACAGCGGATGGCCGGGCTGCGCGGGAAAAGCGTATCTCTTGACGAGGCGGTAGTTAATATGGATAAATTCAGACTTCCGCTTGATGGGAGCAGTAAAGAGGAAGTTTTGGAAGAAATGCGGCAAAAAGCGGAAGAAGACGCCAGATGGGCTGAGGAATATAATAAAAAGCATCCTCAAAAGGAAAGAATTTCGGAAGCTTATCATAAAAGCATAACCGACATGGAATCGAATTTGCTAAAAGACGAATTGGAAGCGCGTCGGGAAGCGGAAAGGGAGGTTAAGCCCCTGACGACTAAGCCGCAGACATTGTCGTACAAATTGATGGACGGCGTTAAATATTATTTTAACCGTCCGCAGCAATATCAGAACGTTGAATTAAAATCTTATGTCAACGAACGCGGCGAAAAGATAGAAATGACGCTGGTTGACGGCAAAAAGCACGGTGCAGCCGTATTGCGCGACGAAAACGGCAACATCAAAGAGGTAAAAGCGTACGACAACGGTCAGGAAATAGACTTGAGTAAACATAAATTCGGCATTGACGAGCAAGAGCGGACGATAAACGGCAAGCCGGCACGGGCAACAACGTTTATGTTGGACGGAAAGCCTTTTGGCGCGGTAGTGGTTGAGACGGCTGACGGCACCAAAGCCGATTTTTACGACAGCCGCGGCGTGCGGATGGAAGGCGCCGCCGGTGCAAAAATCAGGCGGACGGAAGAGCGGGTCGAAAGCGCCCGCGATTCCGTAAGGCAAACGATGCCGTCGGCGGAAGCGGAACACTCTGAAGAAGCGGTACCGGCCGCGAAAGAAAATGTTCCGGCGGAAACGGCGGATACGCTTCAGGTAAAAAAGACGCCTCTTGCGGAAGATGAGCAGGTTCAACCGGCGGACAGCGTGCAAAAAGTGGTGCAAGAGATGCGCCGCGGACATGACCGGATTGCGGCCATGCGGGCCAAAGTGGCGGCCGGGCACGAGGCGGACAGAGCCGCCGTGTATCGGGAAGTTTTCGGCGGCAACGACAACATCGAAGCCATCCGCCGATTGCGCAGTTCAAAAACGATCAGCAGCGGGGTCGTGCGACCGACGGCAATCCGCGCCGATCTGCTGGAAGGAAAGCTCCGGGAGTTTCAGGCGCAGCCCTGAACGGCTGCCGGACATGAGAAAGTCCGGTTGTCGGGGCTTGTTTGTCATGTGCGGAAAATCCCGGAATTTTCCGGAACAGGAGAACTTCCGGCTTTGTGCATAAAAAAAACGCCTTTGCCGTCGTAAGGTTAACAACTGAAAACAAAATCGTTTTTTTATGGATGCAACATATGCGATATCCATGGTTCCGAAATATCGGAAAGAAGCTTTTTGTCGGCTGAAACCGGCCTTTTGTCTGTGAAACCTGTGTCGGCGAAAGGGGCAGATGTTACGGAAACCGGAGTTTGTTTCGGTCATGGCCGTATGTTTTCCGAGATGCGTCCGAATATTCGGTTATGGGTTTTCAAAGGTAAGGGCGGTTCATGAACGGCGGGGAAATGCAGATTTCAAGCGTCGGGGCGGTCGTTGGGGGACGGTATGGTATGTCGGTGCCTTGGGGAAGAATATCCGAAAGATAACGGAATATACGCGAAGCCGACTTAAAGAAGACGCGATGTCGATTCAGCTGATTATCAGTCTTGTTCCCCTTTACGGTGAGTCAGGCAGTCTTCGCCCGGTTGTCCCAAGGGCGGCAAGCCTCGTTCCATTCCCCCTTTACGGTGAGCCGGGCAGTCTTCGCCCGGTTGCCCCAAGGGTTGCAAGCCTCGTTCCGCTCCCTCTTTACGGTGAGTCAGGCAGTCTTCGCCCGGTTGCCCCAAGGGCGGCAAGCCTCGTTCCGCTCCCTCTTTACGGTGAGCCGGGCAGTCTTTGCCCGGTTGCCCCAAGGGCGGCAAGCCTCGTTCCGCTCCCTCTTTACGGTGAGCCGGGCAGTCTTCGCCCGGTCAGGCCGTTTAAGGCGTTTGCCGACACGGTCAGCTTTATAAGCGTTTATGAAGGGCTGCCGGTCGGTCCGCAGATTTTTTGTGGCGGGAAAATTCCCGGCCGGGCCGGCGGGTTTCTTTTGGGCCGGGCCGGACTTTCGGAATTTTACGCCTTTCTTACGTAATCTTTCAGCAGCTTTTTGTGTCCGGCCTGATCAAACCAGATTTCCAGCTTGTTGCCTTCAATTTTTAACACTTTGCCGTAGCCGAAAGTTTCGTGAAACACGCGGGAGCCGACGGGGGTGGCGGAAGCGGCGTTTCTTGCTTTTTGTTTTGCCCGCCAGACGCTGCCGCTCCAGCCGTCGTCTTCGTCGCGCACATAGCTGAAACGGTCGCTGTCGCGGATGACGTTTTCTTCCGTCTGCCGGCTGCGGTTGTACCAGTTGGAAGAGCTTCTGTGCTGTTCCGCCCAGCTGCCGCCGTAACCGCCGGCGGCGCCGAAATAAGCCGCGGCCATATTGCAGATTTCGATATTGGCCGGCGGAAGCTCGTTGATGAAGCGCGAGGGCAGGTTGTTCTGCCATTGGCCGTAGATGCGGCGGTTGAGCGCGGTTAAAATGTACAGTTTCTGTTTGGCGCGGGTCATGGCCACGTATGCCAGCCGCCGTTCTTCTTCCAAAGCGCTGCCGCCGCCTTCGTCCAGCGCCCGCTGGTGCGGAAACAGGCCTTCTTCCCAGCCGGGCAGGAATACGGCGTCAAATTCCAGCCCCTTGGCTGAGTGCAGGGTGATCAGCATTACCTTGTCGGTATCAATGTTGTTGTCGTTGTCCATTACCAGACTGACATGTTCCATAAAGTCGCTTAAGGTCGGGTACTGCTCGGTGTCGCTCATGACGTTGATCAGTTCCTTTAAGTTTTCGATCCTGCCTTCTGCTTCCGCCGACTTGTCCATTTTCAGCATTTCCATGTAGCCGGAATCTTCCAGCACCTGGGCGGCCAGGTCGTCGGGCGAAACCGCGTTCATGGTCTGCCGCCACTGGTAGAAGTTGTCGATCAGTTGGGCAACGCTGTTTTTGACCTTGCCGCTCAAAGCGCCTTCTTTCAGCATTTTTTCGATTGCCATGAACATGGAAATGTGGTTGGCACGTGCTTCGTTTTCAAATTTTTCGATGGTTTTGGCGCCGATGCCGCGAGCCGGTTTATTGATAATGCGCTCCAAAGCCAGGTCGTCGGCTGGCTGCAAAACCACCCGAAGGTAAGCGAGAGCGTCGCGAATTTCCGCCCGTTCGTAGAATTTCGGTCCGCCGATAACCTGATAGGGAATGGCTTCGGCAATGAATTTTTCTTCAAATTCCCGGGTTTGCGCGGCGGTGCGGACAAGAACGGCCATCTGGCTGTAGCCGGTGCCGTTGCGGTGCAGGTTTTCGATTTCGTCGGCGACATAGGCCGCTTCTTCCGAGCCGCTGTAGGTGCTGACAACTTTGATTTTGCTGTTGTCGCCGCGGGCGGCGGGCGAATTTTCCGCCACTTTTAAAGTCTTGCCCAGACGGTCCTGATTATGGCGGATAAGCGCCGAGGCGGCGGCCAGAATGTTGGCGGTGGAACGGTAATTGCGCTCCAGCCGGATTACTTTGGCGTCGGGAAAATCTTTTTCAAAGCGCAGAATGTTTTCGATTTCCGCTCCGCGCCAGGAATAGATCGACTGGTCGTCGTCGCCGACGCAGCACAGGTTGCGGTATTTCTGGCAGATCAAACGGAGAAACAGGTACTGGGTGACGTTGGTGTCCTGATACTCGTCGACCATGATGTATTTGAAGCGCGTCTGGTAGTCGTCCAGTACGCCGGCGTCGGACATCAGAATGTTTAACGTGTAAAGCAGCAGGTCGCCGAAGTCGACGCAGTTGAGTTCCAAAAGCCGGGCCTGATATTTCTTGTAAACTTCGGTGACGACGTTGGCGCGGAAGCTGTCGTCGATTTTGTCTGCCGTCAGCCCTTTGTCTTTCCACAGCTGAATCTTGTCGAGAATCGACTGCGGCGGATACTTTTTGTCGTCGATGCCGTCGGCTTCGAGAAGCTGTTTGATCAGCCGGCGCTGGTCGTCTTCGCCCAAGATGGTGAAATTGCTTTTGAGGCCGACCAGTTCGGCGTGGCGGCGGAGAATTTTGACGGCAATGCCGTGGAACGTGCCCATCCAGACGGAATCGGCGATGTTGCCGATGAGATTGCGGGCGCGGTTCTGCATTTCGCGCGCGGCACGGTTGGTAAAGGTGACGACCAGACAGTTCCACGGGTTGGCTTTCATGTTGGCAAGGATATAAGCCAGCCGGGCGGTTAACACTTTGGTTTTGCCGGTGCCGGCGCCGGAAAGCACCAGCAACGGGCCTTCGGTGGTGGTGACGGCCTGTTTTTGTTCGGGGTTAAGTTCGCTTAACCACGGCAGTTCCGGCATCAGCCGGGCGGTATTGTCATAGGTTGCCGCAGGCTCTTCGGCGGCCAGGTCGAATATGTCGCTCATTTTCAGGATACTTCTTGTTTTTTGGTTTGTCTTTGCCTATATTATATTATTATTTACGGAAATAAAAGCGCTTTATGAAACTATAAACAAGAGGGTAAAATGTCTGAAATACGCGATAAAATCGTTGGTTTGAAAGATTATATGGACAGCCGGATCATCGGGCAGAAGGATTTGGTGAAAAAAATGATCATCACGCTTCTGGCGGAAGGTCACGCGCTGGTCGAAGGTGCGCCGGGGCTGGCCAAAACCAAGGCGATCAAAACGCTGGCCGACTGCATTTCTGCCAGCTTTAACCGTATCCAGTTTACGCCGGATCTGTTGCCGTCGGACATTACCGGCAGCGAAATTTACGTCAGCCAGAAGGGTGAGTTCGAGTTTCGCAAGGGGCCGATTTTTGCCAATCTGGTGCTGGCCGACGAAATCAACCGCGCGCCGGCCAAGGTGCAGTCCGCGCTGTTGGAAGCGATGGCCGAACGGCAGGTCAGCGCCGGCGGACAGCGTTATCTTTTGCCGCGGCTGTTCATGGTGATGGCTACCCAGAACCCGATTGAGCACGAGGGTACTTATAATCTGCCGGAAGCCCAGCTGGACCGTTTTCTGATGTACATTAAAATCGACCAGCCTAACGCCGCCGACGAGCGCAAAATTCTGGAGCTGGTGCGCGGCGAGGGAACGCTCAGTACGCCGAATCTGAGAACAGGTTTTGACAAGATTGAAATTGCCGACGTCGAAGCGGCGACCCGCGAGGCGCTTAACACTCATATCAGCAGGGAACTGGAAGAATATCTGGTGCAGCTGATCGTTGCCACCCGCAAGCCGGAAAAATACGACGGCGAACTGGCCGGCATGGTGATGTTCGGCGCCAGCCCGCGGGCGACGATCGCGCTTGACCGCGCGGCCAAGATCAACGCCTGGCTGGCCGGCCGCGATTTTGTTACGCCGGAAGACATTCATGCGGTAATCTATGATATTTTGCGCCATCGTATTATCTTGAGTTTTGAAGCTCAGGCGGAAGGCGTCACCAGCGACGACATCATCGGCCGGCTGCTCAATTTGGTTCCGCTGCCGTAAGTTTTTTCCGAAGGAGTGCGAAATGCAGAGATTTGCCAAACTGGCGGCCGGTTTGTTCGGCCGCCGCAGAGAACCGGCCGGCGGGTTGTCCGCATCGCTGGAGGAGCTGATGGAGCAGCGGAAGAATCTGGCCCGGCTGCACCAGAAAAGCAAACTGCAACCCTCCGATATGGCGGGCGAAGTCAGGTCCGCTTTCAAAGGCCGAGGCATTGAAATGGAGGAGATCCGCGAATATACCTTCGGCGACGACGTACGCGACATCGACTGGCGGGTGACCGCGCGCAAAAAAAGCCCCTATACCAAAGTTTATGCCGAGGAAAAGGACCGCGAAATCTACGTGCTGCTTGATTTGTCGCCGAGCATGGTTTTCGGCACCAGAAAAGAGCTGAAGTCGGTGACGGCTTCCAAGGCGGCGGCCCTGATCGGCTGGATGGCGCAGGAAAACCGCGACCGATTCGGTGCGGTGATATATGACGGACGGGAAATCCGCACCTTCAAATCGCGGCAGAACCGGGCGCATCTGACCGCGGTTTTAAAAAAAATCGCGGAAACGGGGCGCAAAATTTTGTCCGCACCGGCGGATGAGGAGGAAGGCGGCGGGACGGCGCGCGCTTTGCAGGCGATGACCAAACTGATCAAGAGCCGGGCGGCGGTGTTTGTCATCAGCGATTTTTACGTTTTCGGCGAGGCGGAAAAAAAGGCTTTGGCGGCATTGGCCAAAAAAGGACAGGTGTTTTGCATCAACGTTTTCGACCTGCTTGAGGAACTGGCGCCGAAAAACGGCGAATACATGGTGGAACAAAACGGCCGCAGTCTGGTGTTTGACAGCCGCCCGCCGGCTTTCCGTCGGGAGTACCAAAACCATTTTGCCGCCAAAAAGACAATGCTGCGCGAATTTTGCCGCAGATTCAACTGCCGGTATATGGAAGTTCGGACCGACGTTGACATTTTCCGCCAGTTGAAATTTATTTAACGCCGTAGTTGACAAAAAAATTTTTTGGTGATAGCTTTTAATCCAAATTATTTTGTAAAAAAGAGAGATTTTAATGGTTAAGACAAATGAGAATAACGCATACCGCAGAGGTCAGGAGCTGTTGGACCAGGGTATGTACAAAGAAGCGATTGCCCAGTTCGACGAAGCAATCAAAGAACAGCCGCAGTCTTGGAAAGCCCTCAATTCCAAAGGGTTTGCCCTGCAGAAATTAAGCAAGTACACGGAAGCCGTAGAGTGTTTTGACAAGGCGCTGGAACTTAATCCGCAATCGGTCGAAGTGATCAACAACAAAGGCGTGACGCTCTCCATGCGCGGCCTTTACAAAGACGCCATAGCCCAGTTTGATCAGGCGGTGGCGAACGATCCGACCTCGCTTGAAGCCCTGAACGGCAAAGCGATCGCGTTGCAGCACATGTATCTCTATAAAGAGGCGCTGGACGTTTTGGAACAGGCGATGAAAATCGACAACAAGCATACCCAGACGCTGCTCAGCATTGCGGTAACGCTGCAAAAGCTGAAACAGTTTGAGCGGGCGATTTCGTTTTTCAAAAAGGTGTTGACGTATGACAAGTCGAACATCAAAGCCTGGAACGGCATCGGCGTTACTTATCAGCTGATGGGCGACAACAATTCCGCGCTGAAATGCTTTACTAAAATCCTGAATATCAACAGCCGCGAAATTCAGGCCTGGATCAGTATCGGTTTCGTTTACCAGAAAATGATGAAGTTCAACGATGCGCTCAAATGTTACAAAAAGGCACAGATGATCAACGACAACCGTTATCATCACAAACTTTACGACGGTTTGGCCAGCTGTCTGACAAAGTTGTCGGAGTTTGATCAGGCGATTGAGATTTACAAGCAGATTTTCCAGATCGAAGAAGGCAAAAAGAAGTGGGATGCACAGCGTTCCATCAAGTTCGTCAGCAAACTGAAACGCAAAAAAGCGACCGGTATGCTGCCGGATCTGGTTCCGGCCGACAACGACTGATCAGTTGTTCTTAATCTTAAAGCCCCCGGAGTTTCCGGGGGCTTTTGTGTTTCGAACGTTTGTATAAGCAGGTAGATGTAGACGTACCCATATCTTCGCGCTATAACTAAGCTATGGAACAGTCATATACAGAAAACAGAGTAATTGCGTGTATCACTGCCATTATCATATAGTGATAATGACAAAGTGCCGTAAGAAGATATTCAATGCAGATGTATATGGATTTTTTAAGAAACGGTTAGGTGAAATTCATGAACACTACCCACAAATAGAGTTCATAGGACAAAACCGCGATAAAGATTATATACATCTTCAGGTTTCAATTTCACCCAAAATAAGTGTGGGTAGTGTTGTACGCATAATTAAATCCGATACAGTACGTGACTTGAAGAAAAGCTATCCGTTTCTTAAAAAATGTTATTTTGGTACGGAAAGTGTTTGGTCGGACGGGTATTTTGTCAGTACTGTCGGCATCAACGAGGCTGTGGTACAACACTATGTTGAACACCAAGGGTGCGAAGATATGGGGCAAGCTTAGCCTGAACTAAAAAAAGTAATCCACCGGCTAAGCCGGTGGAGTTTCATGGCAGGAAAACTTCGTACCCTATGGCAGGCGCGTGGCGGCGAAATTGCGCAGCTTAACATCCCGCCTTTGCAATAAGCCGTTTTCTTTCATCCTTCCCTTGACGGGAGAGATTTTTTTATACCGTCCCGCGGCAGGTGCATGTTCAGAAGAGTTTACAGCTTTTTTCGTTTCCTCTTTTCCTTCCTCCGTCTTTTCTTGCTCTCCCTGCTTTTTTCCGTTCTTCTTTTTTTCGCTCTTTTCATCTTTCCCGTTTTGCTCTTTCCCCCTTTTTCCTCTTTTTCGTTTCTTTCCCTGTTCTTCCTTTTTCCCTCTTTTCTGCTTTCCTTTTCCTTCTTTCCGTTCTTTTTTTCCGCCCTTTCCACCTTTCCCGCTTTGCTCTTGCGTATATAAGACTCTTTTGCCGTTGTAGCAAAAACGGTCGGAAAATGCCTGACAAAGGACAAAGGCATTTTTTATGAATATGTGTACCGTTTGCACATATAATGCGGACCCCGAAAATACTTTGTTTCTTCGTACCGAAATATTGAAGACCGCTCTTTTACGGAGAAAAACGCTTGAAAACGGGGGAATGATCGGAAAATCAGCCGGCGGAAAGGTTTAGGTATTACGGAGGCCGGAGATGTTCCGATCCGTAATATTCATATGTTACCGGGGATGCCGCCCGAATATTCCGTCAATTCAATTGCAGGCTGTTTCAAAGGCAAGAGCAGTTTGTCGATATATAAGTGTTGGGGAAATGCAAGGTTTC
>CECF01061704.1_pt1 | contig 11699 bp, 10 predicted proteins | sample 554751 | NCBI WGS metagenome assembly CECF01 (sample SAMEA3182099, study PRJEB8094) | gut metagenome | biome: human; feature: gut; material: Stool; isolation source: human stools | place: Canada | collected 2012-06-12 | reverse complement strand
GGTACACCGGCGACGGCTGGTATGCCGACGGCCCGGAATTCTCGTTCGACTACTACAGCAGCTACGTCTTCCACCCAATGTATCTGGAGACGCTCCAGGCGATGAAGGACGCCGGACGCTACACCCGCATCCACTATCCGAAATACTACGACCGTGCGCTGAAGCGCACGCAGAAGTTCAGCATCGTGCTCGAGCGCCTCATCTCTCCGGAGGGCACGTTCCCAGTCTTCGGCCGCTCCATCCCCTACCGCATGGCCACCATGCAGCCGCTGGCGCTGATGGCCTGGTATGAGAAGCTTCCCGCCGGGCTCAGCAACGGCCAGGTGCGCAACGCGCTGACCTCGGTGATGCACTCGATGTTTGACGGCAAGGAGAACTTCAACGAGAAGGGCTTCCTAACCATCGGCTTCGCCGGGAGGCAGCCAAACATCGCCGACTGGTATACCAACAACGGCAGCCTCTACATGACATCGCTGGCCTTCCTGCCTCTCGGTCTGCCGGCTACTCATCCGTTCTGGACCGACGCTCCCCTTCCCACCACCAACCAGAAGGCATGGAGCGGGAAACCGTTCCCCAAAGACCACCACTGGCGCGACGGCCAGAAGATCGGCGACCTCTTCTGACTGAATGCAAAAGATAAAAAATCTCCGGAAGCCTCGGGCCTCCGGAGATTTTTTATCTAAACGTGCGGGAATCAGTCGCGTTTCAGACGGGCTGTCAGCAGGGGTACGATCTTGTTGACGTCGCCCACGATGCCGAGGTCGGCGACGCTGAAGATGGGAGCGAACTTGTCTTTATTTACGGCTACTATGAAGTCGCTCTCCTCCATGCCGGCGAGATGCTGGATGGCGCCCGAGATGCCGAGTGCGAAATAGAGGTCGGGGCGCACGGTCTTACCGGTCTGGCCCACCTGACGGGCATGCTCGATGTATCCGGCGTCGACCATCGCACGCGAGGCGGAAACCTCGGCGCCGATTGTCCCGGCGAGGTCGCGGAGCTTGTCGAAACCTGCGGAGCCTACACCGCGGCCGCCCGACACGAGCACCTTGGCCTCAGTGATGTCGACGAGGTTTTTCGTCTCCTTCACGCGCTCCTTCACCCTTACGCGGAACTTGGCGGGGTTGAAGTCGATCTTCACATCCTCCACGACGCCCTTGCGCGACTCGTCGGCCGGCGACATGCGCATCACGCCGGGACGCACCGTCGACATCTGGGGACGATGTTCCTTGCAGACGATGGTTGCCATGAGGTTGCCGCCGAAAGCGGGACGCGTCATGAGCAGGTCGCGCTCGTCGGAGATCTCGAGGGCGGTGCAGTCGGCGGTGAGGCCTGTGCCCACGCGGGCGGAGAGCCTCGGGCCGAGGTCACGGCCTATGGTCGTGGCGCCGAAGAGCACGATGCTCGGCTTGCGCTCACGGATGATCTGATGGATGGCCTGTGCGTAAGGCTCGGTGGTGTAATGCTCGAGCTCGGGGGCGTCTACATTGAGCACCACGTCAGCACCGTGGGCGATACACTGCTGTGCGGCGTCGCCCAGATTGTGGCCGAGAAGCACAGCCACCACCTTCTCGCCGAGCTTGTCGGCAAGCTCTCGGGCCTTGCCGAGAAGCTCGAAGGCTACGTTCTGCACCTTCCCGTCTCTCTGCTCGGCAAATACATATACGTCTTTATAATCGTTCTTGTCCATAGCTGTGTCGGCGTTAGATGATGAATTTTTCGCGGAGTTTTGCGAGGATGATCTCCACAGCCTCCTCGGGCTCCACCTCGTAGAGCTGACCGGGAGCCTTCATTCCCTTGGCAAACGACTTGGCCACCCTTGTGGGGGAGCCGTTGAGACCGATTGTGGCGGGGTCGACCTCCACGCTGTCGAAGTTCCAGACCTCGACGGGACGGTCGTAGGCCTCCACGATGCCTCTCACCGACATGTAGCGGGGCTTCACACCGGAAGCGAGGGCGGTGACGAGGGCCGGAGCGTCGACCTCAATCACCTGATAGCCGTCTTCGTCGGCCTTCTTCACCGTGAATGTCCTGTTGCCGTCAAATTCGAGCGACTCGGCGTAGGTCACCTGCGGAAGGTCGAGGTGCTCGGCGATCTGCGGACCCACCTGTGCGGTGTCGCCGTCGATGGCCTGACGGCCGGTGATCACCAGGTCGTAGTCGAGCTTGCGGAGGGCGGCGGCGATGGTGCGCGATGTGGCGAGGGTGTCGGCGCCACCAAACTTACGGTCGCTGAGGAGGATGGCGCGGTCAACGCCCATGGCGTAGGCCTCGCGGAGTATTTCCTCGGCCTGAGGCGGCCCCATGGTGATGACCGTCACATTGGCGCCGTATTTATCTTTGAGACGCAACGCGAATTCGAGACCGCCCTTGTCGTCGGGGTTCATGATGCTCGGCACGCCGTCGCGGATCAGAGTGCCTTTCACCGGGTCGAGCTTGATCTCGGTGGTGTCGGGCACCTGTTTGATACATACCACTATATTCATGATGTGATTGTTTTTGCTTGATTATTTGAATAACTGGCCTGCGATCACCATACGCTGCACCTCCGAGGTGCCCTCGTAGATCTCTGTGATCTTGGCGTCGCGCATCATTCTCTCGACGGGATACTCGCGGGTGTAGCCGTAGCCGCCGTGGTACTGCACGGCCTTTGTGGTCATCTCCATGGCTGTCTCGGCGGCGAAGAGCTTGGCCATCGCGGCATCGGCGCTGTAGGGCACCTTGGCGTCTTCCTTCCAGGCGGCACGGCGCACGAGCAGACGGGAGGCCTGGATGCGGGTCTCCATGTCGGCGAGCTGGAACTGCATGTTCTGGAACTTGGCGAGGGCCCTGCCGAACTGCTTGCGCTCCTTGAGATAGGAGACAGTCTCGTCCATGGCACCCTGGGCGATGCCGAGGGCCTGGGAGGCGATGCCGATACGGCCGCCGTCGAGGGTCCACATGGCCACCTTGAAGCCCTTGCCCTCCTGGTCGAGGAGGTTCTCGGCGGGCACGATGCAGTTTTCCATGATGAGCTCGCATGTGGCGGAGCCGCGGATACCCATCTTCTTCTCCTTCTTGCCGACGGAGAATCCCGGGAAATCCTTCTCCACGATAAAGGCGGAGATGCCCTTTGTGCCCTTGCTCTTGTCGGTCATGGCCATGATGATGTAAACACTGGCGTAGCCGGCGTTGGTGATGAATATCTTGGAACCGTTGAGCACGTAGTGGTCGCCCTCCCTCACTGCAGTGGTCTGCTGTGCGGAGGCGTCGGTGCCGGCGTTGGGCTCTGTGAGGCCGAAGGCACCGATCCACTCGCCTGAAGCGAGCTTCGGAAGGTATTTCTCTTTCTGCTCCTTTGTGCCGAAATGCATGATCGGGGCCACGCAGAGCGAGGTGTGGGCGGAGAGAATCACGCCGGTTGTGGCACAGACGCGCGAGAGCTCCTCGACAGCCATCGTGTAGAGCACATTATTGCCGCCGGCTCCCCCGTACTCCACAGGCACGGGAATGCCCATGAGGCCGAGCTTGGCCATCTTCTCCACCGTCTCCATCGGGAAGCGTTCCGTCTCGTCGATCTCGGCGGCCAGAGGCTTCACCTCCTTGTCGGCGAATTCCCTGATCATCTGAAGAAACAGACGGTCGGTTTTAGTCAGACTGAAATCCATTGAAGTGTATTGTTGTGATTGTTGTTTTTAGTATTTATAGAAACCCTCACCGGTCTTTCTGCCGAGAAGATTGGCGCGCACCATCTTGCGGAGCAGGGGGTGGGGACGGTATTTGTCGTCGCCGAACTCGGAATGGAGCACCTCCATGATGGCGAGGCATACGTCGAGGCCTATGAGGTCGCCGAGAGCGAGGGGGCCCATGGGATGATTGGCGCCGAGCTTCATGGCGTTGTCGATGTCGTCGCGCGAGGCCACGCCGTCGGCGAGGATGCCCACCGCCTCGTTGATCATCGGGATGAGCACGCGGTTGACTACGAAGCCGGGAGCCTCGTTGACCTCCACAGGCACCTTGCCGATGGCGGTGCAGAGGGCCGACACGGCGTCGAAGACCTCATCCGATGTCTTCTGGCCGCGGATCACCTCCACGAGCTTCATCACGGGAGCGGGGTTGAAGAAGTGCATGCCGATCACCTTATCGGGACGCTTGGTGGCGGCGCCGATGGCGGTGATGGAGAGCGACGAGGAGTTGGTGGCGAGCACCGCCTCGGGCTTGCAGAGGCCGTCGAGCATCGCGAAGAGCTCGAGCTTGAGGTCAAGGCTCTCGACAGCGGCCTCGATCACGAGGTCGGAATCGGCGATGTCGGCATAGTCGCAGGTCAGGGTGATGTTGGCGAGCACGGCGTCCATTGCGGCCTGCTCCATCTTGCCCTTCTCCACGAGGCGTGCGAGCGACTTTGTGATCTTGCCCATGGCCTTGGCGTTGGAGGCCTCGCTGCGGCTCTTCATCGTCACCTTGCGGCCGGCCTGGGCGAAGGCCTGCACGATGCCGGCACCCATGGTGCCCGTGCCTATCACTGAAATTTTCTCTATATTCATGAGTCGGATTATTTATTCTTAAACATAGGTTTTCTTTTGCCGAGGAATGCCTGCATCCCCTCTTTCTGGTCGTCGGTGTCGAAGCAGTCGGAGAAGGCACGGTTCTCGAAGGCGAGCGCCTCGGCCTCGTCAAGGTCGTAGGAGGCGTTGATGCATTCCTTTGCCTTGCGCACGGCCACCGGGGCGTTGGCGGCTATGTCGGCGGCGAGCGCCATCACGAAATCCATCAGCTCCTCTGGAGGGAGCACATGATTGACCAGGCCGATCCTCAGGGCCTCGTCGGCCTTGATGACGCGGCCGGAATATATCATCTCCTTGGCGTATCCCTGCCCCACAAGCTTCGCGAGGCGGTAGGTGCCGGAGAATCCGGGCACGATGCCGAGCTTCACCTCGGGCTGTCCGAACTTGGCGTTGGCGGAGGCCACGCGGATGTCGCAGGCCATGGCGAGCTCGCAGCCGCCGCCGAGGGCGAAGCCGTTGACAGCCGCGATCACGGGAATGGGAAGCTCCTCTATCTTGCGGAAGACAGCAGCCCCGAAGCGCCCGAAGTCGAGTCCCTGCTCAGGGTTGAATGGAGCCATCTGCGAGATGTCGGCGCCGGCCACAAACGACTTGGAGCCGGCTCCGCGCACCACCATTACCCTCGCCTCGGCGGGGATACGGCCCACGAAGTCGTCGAGCTCCTCGAGGATCTCGCGGCTCAGGGCGTTGAGGGTGGCCGGAGCTGAGATCTCGAGCGTCAGTATGCCTTCGGGCGAGAGCTCATGGTTGAGAAAGCGGTAGTCCATGGCGTGTCAGCACATTTTGCCGAGGTTCTCGGCCACCTTGAGCGGAGCGCCTGTGGCTGCCTTCACCTGGTCGACGGTGAATTCGGGATTGATCTCGGTTAGCACGAGGCCGTCGGGAGTCACCTCGATGACGCCCATCTCGGTGATGATGAGGTTGACGGCACCGGCAGCCGTGAGCGGCAGGGTGCACTCCTCGAGAATCTTATGGTTGCCCTTGGCGGTGTGTTCCATTGCGAGGATCACGCGCTTGGCGCCTGCGAGGAGGTCCATCGCTCCGCCCATGCCGGGAGTCTTCTTGCCGGGTATACACCAGTTGGCGAGATTGCCTTTGGCGTCGGTCTGGAGAGCGCCGAGCACTGTGACGTCGACATGTCCGCCCCTGACATAGCCGAAGGAGGTGGCGCTGTCGAAGGTGGCGGCTCCGGGGAGGCCGGAAGTGAAGGCGCCGCCGGCGTCGGTGTATTCGGGATCCTCCTCACCCTCGGCGGGACGGGGACCCATGCCGAGGAGTCCGTTCTCGGAGTGGATGGTGACGTGCACTCCCTCCGGAAGGTAGTTGGGAATCAGCGTCGGGAGGCCGATGCCGAGATTCACCACATAACCGTCGCGCAGCTCCTTGGCGGCGCGGCGGGCGATAGTCTCTCTGATCTGCTGTTTGTCCATTATGTTTTTCAATTAGTTATTAGTTTTCAGTTATCACTTGGAGTGCTGACGGCGGTCGAACTCCTGCGCGATGAAGGAGGCGACGTCGTCGGCGTATGTGTTCATGCCGAAACCGGCATCGTAGCCGAGCTCCTTTGCCAGCTCGTGGGAGATGCGCGCGCCGCCGCATACGAGTATCATCTTGTCGCGGAGGCCCTCGGCCTCAAGAAGCTCCACGAGCTCCACCATATTGTGGATGTGGACGTCTTTCTGGGTGACTGTCTGCGACACGAGGAGGGCGTCGGCGCCGAGCTCCACGGCCCTGGCGATAAACTCGTCGTTGGGCACCTGGCTGCCGAGGTTGTGGGCCTCGAACATCTCGTATCGCTCGAGGCCGTAGTGGCCGGCGAAGCCCTTCATGTTCATGATGGCGTCGATTCCCACGGTGTGGGCGTCGGTGCCTGTGCTGGCGCCGACCACCACCAGCGGGCGCCCGATGTGCTCGCGGATGAAGTCGTCGGTCTGCTGCATGTCCCATTTGGTGCCCTCCACCTTGGGCACGTGGATGCCGGTGTAGTCGACGGTATGGGTGCAGCTGCCGTAGCAGTTGAAGAAAGTGAAGCCCTCGGTGAGCTCCTTATGGTAGACGATGAGGGGATTCTCGAAGCCCATCTTGCGCATCAGCTGCTTGGCAGCTTCCACAGCCTCGTCGCCTGCGGGCACAGGGAGGGTGAAGCTGACCTGGGTCTTGCCGTCGTTCATGGTGTCGCCGTAAGGCTTCACGGCCTTCAGGTCGAGCGTCTTGTCGAAATCTTTTTTCTCGGTTGAATACAGGCCTTCGCTCATTTCTCTTCTCTGTTAAGCATTATTTCAATAAATGGATTGTAATAGCCTTCGGTCTTGGGAGCCACTCCCTCGAGGCCCTTTCCGCCGTTCTTGGGGCGCTTCACGTCGGCGAAGATGCCCTTCTCGAGCGCGGAGAAGAGGCCTTCGCTCTCCATCTGCTCGAGCAGCGATGTGGCCTTGGAGAGCACCTCGCGGGCGCGTGTCTGGATGATGCCGTCTTTCTTGAACTCCATCTCGTCGCCGATGCTCTTCATGTTGCCGAAGATATACTTGGCGTTCTCGATCGAGAGGTAGCGGTCGCTCATGAATGGAGTGTGGATGGCCTCCGTGGGCATGCCGAGGAGCTGGATGCCCTGATGGGTCCAGATGCCGATCATATTGAAGAGGGCGTCCTGGATATGGCCGCGGAATATGTTTCCGGTCATGAACTTCGTGGGGGGCATGTATTTGAGGGTGGCCTTGGGGAAGATCTCGCGGATCATCTGGGCCTGGGCGAGCTCGAGGAGGAAGCCGTTCTCAAGCGAGGGATCCATCTCGAAGGCGTGTCCGAGACCCATCTGCTCCTCGGGGAGGCCGGCGAGAAGGGCGAGCTGCTCGTTGATGAGGTCGGAGGCGAGCACGGTGTGGGCCTCCTCCACGGCGTCGGCCGTAGTGAGGTAGTTGTCTTCACCGGTGTTGATGATCACGCCTGCGAATCCGTTGATGACGCGGCTCATGAACTGGTCGACAAGCGTGCGCTGCATGTTGATGTCGCGGAAAAGGATACCGTAGAGGGCGTCGTTGAGCATGACGTCGAGACCCTCGAGGGCGCCCATGGCGGCGATCTCCGGCATGCAGAGACCGGAGCAGTAGTTGCAGAGGCGGATGTATCGTCCCACCTCCTCGCCCACCTCGTCGAGGGCCTTGCGCATGATGCGGAAGTTCTCCTGAGTGGCGAAAGTGCCGCCGAATCCTTCTGTGGTGGCGCCATAGGGGACGTAGTCGAGGAGGCTCTGGCCGGTGGTGCGGATCACGGCGATGATGTCGGCGCCCTGACGGGCTGCGGCCTGCGCCTGCACCACGTCCTCGTAGATGTTGCCGGTGGCCACTATGACATAGAGGTAGGGCTTGGAACCCTCCCCGATAGTGGCGAGATAATGCTCTTTCTTGCTTCGCCGCTCGCTGATGCGCTTCACGGAAGCCTCAACGTAAGGACGCAGGGCCTCGGCCACCTCTTCGGGAGTGTGCCCTTCGAGGCGTGTGAGGTCGAGCTCGCCTGCGGCCACCTTCTCGGCGATGGCCTGCGGGTCGAGGCCTGTGGCGATGATGGCGTTGGCAATGAAATAGAGTATTCCTCGTCCGAGGAGACCGTTCTCCTTGATGTGGTTGACAAGCACATTCGGCAGAGGCACTGTGTTGTCGTCGACGCCGTCGACGCCTAAGAGGCGGCAGAGCGTGCGCTCCACAGCCACCGTTGTGTATTGGTCGACAAACGACTGCACATCGAGAGCGATCTTGCGGGCGACGTCTTTCGCGTGGGCGACTTTATTGAAATCGAGGCCTAATTTGCTTTCTTGCATTTCTATATTAAAGTTGTGATTGTTGCAGAGTTAAAAAACGGGCCGCCGAGTCGATGAGCGTCGGGTCTATACCGAGCATGGCGGCGATTCGCAGCGCCTCGCGTGGCGCCGCGGCTGCGGAGTCTTCCTCCAGCGAGTAGTCCATAAGGAGAGGGATATCGGCTATCGAGCCGATGCTGCCGTCGGCGGCATTGGAGAGGCCCCTGACTCTGAGGCGGCGCGAGGCGTGGAGGCCGCTGTAGTGGGTGGTGACCACCGTGATGCTCGGCAGAGTGCCGAAGCAGCTGATGATGGCGCCGGCGATGGCGCGACCTTCCTCGGGATTGGTGGTGCGTCCCGGCTCGTCGATGAGCACGAGGAGGCGTCGGCCGGAGGATGCCTCCTTCAGGGCGCTGTCGATCCTCAGCATCTCGGCGGCAAACGACGAGAGGCCGGTGAGCTCCGACTGGTCGTCGCCGAGACACACCCTGACCTCCTCCACCACGGTCACCGATGCCTGGGAGGCCGGCACGTAAAGGCCGAGCTGGGCGAGGGTCTGGGCCAGGGCGAGGGTCTTCAGGATGACGCTCTTGCCACCCATATTCGCGCCGGTGACCACGCAGACACCTTCGCCCACAGAGATGTCGATGGGCTGGAAGTCGCGTTTCCTCCTGCGCAAAGCCTCCCTTACCTGGGGATTGAACAGAGCTGTATAACATGTGTCGCCGTCGTCGGCTATGCAGGGGCGGCACAGGCCTTGGGCTACTGCCAGCTTAGCGTGGGCGATGAGGAAATCAAGCTCTCCGACGGCGGCGAGAGCCTCTGTGGCCACGTGAGCCAGCGGGCGCAGCCGGGCCGCGAGAGCGCTCCTCACCTCGTCTTCCACGGCCGTGGCCTCGGCAAAGAGCGCGGCGGCCTCCTCGCTTCCGGCATCGCATGCGTTGATGCGGCGGCGCAATGGAGCGAGACGCGGATCGTAGCTGTCGTAGATGAAGAAATGTGGGATTCTGGATCCGTCGGGATCGAGTATGGCCACCGTCGCGGTCATATCGGGTATGGCGACGGCATCGAGATCCATCTCGGCGCAGTAGCGGCTGATGTCGCCACACTGGAGGGCGAATGTCTTGAGCTCGAAAAGCTCCGTGTCGTCGGCCACATGGCCGGCGGCGAGGCGGCGGAGTGTTCCGCTGATGTCGTTGACACACATCAGCACGTGAAGCAGCCTGGCGAGCGGCCCGGCGGCTGCCGGATCTGACACAGCCACGACAGTCTTCCCGGCCTTGTCGAGACGCCCGGCGAGGACACCGGTGTCGGCCGTCATCTCAAGGGCGTTGAGATGGGCGCGTCCGGGCGCCGACATGATCTCGAGGCTGTCGGCTATATGGCGGAGGCCGGGGATTGAGGCAGTGAGACGGGTGAATGTCATGGCAGATTCCGGTTAAGTCTGACATCGATGGTGTCGATGCCTGTTTTTTCTTTTATAGAGTCGCAGAGTCGGCGCGAGTCGACGCGGTAGCCTGCGGGCGATGTCGGATTTACGCAGATGGCGAGCACACGGCACGGGCGTGCCACGAAGATGGCTCCTCCCTTGGAAGTGAAGGCCGTGAACGCCTCGCGGGATGCGAACATACAGGAGAAGTCGCGCATCGCGAGAGCCATGCCGTCGGCCTGCGGGAGCTGCCGGAGTGTGGCGAGGAGCCTGTCGGTGACGGCGCCGGCCACATAGAGGAGCGCTGTGTCGGGCGGAATGTCGGCCGCGGCGGAGCCGAGCGCGATTGCCGACGGAAGGCCGAGGTCATGAATGCCGCCATGGGCATCGACTGCCACCACCCCCCTCTCCACATCCTCGAGCCTTCGGGCCATCTCCGGCGGGAGCGCCGGAAGGCGCATCACATCGCATACGAATGCCGTGCGGCGGGTGATCTCGGGAATCGAGGGGGCTATGACGGCGCCGGTGGCCAGCACGAGGGCGTCGGTGACGGCCGGCGAGGCGGAGCTCAGGCGTGAGAGCGCGCCGTCTACGAGAGTCACGTCGGGACTGTAGGCCCCGAGGTCGGCGATGAGCCTTCGGAGCGATGCCGTGTCGGGCGGCCCCGCGAGAATCACCTTGCCGTGGGTTTTCACCCTGGCGGTGACGAGGCGCCCGAGGGCGGTGGCCCGCGTGCCTATGCCGAGCACCTCCGAAGTGACGCCCCGGGAGCGGTAGAAACTCTCCGAGGTGACGAATACCGTCTCCTCGAAGAGTGTTATCTCAGGCTTCCGGGTATGGCTGACGGCGTCGGTCTGCTCGCCGTCGACACCTATGGAGGTGACGGCGGGAGTCAGGCCGCGGTCGTGGAGCCCCCGCAGAATGTAGTTGAGACATTCCGTCTTGCCCGCGTTCTTGGCGAGGCCGACGATCGCCACGCTGTCATAGCTGGCGATTCTGTCGATGAGAGAAGCCTCCGGCTCAGCCATATCGGCGTGGGTCAGTGTTTGTTACGCTCGTGGCGGGCAAGCTTGCTGGGCTCGAGGGAGAGCTGCTCTCCGTTGAGCAGGCTTGCGATGCCCTCCTTGTGGAGCTGCTTGCGGCGCGCCGCCTCGCATTCGGGGCAGTGACATTCCTCCTTGTAGTCGGTGGGCTCCGTGTAGGTGGTGATCACACCCTCGTAGTTGCGGAGCACTACCCTTGTGGGCGACTGGGAGATGACGTAGTTGGGCATCACCGGAGTCTTGCCGCCGCCACCGGGGGCGTCGACCACGAAAGTGGGCACGGCGTAGCCCGAAGTATGTCCGCGGAGGTTCTCCATGATCTCGATGCCTTTCGACACCGGGGTGCGGAAATGCTCGATACCGGTGGAGAGGTCGCACTGATATATATAGTACGGTCTCACGCGTATCTTCACGAGCTCCCTCACGAGACGCTTCATCACATTGGTGCAGTCGTTGACCCCTCTGAGGAGCACGCTCTGGTTGCCGAGGGGCACGCCGGCGTTGGCGAGACGCGCGCATGCGAGAGTCGACTCGGGAGTGATCTCGTTGGGATGGTTGAAGTGGGTGTTGAGCCAGATGGGATGATACTTCGAGAGCATTGCCACGAGCTCGGGCGTGATGCGCTGCGGGAGCACCACCGGAGTGCGCGAGCCGATGCGGATGATCTCCACATGGGGAATCTCGCGGAGCTTCCTGATGATGTACTCGAGGCGCTCGTCGCTCACGAGCAGGGCGTCGCCGCCTGAGAGGAGCACGTCTCTCACCTGGGGAGTGCGCGCGATATACGCTATGGCATTGTCGATACGCTCGAGAGGCGAGGCAGCGTCGCGCTGGCCGGCAAATCTGCGGCGTGTGCAATGGCGGCAGTACATGGAGCACTGGTCGGTGATGAG
>CECF01002064.1_pt1 | contig 11711 bp, 14 predicted proteins | sample 554751 | NCBI WGS metagenome assembly CECF01 (sample SAMEA3182099, study PRJEB8094) | gut metagenome | biome: human; feature: gut; material: Stool; isolation source: human stools | place: Canada | collected 2012-06-12 | reverse complement strand
GGCCTGATGGGTGCGCTCGCTGAAAGCGTGCTGCGTGCGGGCGGCGAAGTGACCGGCGTGGAGCCGCAGTTTTTCATCGACAAGGGCTACGAGTATGACGAGATCACGACGCTCATCGTCACGCGCGACATGGCCGAGCGCAAGACGAAGATGATCGAGCTCGGCGACGCGTTCATCGCCTTCCCCGGCGGCACGGGCACGCTCGAGGAGATCAGCGAGATCATGTCAAAGGTGTCGCTCAAGCAGCTCGCCGCGCCGTGCATCCTCTATAATCTGAACGGCTATTACGACCACTTGAAAGCCCTGCTCGCTCACATGATCGACATGGGCCTCTCCACGCCCGAGCGGCAGGAGGGCATCTACTTTGCCGAAATGCTGGACGACATTCGCGCGATCTTGAAGATTTGAGGAAAAGCCGCCTTCGGCGGCTTTTCTTTTTGTGCGGCGCTTGACAGGCCTCCTTCGCTGCGGTATGCTAAAAGAAACTTAAAGTTACTCACTGTGCTGCAACCTAAAGCGCGCTTTCATTTCAGGAGGATTTCATGGTCTACACAGTCGGCGAGATGGCGAAAAAGCTGGACGTCCCCGCTTCCACGCTGCGCTATTACGATAAGGAGGGTCTGCTGCCCTTTGTGGAGCGCTCGTCCGGCGGCATCCGCATGTTTCAGGAATCGGACTTCGAGTGGTTACAGGTCATCGGCTGCATGAAAAAGGCCGGCATGTCCATCAGGGACATCCGCCAGTACATCGAGCTTGCCCTGCGCGGCGACGACACCATCGACACGCGCCTCAAGATGTTCACGCACCAGCGCGACGTGCTGCTCGCGCAGATGGAGGAGATGCGCCACACGCTCGAGACCGTGGAGTACAAATGCTGGTATTATGAAACTGCAAAGGCCGCGGGCACGATCGACGTCCCAAGGGATATGGCGGACGAGGACGTACCCGAGCGCTTCCGCGCCATCCGGCGCGAACTCAAGACGATTCCGCAGGAGTAAAGGTAAACTGCTTTTCTGCCGGCAAGCAGGAAAGGGATAAGAATAGGAAAGTAAACTATGGATCGGATCAAGAAGAATTTTGGCTTTGGCTGCATGCGCCTGCCGATGATCGGCGAAGAGGTGGATATCGAGCAGACCAAGCAGATGGTGGACGCGTTTTTAGACGCGGGCTTCAACTATTTTGACACTGCGCACGGCTACATCCAGGGCAAGAGCGAAAAGGCGCTCAAGACCTGCCTGACAAGCCGCTATCCGCGCGAGAAGTACATCCTGACCGACAAGCTGACGGCGAACTATTTCAAGACCGAGGCAGACATCCGCCCGTTTTTCGAGAGCCAGCTCGAGATCTGCGGCGTCGAGTATTTCGACTTCTATCTGATGCACTCGCAGGGTCTTGTCAACTATGACCACTTCAAGGAGTGCCGCGCGTATGAGACGGCGTTCGAGCTCAAAAAAGAGGGCAAAATTCGCCACGTCGGCATTTCCTTCCACGACCGCGCCGAGGTGCTCGAGCGCATTCTGACCGAGTATCCCGAGATCGAAGTTGTCCAGATCCAGTTCAACTACGTCGACTACGACGATCCCGCGGTGCAGAGCCGCAAGTGCTATGAGGTCTGCCTCAAATTCAATAAGCCCGTCATCGTCATGGAGCCCGTCAAGGGCGGCAACCTCGTGAACCTGCCTGAGAACGCAAAGGCCGTGCTTGAAGACCTGCACGGCGGCAGCCCCGCGAGCTACGCCATCCGCTTTGTCGCGGGCTTCCCCGGCATGATGATGGTGCTCTCCGGCATGAGCAACATGGAGCAGATGCAGGACAACATCTCGTTCATGCGGGACTTCAAGCCCCTCGACGAGACCGAGCGCGCCGCGGTGGAAAAGGTGCAGGAGATCTTCCACAGCAAGGACCTCATCCCCTGCACGGCCTGCCGCTACTGCACGGACGGCTGCCCCAAGCACATCTCTATCCCTGACCTCTTCGCCATTATGAACGCCAAGCAGATTCACCACGACTGGAACGCGGACTGCTACTATGAAGATGTCCACACCGCGCCGGGCCGCAAGGCGTCCGACTGCTTAAAGTGCGGCAAGTGCGAAAAGGTCTGCCCGCAGCACCTCCCCATCCGCAAACTGCTCGAGCAGGTCGCGGCAGAATTTGAAAAGGCCCCCGCAGCGAATTAAGCTCAAAATGTAAAATGCAGCACCGGCGAGAGAAAGATGGAAAACTCTCGCCGGTGCTGTTTGCTTGCACTGATCCTTGATCTTTATCATAACACCGCGCCGCGGTGTTTTTCTTGGTCTGCCGCTTTGGCCGTTCGGCGAGGTGGACAGTGGACCCCAGAATTTTTTGTTTGTCGCCCTTTGTTTTAGGCTATGGCTGAAGTATAACGTGGATTCTTTAAGCGAACCTAAATTTGGTGTAAATAAAGTATGAACAATTCTCGTGTCGCGCGGGAAAAATATATGTAAAAAAGCGGCGCATTTTGCGTAAATTTTCGTTTCTTCCTTGCAATAACTGCTCCTTCGGCGTATAAAAAAGTAAATTTTGTCGATTTCTTAACAAATTTGTGGCGAAATTCATACCTGCGGCTCACCTCGCACGCGATCTTGCCGCGCGCTGCTCCTCCACATTCCGAAAGAGAGCGGCGGCACCATCGGATCAAGGGAGAAAATCATGCAGAAAAAACGAGTGCCCAGCCTGATTTTAGTCGCATTTGCAGCCGTTCGAACAGGTCGTTTTGCGGATGAGACGCGCGTGAATAAGCTCCATGCCGGCAAAATCCGGATTACAGAGCGCGGGCATGACCTCGAGAAGGTCGTGCTTTTTGGCGAATTCCGCGGTCGGACAGGCGGTGAACTCATAGTAGATGGGCTGATCCTTGTCAAACGGCGCGACGTGCATCTCAAAGTCGCCCCACTTGTCGCACTGCTTTTTCGCGTTCAAAAACGCGCGGTGCAGGAGCTTTTTGCAAAGCGGCTTGTTGATGTCGATGAATTTGAGCTTGCCGAGCTTTCGGAACGACGGCAGGAAGAGGTTCCCTCCATCTCCTCGATCTCTTGAAGGCTTGTCACGTCCTTGCAGACGACGTAATACGCCATCAGCGCGATGCAGTCGTAATTGCCGCCCGGGCCGTTGTGAAAGTTTTTCTTCCCGCCAAGGTCGGTGCGCCAGTCGCTCAAAAAGTCGACATACTGCATCTGCACGCGCTCCCAGACGGCTTCGCGCTGCGATTCCGGATAGTGGTGCGCGATCTTCTCCCGAATTTCCGCCTTGCAGGGCTTTGAATAGATCACATGGCAGGTGCGGTCAAATTGCAGCTGATCGTCGTTCATTGTCTTCCCTCCCGTATTTTTTACGCTTGCCGATATCAGAGCGTCGGTTTGCCGTGAGGTCTTCTCCCCTGTCTTACGCTCGCTGCGCTTTTTTCATCGTCACGAGCAGCCCGCCGAACATCCAGACGTTGCCGATGGCGAGCCACGCGCAGCGCAGGGCGTTGCCAAGCGGCCGGTTGCCGAGCAGCGCCGCGAGAAAATACACGAGCATGCCGAACGCCATAGAGAAGACGCAGCACCACTTCAGATACGGTGTCAGCCCCTTTCGGAATGCGACGATCTGCGTCATCACCAGCACAAAGAAGAAGATCCAGAACAGCACGAGCGGCGGCATCAGGAAGTATGCGCTGTACTGCGTCAAAAGCGCTTCGGAAAGCCCGTGTTTCATCAGAAACACCGCCGTGCACACCGGCACATGGAAGCCGCACGCGCAGAACATCAGGTAGCCGAAAATGCCGGAGCGGCAGCGGTGCGCGTATTTCGGCGACTTCGCCGCCATCAGGCGGTAAACACCGAAGCAGGCAAGTCCCTCAAGCACCACGCCGAAAAGCCCCAGCAGCGCCGCGGCAAAAAGGCTGCTGTCCGAGATAGAAGTATAGGCCGATAGCATCTGTAGAACGCCTTCAAGCGCCTTGTCCTCCACGCCCTAGCCGAGGATCAGGTCACCGGCGAGGTGCAGAACGGACGCAAAAAGTCCGATGGTCAGCAGCTTTTTGATGTGCGGCCAGTCAAGCTCACGCGAGATGCCGATGTCATTGAAGTCACTCATGCTTTTTATTCTCCTTTGCAAAGTCGAGGCGGACGATCTGCATGTTCATCATGCCGTCGCCGACCTTCGATAAAAAGCGGAAGAATTTCCGTACATTTTGATTCCTCAAGTCGTTGTAGCCCAGCATGTAGCCGCGCGAGGACACACGCAGCCTATCGCTCCACGCCGAAAGCTCGCGCCTTGCGTCGGTGACGGCGAAATACGCGCCGACGTCCTTGATCTCCGCGTCCTTGAGCCATGTTTTGAGCATCAGCTTGACCGCCTTGCGGTTCGCCGCGTCGAAGACGAGCTTGCCGCCTGGGAACGCCTCCGCCATCGCGCACACGAGCGCTTTGACCTGCGGCGTGAGGAAATAGTAGAACACGCCCGCGGCGAAGAACACCGCGCCGCCGCTCGCGTCGATCTCACTGAACCATGAGGTGTCATTTAAGTTGCAGGGGATGTTTTTCTCGCGCTCTCCCGCAGGCAGGAGCGCATCGCGCACGGCGATGACATCGGGAAAGTCGAGGTTGTAAATTTTGCACGTGCCGTTGTCACAGGCGCGTCCCGTGGCGTCCAGCCCGCAGCCGAGGTTCACGACCGCCGCGTTCGGGTGCGAGCGCAGATAGTCCCGCACCTCGCAGGCGAGGTCGCTCTGCCGCATGGCGCACTCTAAAAAGCCGAACTGCTGCATCATGCTCTGCGACCTTTTCGCGAGCGTGGAAAAATCGTAGTCGATCTCTTCGATCAAGCGCATGGCCGTCTCGTCGCGGAACAGGTTCGGGTAGAGCTCCGAGCACATCTTGCGCCCGTAGAGCGGGATGACGAGCGTCTCCTGCACGGTGTTTTTCTCAATGTGGTACTTCATCGGTCTCTCCTTTCATTTTCCCGCGAGCTTCAGGCAGAAGTCGCAGCACTCATTCCCGCGGCCGAGCGTCTTTGTGCGGTGCCAGACGAGCTTCGGGTGCAGGTCGTCATAGGCGATGTCGTCGCTGTCGCAGAAGCAGGGGCAGAGCTCCGGACAGCCGTGTTCGACACAGGTGTCGTGATAGGGGCACTTCGTCATATCGATGCGCCAGACGCCGCCGGAGGTCTGATACTCCGTGGCCGCAAAGCCTGCCGTCTCGCCGTAGAATTTTGGCGTCAGCTTACTGAACAGCACCGGCGGCAGATGATAGAGCCCCGGAACCTTGAGCAGCTTGAGGATGGTTTTTCTCATCGTCCACGCATGCTCCGCCACATAGCCGTGGACGGTTTGCAGCGCCTCGTCCTTGGGCATGACGGTCTGCAAGGTCTCGTAGGCAGCGATGCCGGGCAAAATTTGACTTTCCAAATGGAACTGTTTTCCTTTCGACGCGTTCAGATGCATTGAGCGCAGGCGCGACAGCTTCTCGTCCAGCAGCCGGTTCAATTCGACGCTCTGTTCTGGGAATTGCTGCGCGACAGTCTCGCGGAACGCTGCAATAATGTAGTTTCTCTTCATGCGCTTTTCCTCACTTTCGCAAAAACGGCAGCGGCGGCAGCTCGTTTTGCTCGATGATGCGATCCAGCATCGCCGCAAAGCCCTGCGGGTCGCGAATTTGATACTGCATGTGGTTATGATCTGGTCCATGGGCGAAACAAATTCCGTCTCCGGCTCGCTGGGGTTGAAGCCGTCGTAGGCGACGAGCACAACGTGATACCGCTCCGCCAGTTTTTGGGCCGTGGGAAGCATGCCAAGGTAGTTCACGCCGCTGCCATGCAGCATGACCATGAGCTCGGAGTGCTCCTGTCCGAATTCAAAATACTTCACGTGCTCTTCTCCTTCCCAACGATGCTCTTGACGAGCGCTGCCCAATCCTGCGGGTGGCAGGCCAGCAGCTCTTCGTGCTACATGTCCTGCTCGTGGATGACAGAATGCGCAAAATGCTGCTCATAGCGGGCGCGGTACTTTTCGCCCATCTTGAGCGCGTAGAAGATATGAATTTCCGTCCCCGGCACGTCGAGCTTGTCGGGCAGCGGCGTAATGAGGTCGGAATAGAACTGATTCTTGCAGCTCTGCTGCGTCAAATAGGGCCGCGCCCCGCCGAGTATCCGTAAGAACGCCGCGCCGTAATCACCCATCTGCCGCATCTGCTTTTCCACACGCTTTTGCAGAAGCGGCGACTTGAACCTGCCGTCGCGCAGCATCGGGAACATCAGTGGCAGCAGAAGGTCCGTCTGCAATTTTGCCGCGAATTTCGAGGACTGGTCCAAGTCCGAGCTGCCGAGGATGCCGTAGTCCATGCGGATGTTCCCACTTGCGGCCAGAAGGCCAACAAACGAGCCGCCGAGCGAGCAGCCGTAGGCTGCGCAGATGTGCCCGCCGCAGTTTACCTTGAGGTAGTCCTCGATCTTCGCCGTCTCTTCGAGCATCGTGGGGAATTCCGTCCGTTCGGTCTCATCAAAGCCGTCGTAGCTGACGCAGAGCACGCGGTACTCGTCAGAGAGCAGCGGGATCACGTGGCCGAAGTTGCCCTTCCAATGGCAGCAGGTGCCCGGCAGCAGCAAAATGACCGGCGCGTTTTCTTCGCCGAACGCATAGACCTTCATCGCTCCTGACCTCGCTTTCTCACTTTTGTGCCGTGATGCAGAGCCAGCCCTTTTCTCTCTTGTGGATCTGAATATTACGGAAGCCGGCCTGCTCCAACATATCCTTGAGCTGGACGTCCTTGTAGATGGTCATGCCGTCGATCTTCTCCGTCCACTTCTCGTCTTTTTCGTTGTCGCCGCCGCACTCGTTGCAAATCAAAAACGTGCCGTCCTGTTTGAGCACTCGGTGGACTTCTCGGAAACTCTGCAAAAGGTCCGGCCAGAAGTAAATTGTCTCAAATGCGGTGACCAAATCAAACTGGTTCGCCGCGAAGATGAGGTCCGCGACGTTCCCCTGCAAAATGACGCAGCGGCCATTCAAAATGGCGTCCTCGTTGACCTTTTTCGCCTTTTCGACGCTGACGGGCGAATAGTCGACGCCTTTGACCTCGCCGTTTGGGCACTTTTTGAGCATCGTCCTGATGTTCGCGCCTCCACCGCAGCCGCAGTCCAGGATGCTTGCGTCCTTTGCGATCTCGGCAAATTGCAATCCCCAATCCGCGAGCGCGCGATGGCCGACGTTCATCATCGAGAGCATCAGCTTCCCGCCAAGGCCCTCGGGCTTGCGGGTATTTTCAAAAAACGACATGCTTTTTTCTCCTTTTTGCTCACTTGACCCACATCACAAGAAGGCCCGTGAGCACGCTGATGATGACGAGAAACAGCGAGCCCGGGAAGAGCATCCCCTTCACGTGGAACCACTTCTGCGCGTAAGCCTTGTCCATGTGCTCGGTCCCCGGCAGGCGGAATACGTTCAGATGCGCGAACAGCACCCAGTCGAGGAAAAACGTGTCCCACGCGCCGACGATCAGAAAGAAGATGGCCGCGAATTCCGCGCCCGTCCAAAAGCTGTCCGCCCCGGCAAGGATGGCCGCGTACGTCAAAAGCACCGCGAACAGCACGATGCCAAAGCCCTTGAACGCGATGGTGCGGCCGCTGAGCGGCGCGACCGGAACGTGCTCGTGCGTCTTGAAATATTCCTCCTGAATATCAGGCGGATAGTTGTGCACGCCGATCTCCGGGTGCTTGATGGTGGGGATCATCACCATTGCCGTGAAAAGCGCCGTAAAAACGACCGCTTCGATCCAAACCGTACTCCAAATCATGGATATTCCTCCTCACTTTTTCTCCAGCACGACGATGCGGTTGGAGATATTGCTGATTGCCGGGATCTTGCCGAGCAGCTTGTAGATGGACACAAATTCCGCCATGCCCTCGCACAGGCTGTGCTCTTCGACAAAGCGGAAATCCGGCAGCAGCGCGGCGAGCGCCGCGCCGTTTTTAACGCCCCAGCTGAATTTTGCCTTGCTCGCCTCGATGGACTTTTCCTTAAAGCGCTTCACGACCATCGGGTTCATCGTCTCGACAAGCACCGTCGCGCGGTCAAAGCGCGCCGCGATGACGTCGAAGATGTGCTTGACGTCGCTCTCCGATAAGTACATCGTCAAGCCCTCGATGATGACGAGGACGTCCGTGCTCGTCCCCTTGATCTCGCCGCCCCAGTCGTCCATCGCGGACATGGCGATCTGCGAGATCTTTCTGCTCTCAGGCAGAAGCTTTTCGCGCACGGCGATCGTCTCGGGCAGGTCTAAATTGTACCAGTGCGAATAGTCGCTCATGCGGTAGCAGCGCGTGTCGAGCCCGCAGGCGATGTTCACGGCCACCGCACCGCCATGCCCCGCAAGGTAAGTCTTCACAAGCTTATCGAGCACGATGGTGCGCGCTATAACGCCGCTGTGCATCGCCGCGTCCTTGTCGGCCATCGAAAAATCGTAGTCGAGCCGGTCGATGATCTCGACCGCCTTGTTGTCGGTGATCGCGCCGCGCGTCTTCGTCTCCTTCGCGCGGGCGTAAACCGTCTGTAACATCGTCTCCGGCACGCCGGAGAGCGTGATCTTCTCACTCATGGTGTCCTTCCTCCATCTTTTCCGCGCGCTCTGCCTTCCTGCAAACGAACCACGCGATGCTCTTCACATTGCCGAACTGCACATCAGCGTACATGCCCTCAAGGCGTACTTTCAGGCTTTGCACCGTTTCATACGGCGGGGTGAAGAATTTCATCGGATCGTAGACTTTTTTTATGAGTCGGTCCGTCCTTCTGCACTCGCCCGACACATAGAAGCAGCCGCAGAACGTACCGCCCGGCTTTAGCACGCGGAACGTCTCGCGGTATGCCGCCTCCTTATCAGGGAAGGCGTGGAAGCCGTTGAGCGACAGCACGATATCAAAGCTGCTGTCCTCATACGGCAGCGCGCCCACGTCGCCCTGCCGGAACTGCACATTTTGGAGTCCCATGCGCTCAGCCTTTTCCCTCGCCTGCCCCATCATGTCGGGTGAATAGTCAAGGCAGGTAATATCGGCGCGCGGCAGCGTTTGATAGAGCGGCATCGTCAGAATGCCTGTGCCCACGGGGACCTCGAGGAGCTTTCCCGCAAAGTCCTCCGGCACACCGGTGAACGCTTGATTCAGATATTCGCCGCACTCCTCCTTGCCCATATCCCACACCAAGCGGCACACGGCCTTGCCCGAGACGGTGGAGCAGGTGACCATGCCGTCGTAAAAATTGTTGCTGCCCGTCAGGCGGTAAGCATTGCGGATGTTCTCTTTTCGATCCATCGTTTTTTCCTCTTTACCTGCACATGAATTTATCGAAATAGCGGCAGAACTCCTCGGGGTAGATCATCACAAGCTCCGCGTGCGCCATCTTTGGGATACCGTGGATACGTGCCTGCGGAAAATAGTGCTTGATGAAGCGGATATTGCTCCTGCGGTCCTTCTTCTCCTCGTCGCCGTACCAGTAGGTGATCTTCGTGCCGATCTTTGCGGGCGTCTTTGGCAGAACATAGTTGTTCCCCGACCAGAAAATGTTGCGGATGGTCTGATCCGAGTAGGTCTTTAAGTATGCCTCGATGGCGTCGTATTCCTTTTTTGGGTCGTGCCCCGGCAGCGTGAATCGTTCCGGCGGAAAAGCCGCCTCTAAGATTTTGCGGTTATTCGCGGCGAGCTTGAACGACAGCACATCGCGCGCAAGCAGCAGCTTTCGTATGAGATACGGCAGCTGGTACGGCGTGATGCCGCCGTCGATGATGGCGCGCTTGACTGGCAGCTCGCCAAGCGCCAGCAGCCGCGTCAAACATGCGCCGCCGAGCGAGCAGCCGTAGGCCGCGTCGAGGCAAGTCACACCCTGCGCGCGAAGATAGTCCGTGATCTCATCGACCGTCTGCTCAACTGAGGTAAAGTCACCAGGATAAGACGGCTCGTGCCCATCGTAAACGACCTGAAAGACATGCCACGACTGTGCAAGCCGCGCGACCGTCTTTTCAAACGCCCAGACGGGTTCCGCCGTGCAGGGCAGAAACAACAGTGTCTTTTCCTGCCCTTGTCCGTGTTCCAAAATGTGCATGTCCTCTCCCTCGTCCGACGCGATGGTAGTTCCTCAAAGCAGTTAGTTTCCTCTAACCAAATGTCGCAATTTCATCAGTTAGCTATATCTAACCGCCGATCCGTAAAAATGCCGCGAAAGGCGGCTTTTTATGGGTTTTATTGTAATGCTGCGCATGATAATTGTCAAGACAGTGAACGCGCAGCTTTGCAGAAACATCCTCTCCATTTTCGCACCGGTGCGCCGCCGTAAGAGTCCTCATACCAAAAGAGCGCGGAGAGGTCAAACCTCTCCGCGCTCTTTTTCCTTTTTTTCAGCTTCCAGCCGGCGGTCTCCTTCTTGCCGCCGACGAAGTCGGCGTAGATGCCGTCCTCCTGGATGAGCTCGTCGTGCGTGCCGCGCTGGACGATCTTTCCGCCGTCCTCATCCTTTTTTGCGCGGCAGCCGCCGCTGCAATAGACCGTCGCCACGCGGGGCGGGAATTTGCGTTTGATTGCCATTGCGTCTCCTCCCCTGTTCCATTCTGATATTGCCGCCCTCCGCGGCACAAAATTCCTCTGCTTACGCCCGATAGCCGAGTGCCGTTGAGATCTGCGCCGCCGCGGCGCAGGTCAAGTCAATATCGCGCTGGAAAGCCGGCGAACGCACACTATCGAACATGCCGACAACGCCGACGGCGTAGCGCACCGCGCCGGAGCTGTCGCGCACGGGCGCGGAGGGCGAGCACAGGCCGAAGCGGTACTCGCCCTCCTCCACGGCATAGCCGTTTTCACGCGCGGCCTGCATCACACGGAAGAGCTCCTCCCACGTGACGAGGGTCTTGGGCGTATAGGGCTCCAATGTGCGGCGCGACAGGACGCGCTTCGCCTCGTGGTCGGCCATCGCGGATAGAAACACCTTGCCCTGCGAGGTGCAGTGCAGCGGCAGACGCGTCCCGACCTCCGACACGACGCGCAGTCCCGCGCGGGACTGCACCTGTTCGATGGTGATGACCTCTGAGCGATTCAACATCGAGAGGAACACCGACGGCCCTGTCACGCTTGCCAAATGCTGCAAATGCAGCTTTGCCAGGTCTGAAACGCTCCAGCTTGCGCCCACGGCGCAGCCGTACTCAAAAAGCCGCACGCCGAGGCAGTAGCGCTCGTCGCTCTGCTGATCCACGACCGCACTCTCGCGCATCGTGCTCAAAAGGCCGTGGATCGTGCTCTTCGGCCAGCCGGTCTGCTCGCTCAGCGCGGCCAGCGTGAGCGGCTGGTGCGCCTCCATCAGCAGGCCGAGCAGCCGCAGCGCCTTGGCAGCGGACTGTACGGGACCGTTTTCATGGAACATCGCCTTCCCTCCTCTCGATTCGTCATTGCCGGATGAGCCGCCGTCATTTTCTTGATGACAGTATCGCGCAGGTTCAAACAAAAGAAAAGGGCAATTTCCGCAAATCGCACAAATTCCATCAGCTAGACTATCGATTTTCCGTCAAAAAAGCCCGCCGTCGCATCTGCGACGGCGGGCCTTGCATTTTCAGTTACTTCTCTTCGCCGTGGATGATATCGCCGAAGTAGGTGCCGCGGACGATCTCCTCCACGTCCTCTCCCTCGTGTCCCCTGAGGATCTCAAGGAGCTTGCTGTGCGCGGCGACGAGCTCGTC
>CECF01038555.1_pt1 | contig 11733 bp, 9 predicted proteins | sample 554751 | NCBI WGS metagenome assembly CECF01 (sample SAMEA3182099, study PRJEB8094) | gut metagenome | biome: human; feature: gut; material: Stool; isolation source: human stools | place: Canada | collected 2012-06-12 | reverse complement strand
CCTCTCAGTCAGCCTTCGGCTGCCAGCATCCCTACCCCTTTTGTCCCTTCGGGACATTTCCCCCTGATAGGGGGAATCGGCCCCTGGAAGGGGAGCCTTTGGCCGCGCGGCGAAAAAAATGACCCCCGGCGCGGTGCGCCGGGGGTGTTGTTTCAGCGGACGTTTTCCGCTTCTTCGGTTTTGCCGAGGCGGCGGAGCATGGTTTTTTTGACGGCGCGGAAGATGTTCTGGTAGCCCGTGCAGCGGCACAGGTGGCCGGAGAGGAGCTTCCGGAGCTCGTCGTCGGTGTATTCCTTGCCGGAATTCACGATCTCTGTGGCGGTCAGGATGAAGCCGGGCGTGCAGAAGCCGCACTGGATGGCAGTTTCGTCCATGAATGCCTGCTGGACATCGGAGATCGTGCCGTCGGGGTTCATGAGGCCCTCAAGCGTGATGATGTGCTTGCCCTCGGCCCAGACGGCGAGGTACAGGCAGGTGTTGATGGCTTCGCCGTCGATGAGCGCGGTGCATGCGCCGCACTCGCCGACCTCGCAGCCCTTCTTGACGGACGTGAGCCGGAAGTCATTGCGGAGCATGTCCGTCAGACTTGCGCGGACGTCGACGATCTTTTCCACGTCCTTGCCGTTGATATTGCATTTGACCAGCGCGTACTGTGCCATCAGATCTCACCTCCGCAGCGTTTGACAGATTCGATGAGGGCCCGCTTGGCCATCTCCACCGCGATATGCTTCCGGAACGCCTTGCTGGCACGCCAGGAGTCACGCGGGTTGATGTCCTCGAGCACGGCCCGGGAGAAGGCCTCGACGTTTTCCATCGTGACCGGCTGACCGTTTACGACGGCCTCGGCGCTCGGCGCGCGCATGGGCACCGGGCCCGCGACGCCGTAGGCGATGCGGACGCGGTCGAAGGTCTTCTTATCCTCCGACAGGCGGACATTGACGGAGCAGCCGGTCGTGGCGATCTCCATGGCGTTGCGCATGCCGTATTTGATGTAGAAGCCCTTGGTGTTTTCCCAGGAGGCCTTCGGGATGAGCACGGCGGTCTGGATCTCGCCCTCGGCAACATTGATATCGACCGTACCGGCCTTGATATAGAAGTCCTTGATGGGCAGATAGCGTTTGCCGTTCACGCCCGTAAGCTCGATGATCGCTTCCCACGCGTGGAGCGTGGAGGCGGAATCGGCGGAGGTCACGCCGTTGCAGGTGTTGCCGCCGATAGTGCCGGCGTTGCGGATCTGCGGGCCGCCGACCATGTCGACGGCTTCGCCCAGCACGTTGATTCTCTCAATGATGATGGGGTCATGGGTGATGTGGGAGAAGGTCGTGAGCGAGCCGATGCGGATATTCTCCTGCTCGTCCATGCAGATGCCGCGGATCTCGTCGACCTTCTGGATGGAGATGAGCTCCTTGCCGGCGCGGCGGCCTTCGCGCATCTGCACGAGCACGTCGGTGCCGCCGGCGATGATCTGCGCTTCCGGATGCTCCAGACGAAGCCGGACGGCTTCTTCCACGCTGTGCGCCTCATAGAGCGCTTTCATATCATACATGTTCTGCTACCTCCCTCAGTCCTGGATCAGACCCGCTTCGGTGAATTTCGCGAAGAGGATATGCGGCGTGATCGGCGCCTGGTCGATGGCGACGCCGGTCGCCTGATAGATGGCGTTGCGGATGGCGGGCGCCGGCGAGCACGCGGGCGGTTCGCCCAGCGCCTTGGTGCCGTAGGCGGACGTCGGCTCGTAGTTTTCCACAAACTCGGCTTCCAGATCCGGATGGTCCATGAAGGTCGAGAGCTTGTAGTCGAGCAGGTTGTTGTTGAGCGGCCGGCCGGTCTTCTCATCGAACAGCAGCTGCTCGGACAGGCCGTAGCCGATGCCCATCGACATGCCGCCGTGGACCTGCGCCTCGGCCAGCGCGGGGTTGATGAGCTTGCCGCAATCATGGACGTTCACGATGTTCAGGAGCTTGACCTTGCACATCGGGATATCGACCTCGACCTCGGCGAACGTACAGCCGAAGGAATAGGCGTTGTTGCGGATGGTATACGTCGATTCCGCGGTCAGATGCTCGGAATGGACGGGGTTATACTGCGCGGTCATGGACAGCTCGGACAGGCTCATGAGCACGCGGCCGTCGGTCGTGCGGACGATGTTGGAGTCGATGATGTCCATGTTGTAGGTCGCCTGACGGGTGAGCTCACAGGCGTAGTCGAGGATCTTCTTTTTGAGCATCTCCGAGGTCTGCCGGATGGAGAAGCCTGCGGTGAAGGTCTGGCGGGAGGCGTAGGCGCCGAGGCCCGTCGGGGTGATGTCGGTATCCTGACAGGAGATGACGTGGACCTTCTTATAGTCGGACAGGCCGAGGATCTCGGCGCACATCTGCGCGTAGGCGGTATCCGCGCCCTGGCCGATCTCGGTCTCGCCGACCTGCAGGTTGACCGTGCCGTCGAGGTTCAGCTGCAGACGGCAGGACGAGGTCTCGAGCGAGATGGGGAAGACGGCGGTATTGTACCAGAAAGTCGCAAGGCCGATGCCGCGGCGGATGGGGCCGGTCTGATCGGCGTAGGCCTTGACCTTTTCCTCATAGCCGATGGCCTGCATGCCCTTCTCCATACACTGGCGGTAGGAGTCGGTATAGAGCTCGTTCTTGGAGAAGCCGTCGACGTAGCCGGGCTTCATGAGGTTCTGCCAGCGGTAGGCCAGCGGCGTCATGCCGACGGCCTTTGCGCATTCCTCCGCGTGGCTCTCGTCGGCGAACGAGGCCTGCGGCATGCCGTAGCCGCGCATGGCGCCGGCCGCGGGCCGGTTGGTGAAGACGGTATAGGCGTCCCCCTCAAAGTTGGGGCAGGGATAATGCTGGTTGAACGAGCCCAGCGCCTTTGCCACGATCGAGTGGCCGTGGGAGGCGTAGGAGCCCTGGTTGGAGAAGCATTCGACCTTCTTGGCAGCGATGGTGCCGTCTTTGCGCAGCCACGAGATGATATGCGTGCGGATGGCGTGGCGGACACGGTTGGAGACGAAGGTCTCCTCGCGCGAGCAGTCGAGCTTGACGCAGCGGCCGCCCACCTGCGTGCAGCACCAGGCGCACAGCGGCTCATACAGCGCGTCCTGCTTGTTGCCGAAGCCGCCGCCGATGTACGGCTTGATGACGCGGATATCGCCCCACGGGCGGCCGATGGCCTGACCGACGACGCGGCGGATGATGTGCGGGATCTGCGTGGAGCTGGTCACGACCAGACGGCCGTTCTCCTCGTAGCAGAAGCAGCCGTGGTTCTCGATGTGGCAGTGCTGGACCGTCGGCGTCTCGTACCAGCCCTCGACCTTAATAAGGCCGGGTTCCTTGATGGCTTCCGCGTAGTTGCCTGCGGCGGCGGTCGTGTGCTTGAGGATGTTGTTGGGGAACTTCTCGTGCAGCTGGGGCGCGCCGGGCTCCATGGCCTTCTGCACGTCGAGCACGAACGGCAGCTCCTCGTATTCGACCTCGATGGCGCGCACGGCCTGCATGGCCGCGACCTCGTCCTCCGCGATGACGGCACAGACGTCGTCGCCGTAGTAGCGCACGTGCCGGTTGAGCAGGTGCCGGTCGGCGATGTCCTGGTGCGACGGATCCATCGACCACGGGTGACCGGCGGTCGGGAACGGGATGTCGGGCACGTCGAAGCAGGTCAGGATCTTCACGACGCCGGGGATCTTCTCCGCCTTGCTGATGTCGACCGACTTGACGAAGCCGTGCGCGATGGTCGAGTGCTTGATCCGGACGAGCAGCGCATCCTTCGGGGCCAGATCATCATAGTATTTTGTCCGGCCGGTCGCCTTGTCGAAGGCGTCGACGCGGACCTCACTTCTGCCTACGATGTTCATTCGGGTACCTCCATTTTGCCGGGTGATCGGCAAAACCCGGGCTTTGGCCCCGGATCTTGCCAGTTTTCCGATGTCATTGTTCATATTGTAGCATACAGTTTTTCGAAGAGAAAGTGGATTCATTATCTTACTTCATGAATAACGGTTTTTTTCGTGAATGTCGAAAATTTTGCATACTTCTTGCGGAAAACGGCAAAAATCCCTATACTGATTTGTAGAAAATCACAAGGAGTCTGGCTATGTCTGAATTTACCGCTGCTCCCATCGGCTGCCTCATCATGGCGGCAGGAAATGCGTCCCGCTTCGGGGAAAACAAGCTGACGGCGAGCTTTGCCGGCAAGAGCCTGTTTTCGCTCGCGCTGGCTGCGATCCCCGCGGACACGTTTGCCCGCGTCACCGTCGTTTCCCAGTATCCGGCGCTTTTGCAGGAGGCGGAGCAGGCCGGGTTTCATGCCATCCGGAATGACCGGCCGGACGACGGCATCAGCCGGACCATCCGCCTCGGCACCGAGGCCATGGCGGACTGCGCCGGGATCCTCTACATGGTCGCCGACCAGCCGCTCCTGCGGCAGGAGACGGTCCTGCGCATCGTGCAGGACTGGCGGCAGCACCCGGGCTGCATCGTCGGCGCGGCCCACAACGGCCATCGCGGCAACCCCTGCCTGTTCCCGGCGCGGTTTTTCCCGGAGCTGTGCGCGCTCGAGGGCGACCGCGGCGGCTCCTCCGTCATCCGCCGGCACGAAGACGCCCTCCGCCTCGTCGAAGCCGCCGAGCCCGAGCTCTCCGACTGCGACACCAAACAGGCCCTGGAAATCCTAAAGGGACAGGCGTGAGCCTGTCCTCTTTTCATGCCCGGTGCCCGCCGATCTGGTGGAAGCGGGTGCGGGCGGTGGCGCCGTCCTGGAGGCTCATGGCTTTCAGGACGGCGTCTTTGCCGTATTTTTCACGGATGGCGAGCAGCGTCTGCTGCATGCTGCGCTCGCGGGCGGCCTCCTCCGGCGGCTGCGCGGGCTGCGTTTCCGGGTCATCGGAAAAGAGGCTCAGCTGGCAGAATTCCTCCGCCGGCTGCGCGTCCTGCTCCGGCAGGACGTGCTCCGCGACGAGATACATCCGGCGCACGAGCAGCCGCCGGTCCACGATGCGGTCAAACAGCCCGCCCGCCGCGCGCAGCAGCTGCCGGGTCGAGGCGGTGTGCGCGCCCAGCCGCTGCGAGCCGTGCGCGGTCTTCGGGACCGGCCGCCCGTACGGGTCGGTCGTGACCGGGCCGTGATAGGCTCCGCGCAGCTCCGGCCGGGTCAGGCTCTCGCGGTCGTAGCCGACGCTCAGCACGAGCTGGTCGGTCACGAGCCCCTTTCCCACCAGATCCAGCGCCAGCGCGTCGGCCATCTCCAGCAGCACGAGCCGGGCCTTGTCAAAGACATACGGCTCCTGCAGCACCTGCCCGGAGCTGAGGCTGTGCGACTGCGGGCGGTAGGCCTTGATATCGGCGATCGTGCACGGCTCCCAGCCCCACGCGTGGTCGATCAGCAGCTCCGCCTGCACGCCGAACATCCGGTAGAGCAGATCTTCGTTATAAAATTCGTCCGGCCCGCCGAGCGAGCAGCGGGCGATATCACCCATCGTATAGAGGCCCTTCGCCTCGAGCTTCCGGGCGTATCCGCGGCCGACGCGCCAGAAATCGGTCAGCGGCCGGTGGCTCCAGAGCGTCTGCCGGTAGCTGCGCTCGTCGAGCGCGGCGATGCGCACGCCGTTTTCGTCCGGCGGGGCATGCTTGGCGCCGATGTCCATGGCGATCTTGGCCAGATACAGGTTCGTCCCGATCCCGGCGGTCGCGGTGATGCCGGTCGTGCGGAGCACGTCGAGGATCATCGTCCGGGCCAGCGCCTGCGCGTCCCGGCCGTAGAGACTGCGGTAGGGCGTCACGTCGATGAAGACCTCGTCGATGGAGTAGACATGGATGTCCTCCGGCGCGATATATTTGAGGTAGATCCGGTAGATCTGCGTGGAGACCTGCATATACAGCGCCATCCGCGGCCGGGCGATGATGAAGTCCAGCGCCAGCTCCGGCTGCGCCGCGAGCGCGTCGGCGTCGCAGCTGCTGCCGGTCAGCGTCCGGCCGGGTGCGCGCTGCCGCCGCTCGGCGTTCACCTGCCGCACACGCTCGTTCACCTCAAACAGCCGCGCCCGGCCCCCGATCCCATACGCCTTCAGCGGCGGCGAGACCGCCAGGCAGATCGTCTTCTCCGTCCGCTCCTCATCGGCCACGACGAGATTCGTCTTCAGCGGGTCAAGCCCCCGCGCCGCGCATTCCACCGACGCATAGAAGGATTTGAGATCGATGGCAAGATAGGTCCTGTCCGGCATCCGCGCCGCCCCCTTTCTGCGGCTATCATACCACCGGCAGCGGTCTCCGGTCAAGAATTTTTCGAATATTTGTTCGATTTTCATGCAGAGGAAAAGCCTTCCGCAAGGAAGGCTTTTATGGCAGCACCGCGCAATTCGGCAAGCAGATTCGGCGAGAGATTTTTCGTCAAGCCAAGGTTTGAAACGTGAAGGAATACTGTATGTATTTCAAACGTTTCAAACCGCAGGATTGACGGAAAAGATCCGCCGAAGCGCGAAGACGCAATTGTGCGGTGTTGCCTTACAGTTCTCGCAACGCGACCCGCGCGGCATCCTTCGTACACACGCACAGCGAATACCCGTCGAAGACCGGCAGCAGCTGCAGCCGCGCGTCCGGGCGGGCGGGAAACTGGCCGTCCGGCGCAAGGACGATCGCCTCCGGCAGGGCGGAAAGGCCGCGGCCGGTGTATTTGAGCCAGCTCTCCTTCGCGCACCAGAGGTCAAAAAACGCCGCTTCGCCGCGCGAGCGCAGCCATTCGGCCTCCTCCGGCGCGAAAAACCGCCGCGCGAGCGCCAGCGCCCGGCAGGGCCGGTGCGCCTGCAGGTCGAGCCCGACCGGCGCGTCCGCGAACGCGCAGACCCAGCACCCGCCGCTGTGCGAGATGCTGAAGTGCAGCTCCGGCGCAGCGGGGAACCAGGGCTTTCCCTGCGCCTGCCGGGCGAGCGTGCAGTCCGTCAGCTGCGGCGCGGCCAGGGCCGCGGCCCGGCGCAGCAGCCGGTGCGAGGCCTCCGGCCCCTCCGGCAGCGGCGCAGAATAGATCGTCACACCCGTCATGCGTCCAGCGGCGTGACAGCCGTGCGCACCGCCTGCACGATCCAGCGCGAGGCGTGGCCGTGGCCGGTGCAGGTGACGAGGGTGAGGATATGGTCCTCCGCGCCCGGCGTAAGCCCGGTATCGAGCACGGAAGCTTCCTGCGCGTACTGCAGAACGGCGTCGATCTGCGCCGCGTCGGTCAGCGCGGGCAGATAGAGCAGCTGCGTGACCGGTGCCTCATAGGCGGCGAAGATCGTGAAGGTGTAGACCGTATCGCCCGCGCGCACGTAGACCAGCGGCGCAGACTCCCAATGCGCCTGCTCGGCGTAGAAGCGGAGCGTGGCGAACATGGCATCGCTCTGCATCCGGTGGCCGTAGATCAGCGTGTTGAAATCCGAAAAATCCGGCGCGGAGCGGTAATCCAGGAAGATCGCGCCCAGCTCGTTCGGCTCGTTTTTCCAGGTGTTGTGGAGGTAGTATTCGTTGTCGGTCCCCTGCATGAGGGGGTAGGAGATCTGCGTGTTCGGCAGCCACAGCCAGCCGAGCACCTCCGGGTTGACCTGCCGCAGGGCCTCCACGTCCATCCGCGCGAACATCTGCAGATACGGGTCCTGCGTCTCCTGCTCTTCCGCGGGCGTCTGCGCGGCAGACTCGGCCGCGGGCAGCTCTGCCCCGGCGATGGCCGCGGCCTCGGCGTAGCTCTCCGCGCCCTTCCGGTCCTCCGTCTGCCGCCGGAGCATGCCGAACAGCCCGACGGCCAGCCCCGCCGCCAGCACCACGATCAGCACGATCCGCACCCAGCGCTTCATAAGCAGTTTCCTCCCTTTTCTTCATTTGTTTTTTCCATTCTATCACATTCCTCCCCCCGCTTCCAGCCCTTTCTTGTCGGAAGCGCACCAAAGGCTCCCCTGGAAGGGGAGCTGTCAGCCGCAGGCTGACTGAGAGGTTGTCACAAATTTGCTGCGACCTCTCCGTCTCGGCTTCGCCGAGCCACCTCCCCTGGGAGGGGAGGCTTTGGACGCGCGCACCCCCCAAGGCTTCCCCTATGAGGGGAAGGCCACGACGCACGCAAAAGCGGCTCTGCCGTTGGCAGAGCCGCCTGGATCTCACGCCGTGCGGCGCTTTCTGCCCGCGCAGGTCACGAGGGCGAGGCCGAGGGCGCTGAAGATGGCGAGGACGTAGTACAGCCCGCTCGCGTCGCCGGTCTTCGGCACGTCATAGCCGGGAACGACCGGGGCGACGGGCGTCTCGGGAGCCTCGGGCGTTTCCGGTTCCTCCGGCTCCTCGGGCGGCTGGTCGGGGGGAGTGGTCGGTTCCCAATGCGACTGCCAGTGGTTTTCCCAGCTCCGGCCGCTACGGTCGACCTGCGTCGTTGTGATCTGAACGTCGTTGGAGTAGCGGGTCAGCGTTTTTGTCTCGGTGCAGGTCCGGTCCTGTGTGGTCGTGACCAGCTGCTCCTGCTCCGACCCGGAGCGGATGATCTTTGCGACCGGGTCCGTGATCGCCAGATTGACCAGCACCCGCAGATCGACCTTCTGCTTTCCGGACGCAATGCCAACAAACGTCTGCGCCGTCTTTTTCTCGCCGTTCTCCGAACGCACCTCCGACGAATACAGATAGACGCCCGTCTCCAGCTGATGCGTCCCCTCCAGCCGCAGCTCAACGCTCGCGTTGTTGGAAAGCTTCAGCCCATCGATCGTATAAGTGCCATTTGTCGACGTTTTGGACAGGTCGGACAGGTTTTTCGTTCCGATCACCTCGTCCCCCTGATAAACTTTGATCACTAAACCATCATTTTTTGTATCCGGCGTCACTGCAAGCACAAAATCCAGCGACACATTGTAGGTCCCATCCATATTTTTGCTTGCCACCTTGGCCTTTGCGCCCTGGATCGTCTTTTCGTCCAGCAGCGTCGTGCGCGGCGTCGGGTCTTTCGTCTGTGCGATCAGGTAGTTATACAGCTTTTGGATCGTGCTCTTGGCCGGATCCGAAGCGAGGGTAAAACTACTACCACCTAGATACTTTATAACGCTGATTGCATCATCGTCGACACGATTGTCCGGATCGCAGTTGCCGAATTTCCAAACTGCCGCCTGTGTCGCTGTCAGTGCCTGACCATCGGTCAGTGCCGCAATTTCGGGCTCTGACAGGCCATGTACCGCCTCGCCCTTTTCACGCAAAATTTTTTTCAAATTTTCCAGGCTTCCAATTCCACTGCTCGTGCCCCAATAGCCCTCATAGGCGATCGCACGGATATGCTTTGCTGCCACATCATCGTAGTAATCGGCATCCTCCACATTTTCCATTGCGTATTTCCAGCCCGACTCTGCACCTGTCTGGAAATCCGCACAGTATGTGTAATACTTGTTTCCGTTTTCATCTTCCAAAACGAACTGATGCGCCAGCCAGGTATTGTATCCACCCCCATTGACGCGGTAACTGCTTTCCAGCCCGTATTCGCCCTTCCACTGGTACGGAAGGTCACTGGAGCTGCTCCCCTCGGCATTATTCGGTCGACCATACAGATCATTTCCGTCAAACTGTCCGTCTCTGGGTTTTGGGACATCCGGCTGCAGGGAACTCATATTGGTTTCCCCATGGCCTTTGCCCTTCTCCACGACCCCCATTTCCGCGTGAAGCTTCCCGTTTATGACCGTCACGGCTGCGGTCTCGGTATGCACAGTCTGCCTGTAGACCCGCGTGACGGTCTCCGATACGGTCTGTACGCTGTCGGTCGTATCCTGCTGCATGGGCTGGGTCACGGTCTTCGTGATGGTGATCGTGCCGTAGACGCTGTCGCTCTTGCTGGAAAGCAGCTGGCCGTCTGCTCCCTTCCGCGTCGTCGTCACGCGGTAGCCCACGACCTGCGGCTCCGTACTGCCGGAGTTCTCAACGACTTCCCGGATCTCATCTACCGTCGTTCCCGTAGTCACGCCGCTCTCATCCGTTACCGGTGCAGCCGGGTCCGGCTTCTGCGGCGGCGTCACGACGGCGGATATGGTCGTCGTCGCGTTGCCGTCCGTCTCCCGTTCTCCTGTCGGCTTTTCTGCCCCTTCCACATCGGTGCGGCCGGTTTCTTTTGTGGTCGTCGATTCCGGCGTCAGTTCCTGGGTCGTGACGGTCTTGGCGTAGGAGATCACCTTACCAGTTTCATCTTTGATTTCCTCATAGACGGTCGTGATCTCCACATCCTTACCGTCTGTCGTTTTTCCCGTGGTCGTTTCCGTATGCTTTCCGTTTTCATCGAAGGTCATATCTCTACTGCCCCCGAGCGCTGCCAGTGCATCCTTCGGATCTGCCGTGCCGGAAATTGCGGCATCAGCCTTCCCTCCGGGCGTCACCGTCGCTTCCACGCCGGTGTAGTCAGGCGTAACCCCGGTCGGGGTTTCTGTCTGTGCTGTTTCCTCGGACTTCACGGTCTCGGTCCCTGCCGGGTTCTCTTCGCCTTCTTCGATACCTGTCCGGGTGATCGTCTCGGTGGTCTTTTTATCGGAGGGCTGTTTTTCTTTCGTCTCCGTTGTCGTTTTTGTTTCCGTCGTCAGTTCGCTGCCGGTCTGCGTCCCGGTCGTATCCCGGGAGCCGTCCGGGCCGGTGACCGTCGTTTCCGTTGTCGTCTCGCTGCCCTTGACGGTCGTTCCGTTTTCCTCTGTGCCGTCGCGGCCCTCCCACTTCTTCTCCGTCGTCGTGGTCGTCGTGGTCTGGCCGGGGGCGGGGGTATCTTGCTTGGTATCGGTGGTGACGGTCTTGGTCACGGTTGGGTCTTCCACTGTACCTGCCGGTGGGTCGGCGGCGAGGGCGGTGGCGCTGAGCAGCCCGATGCACAGGCTGGCGATCAATAAACAGCTGATGCGTGTACGGAATTTGCGTTTCATGTTCAGTTCCTCCTGTTTTTTCAATGGGTCTGTTCTGCGGCGTTTGTGCCCTGCGGACACCCATGCCTTTTCCGGTATGGCACAGGTTTTGGTTGATATGGATACAAGATTCAGTTCTTCCAGACTTTCTTTTTCATGCAGGATTATACCACCCGCACCCCGGAAAGGCAGTCGAAAAACAGCCCCGGCAGGACATCCGGAAACGGATGCTCTGCCGGGGCTGTTTTGGGCAACACCGCACAATTGCGTCTGCGCGCTTCGGCGGATCTTTTCCGCCAATCCTGCGGTTTGAAACGTTCGAAATACACAAAGTATTCCTTCACGTTTCAAACCTTGACTTGACGAAAAATCTCTCGCCGAATCTGCTTGCCGAATCGTGCGGTGTTGCCCTTTTCAGTCGTTGGGGGTATCGGTCAGGACCTTGCCGATGTTCCACAGATGGGCCGCGCGCTGCGCGGCGTCCAGCCGCTCGGCCGGGCGCTCATAGCGGATCTCCGCCGTGTGCGAGCCGCAGTCGAGGCAGGCCACGTAAAAGCACCAGCCGTTTTCCTCCTCCATCAGTCCCGCGCCCCCGCAGATGGGGCATTCCTGCAGTTCGATCTCCTGATAGCTTTCCATTGTTGACGCTCCTGTTCCTTCCGGCCCGCGGGCCGTGCTGTTACGGTCCAGTATAGTCCATCCGCCGCGCCGCGTCAACCAAAACCGCACTTGACGCTCCGCCCCGCCGCCCGCTATACTAGGGTGTATCTGAAAACTCCCAACGCACCCGGACAGCGGACCTTTTCACGCTGCGCTGCACCATTTTTCCTTGAAATACGTCAGTATTCCTGCGAAAAAATGTCTTGCTC
>CECF01049485.1_pt1 | contig 11775 bp, 4 predicted proteins | sample 554751 | NCBI WGS metagenome assembly CECF01 (sample SAMEA3182099, study PRJEB8094) | gut metagenome | biome: human; feature: gut; material: Stool; isolation source: human stools | place: Canada | collected 2012-06-12 | reverse complement strand
GTTCTATTCCTCGCAGTCTACAATGAAACTCCTCAACACCCCGGGATATGCCACCGCAATGGCCCAGGCCGCCCTCAACGACGGCATCGACCCCGTGGCCTACGCTTCCGGCTACGGCCTCAACCTCAACGCCTCTGCCGGATATCCCATCTCCGTCTACGATATCAATAGCGGTAAGTATGTGAATTATACCGTCAACGGCTTCTACGACGGCTACATCAACGCCAAGCGCACGATGCTTATGTCTGACACCGACTGGCTTCATGAGATCTCGCGCACCGGCTTCTCCCAGAGCTACGACGCCTCCGTCTCTACCGCCACCGATAAGGCAACCGCGTTCTTCTCCCTCGGCTACCGACGCAACGACGGCATACTGAAAGATACCCATTTCGAGAACCTCTCCGCAAGGATGAACTCCTCGTTCAATATCTCGCCCGTGGTGACGGTAGGGGAGAACTTCACCCTCACCTACACCGACCAGGTGGACTGCCATCCTATGGAGAACGCCCTGAAGATGCCTTCAACAGTGCCTGTATATGAGACTGACGGCGTGACATTCGGTGGCCCCGTGGGAAGCATGGCCGACCGTCAGAACCCGCTCCGCGAGCTCGTATTCAACAGGGACAACGCTCTCGACGTGTGGCGTCTCTTCGGTAACGCCTATATCGACATCAAGCCGGTGAAGGGGCTCCTGCTCCGCTCCAATTTCGGCCTTGACTACGATGCCGCCTTCATCCACTCCTACAACTATACCTTCCATAGCGACATCGTGAACAACGACACCAACTCCACGACGCTCTCCCAGGCCAACGACACAAAATGGACATGGTCTAACACCGCCAACTATAATTTCTCGATCCGCGACGACCACGACTTCACCATCCTCGCCGGTATGGAGCTCTTCCGCCAGAGCCGCATCGACTTCTCGGCCTACAACGAGAACTACGACATCGAGACTCCCGACTACATGTATCCCGACGCCTCCTCCGGCGTGGAGCGAGCCACCGGCAACAAATCGGCCTACGCCCTCGTCTCCTTCTTCGGAAAGCTCGACTACAACTGGCGCAACCTGCTGCTCGCTTCCTTCACCATCCGCCGCGACGGCTCCTCACGATTCGGCAGCAACAACCGCTACGGCACCTTCCCCGCAGCCTCGCTCGGCTACCGTATTTCCGAAAACCTCAAGACTTCCTGGATCGACGACCTCAAGCTCCGCCTCTCATGGGGCAAGACCGGCAACCAGGCCATCTCCAACACCGCACGCTACGCCCTCTATGTGGCCGACTACGGCAACGACCGCGTCACTTCAACCGCCTACGACCTCCTGCTCCAGCAGAGCGGCATTTTCCCCTCCGGCTACCTCGCAAGCCAGACCGCCAATCCCAACCTCAAATGGGAGACAACCATCCAGTATAACGCCGGCATCGATTTCAGCCTCTTCCGCTCGCGACTCTTCGGCTCCGCCGACGGATATATCAAGGAGGTGAAGGATATGCTTATCACTCCGGCATATCTCGGCTCGATGGGCGAGGGTGGCGCCTCATGGCTCAACGGCCCGTCGCTCCGCAATGTCGGAATGGAGTTTCTCGTGGGATGGCGCGACAACCTTGCCTGCGGCCTCGACTACAAGGTGAGCCTCAACGCCGACTTCTTCCGCAACAAGGTGACCTACCTCCCCGCAACCGCCACCGGCTCCTACGCCCACACCACTACCCAGAACCTCGTGGAATCCGGCCGTCCCTACGGCTCTATCGTAGGATATGTGTTCGACGGTCTCTTCCAGAACAAGGCCGAGGTGGAGGGCTACGGCCAGGAGAACGCCCGTGTAGGCGGTATGCGCTATGCCGACCTCAACGGCGACGGCAAGATCACTCCCGACGACCAGACATGGATCTTCAATCCGGTGCCCGACCTCTCTTTCGGTCTCAATGTGGAGCTCAACTATAAGAACTTCGACTTCCAGATGTTCTGGCAGGGTGTGCTCGGCCAGGATGTCTACAACAACCAGAAATTCCAGAACGACTTCTGGAGCGTCACCGATGCCGGCAGCAACAAGGGCGTCAGAGTGCTCGACGCATGGCTTCCCGACGTCAACACCAAGTCGACGATTCCTATGCTTACCACCAACAACACAGGCGACGAGGGGCGCACGTCGTCCTATTTCGTGGAGAACGGTGCCTATGCCAAGCTCCGCACTCTCCAGGTCGGCTATTCCTTCCCGGAAAGCGTAATCTCGAAGCTCCGCATGTCGAGGCTGCGCTTCTACCTCTCCGGCCAGAACCTCCTCACCATCAAGAGCAGTAGCCTCACATGCTCCGATCCCGAAAACCCCAACTGGGCTTATCCTATCCCCACTTCATTCTCCTTCGGTGTCCAGGTGGATTTCTGATTCCCTTCCCATAACATTCCTTTCACCCCGTAATACTTATCAATCAATGATGACTATGAAATCTCTCAAGATATGCGCGATGGCGATGCTGGCTTTCTCAGCCGTCTCCTGCAACGATTTTATCGATGTGCCTCCCACGGGCGTGATCGATGGCGAGCTCGCCTACTCCCAGCCCGACAAGATGGTCAACGCGGCCTATGCATCGCTCGGCGACTGCTGGTTTGAGTATCCCTTCAATCTCTGGCCTTACGGCGATCTCGGCAGCGACGACTGCCTCAAGGGTGGCGGCGGCACAACCGACACCGGCTACCACCCGATGGAGATATGGTCGACTCTCACGTCGACGCCCGGCGAGCTCGATCAGCTCTGGTATCGCCTCTACTGCAACATATCCCGCTGCAACCGAGCCCTCGTGGCCCTCGATGAGTATGGTGTGGAGAAGCTCGGTGCCGAGACTGCCGCACAGCGTGTCGGCGAAGTCCACTTCCTCCGTGGCCACAGCTACTTCAAGCTCCTCACGATGTTCCGCCAGATTCCCTGGATCGACGAGGAGGTGTTTGTCAACAACGCCCAGGAGCAGACTCCCAACAACCAGTTCTCCTACGATGAGTTATGGCAGAAGGTAATCCATGAGTTCGAGCTCGCCTTCGACGCCCTCCCCGACAATCCCGACGACGGCGCGGGCCGCGCCAACCGCATAGCGGCTGCCGCCTATCTCGCAAAGTGCTACCTCACCATCGCCTGGGGCGACGGCTACGAGGCCACCGACGGCGTCGACTTCATCAATGCTGATTACATGAGGAAGGTGGTGGAATACACCGACGTGGTGCGCAAGTCGCGCTTCGGCTATCTCGAGGATTACGGCGACATCTTCCTGCCTGAATACAAGAACAGCAAGGAGTCGGTATTTGCCGTGCAGACCTCCGACTACGCCGAAGACAACACCCGTTTCGGCCGCGCCAACTGGTCGAACACCCTCAACGGCTGCTGGGGAATGTGGTCGTGCGGATGGGATTTCCATAAGCCCTCGCAGAATCTGGTAAACGCCTTCAAGACACGCGACGGCCTGCCGATGTTCGACGACTATACCGATTCCAACGATTATCCCGTCAACGGACAGCCCACGGCCCAGAAATGGGATCCGCGCCTGTTCCACACCGTAGGTATGCCTTCGTTCCCCTACAAGTATGAGGCCGAATATACGATGACGCTCGAGAACTCGCGCACGCCCAACACCTACGGCTACTACACCTCGCTCAAGGATGTGCCGCAGCGCAGCGCAGGCGAGACGTTCGACGGCTCCTGGCAGGCTTTCGCAATGAACGACTACGTGTTCCGCTACACCGACGTGATGCTCATGCGCGCCGAGGCGCTCATTGAGCTCGGCCAGCTCGACGAGGCCCGCTCCATCATCAACGAGATACGTACCCGCGCCGCCAACTCGATCGACAAGCATATCTCATACGCCGCCGACTTCTGTGAGATCAAGCCTTACCCGGCCACATATTTCGCCGATAAGGAGAAGGCACGCGTCTGCCTGCGCTGGGAGCGCCGTCTGGAGATGGCCATGGAGAGCAGCCGCTATTTCGACCTCCGCAGATGGGGTATCGCTTCCACGGTGCTAAACGCCTACTTCGCGCTGGAGCAGAACTCTGAATACGAGGGTACGCATTACGGCCAGTATTACCGCGATGCCCACTACACTCCCGGCAAGAATGAGTTCTATCCCATCCCATACAATCAGCTTTATTACGTTCCCGACCTCTACGTGCAGAACCGAGGCTACAATTGATATGTGGCCAGCTTCATGAATAAGGATGCAGAAAGCGGGGGCGGCCCGGATGGGCTGCCCCCGCTTTAGCTATATGTTATTGCTTGTCGATTATCCATCCCGTCAGAGTCCTGGTTTGAGTTGAGAAATCCGCGCCTATCTTGAAGACGGTTCTGGAATCTGATTTAAAAGGCGTCGCATATCCCTTGTCATCTATCTGGGATATGCCGACCTCCGGGGTTGAATCGATCTTTATCTCGATGATATAGATGAACGCAGCTGTCATGACGATGACGTCTATACGTCCGTTGGATGTATGGTATTCCACGTTCGTGTAGACTCCCATGAGCGTAAAGATCATATACATCACGTTTTGATAGTTACGCTCGTTCTCCATCTCCATTTCATAGGGGATGGATGCGAACATGCTTTGCAGGCGTGTCATGAATTGTTCGGGTTGACCCTTCTCTATCTCCTTGACGAAGTTTATCAGGTTGAAAGGTCGGTCATCGTTGGTGAGACCCGTATAGAAGGGTAGCAGCGAGGAGAGGAAACCTTCACGAACTTCAAGATTCGGGAAACCGAGCATGTATGAATCAAATCTCGGATCATAGCCTTTTATAGTGAGGTATCCGCTTTGGTAGAGTACCGGGATTGGATCGGAAGCGGCTATATCGACACCGTAGAGCCTGCTTCCCTCACATTCGGCTCCATCGATCTGCGACAGATCATAACGTCTCTTCTGCAATAGGTCGATAAGGAATGAGGGAGTGCCTGTCAGAAACCAGAATGGCTTGATGGCTTCCTTGTCGAGACAGCACAGGATGCTGAAGGGATTGTAGATATCAGGACTTTTTTCAGAGAAATGATATCCGTCATAGTTCCTTTTCAGCAGCCGGAGTGTCTCGGAGTACGTTTTTTGCATGTTGTCGGCCAATCTATGCAGCCCTTCGGAAAGCGTCCCGGTCAACTCTGCCTCGGTGATGCCGCATATCGGGGCGTATATGTTGTCGAGTGATATGTCATTGAGGTTGTTGAGGCCTGAGAAGACATTGAGGTGGCCGAACTTCGTTATTCCGGTGAGCAGTGCGAAGCATATATCGTCGTCGACTGATTTCAGTACGGAATAGAAGCCACGTAGCACTTCGCGGTAGGTCGAGGATGTATCGTTGTCGTGAAACGAGTCAAGAACCGGTTTGTCATACTCATCGATCAATACTGCCACCTGGCTGCCTGTCTTCTCATGGGCCTGCTTTATGATGGCCAGGAAACGCCCCTCTATGGATGGATCGGTGAAGCGTCGCCCATAGATGTCCTCATACTCCGAAAGCTGGGTGCTGATCCTCTCTTCAAGAGATTGTCGTGATGAATAGTTCTTGGCGTTGAGGTCGATAAGGATTACCGGATGGCTATCCCATGCGATGTCTTCATGGCTGCATATTGCAAGGTCCTCGAAAAGATCTCGTCTGCCCTCGAAGAATGCTTTAAGGGTAGAGAGCAGAAGGCTTTTGCCGAATCTTCGGGGACGGCTAAGAAAGTAGTACTTCCCCTTCGACACAAGGGTATGGATAAATTCAGTCTTGTCGACATAAAGATATCCTTTTGTCCTTATCTCGGGAAAGCTCTGGATGCCTATGGGATACTTCAGCTGTGCCATAGTGTGATGTCTAAATAAATATCTTGACAAATATAATGCATTCCCTTCACATCTGCAAATCCAAAGCATCTGATAACGATGAAGCGGGGGCGGCCTGATTGGGCCGCCCCCGCTTTCTGTACCCGGAGCCGGGGTCGAACCGGCACGGATTGCTCCACTGGTGTTTGAGACCAGCGCGTCTACCGATTCCGCCATCCGGGCTTTGGTCGATGCAAAGTTAATCCTTTTTTCCGCATCTTCCAAATTTATCTGTCAATTATCCGTACACAGACAGGGAGGGGGCGCACTGACCGTGCGTCCCCTCCGGTGGCTATGTCCTTTCGGACTGTGGCTTATTCCTTATCTGTCGGCCGGCATGTTGGGCTCGACGGGCCAGTAAGGATTCTGATAGATGATCGACTGCGAGGCTGTGGTGTAGTCGGGAGCAGTCAGCATCATCTGATAGATAGGTATCGGGCGCAGGTAGTGGGCCATCGACCAGCTCAGACCGTTGAAGGCGTCGTTCATCTTGGCCTCGAACGGACGGAGGTATTCCGAACGCTCGGGCGAAGAGATGGTGGCCTGCAGGGCCTTGAGGTCATACCAGTCGGTCATCGGGCTGTTCCAGATGTGGAAGCCCTCGATGTGGTAGCGGTTGGAGATCAGCTGGTCGAACGAACGCCAGCGCTTGAGGTCCATCCAGCGGAAGCTCTCTGCGATGAGCTCGCAACGGCGCTCGCGGCGGATGTTGTAGCGCATGGGGTCGATCACCTGTCCTGCCGTGTAGGCACCCCAGTCACCCTTGGCTTCCTGGGTCATGTCGGTGGCATTGACGGTATGCATGAAGTCTGTGCTCATGCCTGTGTGGCGGGCGCGGATCTTCGTCCAGTAGTCATTGGCCTTGGCGTCGAGTGTTCCGTTGAGCTCGTAGTATGCCTCGATGTAGTTGAGGAGGGCCTCGACGCTGCGGAATACCGGGCAGGCGGTGTAGTTGTCGCCGTTGCCGGCCATCGAGCTGCCGTAGTAGTTACCCTTGCGGAGGGCGTAGCCGGTGGAGTAGACGTTCTCTACGTTCGATTCGAGAATCTTCGGAGTCTCCTCTACAGCCACACCGTGTGTGCCCACACCGTCGTCAACGAGGATGTTCTTCTGTCCGGGCTCCTTGAGGAGCACGAAGAGACGCGGGTCACGGCCCTGGCGTACGTCGCTGAGGGTGAGGTCGCCCTTATAGTCGGAGCTTGCGTAGATAGGCGTTCCGTCGGCCATTGTGAAGCAGTCTACGAGGCCGCGGGTCGTACCGCAGGCGCGGTTGCCCTTCTGGGCATAGACCACGATGTTGTGTGTCACGCCGAGACCGCGGCTGTACTGACGCCACAGCATCACCTCGGGATTGCCGGAGAGGTCGAGTGTGCCGAACATAGCCAGCCAGGGGTTCTCTGCCTCGAGGGCGGCGATTGTCGAGCCTTCGGTCTGGGGCACGACGCCTGTGTTCTGCACGAGCTGTGCCTTCGATGCCACCTGGTCGGCGGCGTCGATGGCCTGCTGGAGGAACCACTTGTACTCGTTCTCCAGAGAGCCGGCGGGATACTGATATCCGCTGTTGTATTCCTTGGTTGCGCCGGGCCATCCCTCGCCGTTGGGCACGAACGGAGTGCCGGCGAAGTTCTTCAGCCATGTGCCCTCGTAGAGGGCCACGCGGCTCTTGATGAGCAGGGCGAGGTCGGCATTGACGCGTGTAGTGGCCATGTTGACCCCTTTCATGTATTCATAAGCGTTGTCGAGGTCGCTGAGGATGAAGCGTGCCACCTCATTGCAGGGGTAGCGGCGCGAGGCCTCCGTCAGCTGCTCCATGTTGTCGGAGAGGCAGCTCTTGATGATGGGGAAGTCGCCGTAGTCCTGAAGGGCGCGGAAATAGGCGTAGGCCCTCATGAAATACATCTCGCCGATGTAGTGGCGGATGTTGTTCTCGTTGCCCTCGATCAGGTTAGCTTCGTATTTAGGCATCACCTGGTCGAAGAAGTAGTTGACGTCGTTGATGCGGCGGAAGTGGTCGCGGTAGGTGTCGTCGTTCATCGGGGTGAGCCATTTGCCCGGGATGTAGATGTCGTTGTAGTTGAGCGACACCATGTTGTCGGTGTCGAGGTCGTCGCCGTATGTGCCGTAGCTCCAGTTTCCGCTTGAGGGAAGGATCTGGGTGTAGCGGCCGTTGGCATACGACTCCAGATGAGACTCCTGCGTGAAATAGTTCTCAGGGGTGATCTGCGACAGCGGCTCCTTGTCGAGATAGTCGTTGCAGGAAGTGAACGTTCCGGCCACGGCTACCGCGAGTGCTGCCTGAAGAAATATTTTGGTGTTCATTTTATTTCGGATTTTTCAGTTGGTTAGAGGGAGAGGTTAAGGCCGAACGAGAATGTGCGCGACAGAGGATAGGCGCAGCCGCCCCATCCGGAGCCGATCGACTCGGGGTCGAAGAGCGAGGAGAGGCTTGTGCCTGTCCAGAGGTTCTCGGCCGAGAAGTAGACGCGTATAAGCTCGAAGCCCGCCTTGCGTGTGATGCTCTTCGGGAGTGCGTAGCCCACCTGGAGGTTCTTCAGACGGATATAGGAGGCGTCCTGGAGGTAGCGTGTCTGTGTCTGCTTGTTCTTGCCGCCGCCGGAGAATACGGGACGCGGATAGTAGGAGTCGATGTTGACGTCCTGCAGGCCGTTCTTCACCGACCAGGAGTCTTCGTTGCGGAAGTAGTCGGCATGCTGGTGCAGACCCTGGCTCCACCACATGTTGTCCTCGATGCCCCAGAAGTAGGAGCTGCCCTGCCAGTAGTCGCGTTTTGCGACGCCCTGGAAGTATACGCGGAGGTCGAAGCCCTTGTAGGCTGCGTTCAGGTCGAGCGAGAAGAGCCAGCGCGGAGTGTTGTTGCCGATGAGCTTGAGGTCACCGTGGTCGCCGAGTGTGTTGGCGCCGCTGCTGATCACGCCGTCGCCGTCGAGGTCCTTATACATGATGTCGCCTGCTGCCCAGAGTGTGCCGAGCTGGTTCTGGCCCTGGCCGGGATTGGCGGGAGCCTGCCCGTCGTGTGAGTTGACGTAGTTCTGGTCGAGGTTGTTGAGGTGCTGCTGCATCTCCTCGTTGGTCTTGGCGATGCCGATTGTCTCGTAGCCCCAGATCTCGCCGGAGTAGCGTCCCTGGATATATGTGCTGAGGGAGTTGGAGGGGTTGTTGGGATAGCTCGTGATCTTTGTGCGGGCGTCGGAGAGCACGAAGCGTGCGCCGTAGCTCAGGCCGAACGATGTCTGGTCGTTCCAGGAGATCTCGAAGTCCCAGCCGGATGTGCGTAGGTCGCAGTTGTTGGTCTTGGGCACGTCTGTGCCGAGTGTCTGGGGCATGTCGGGAGCCGGGCCCACCATATTCTTGGTGGAGCGGATGAAGTATTCGGCGCTACCGCGCAGGCGGTTGTTGAGGAATGCGAAGTCAAGACCGAAGTTCCAGTTGTAGACCTTCTCCCATCCGAGGAGCTCGGAGACGAGGGCCGGGAAGCCGAGGGTGTTGGTCTTCACGCCGCCCTGCAGCCAGTCGCCGTTGGCGATGCCGGGGGTCAGCACGCGGTATGTCTGATACCAGTTGTTGATGTTCTGGTTGCCGAGTGCTCCCCACGATGCGCGGAGCTTCAGCTGGCCGCAGACGTTAGCGTAGTCTTCCCAGAATTTCTCGTTGGCGATGTTCCATCCGAGGGATACGGAGGGGAGCCAGATCCAGCGGCGGTCGCTGCGGAAGCGCGACGTGCCGTCGTAGCGGAGGTTGACCTCTGCGAGGTAGCGGCTGTCGTAGCTGTAGTTGATGCGGCCGAAGAAGCCGGCGGTGTCCCATTCGTTGCGGGCGCCGTTGACGCTCGGTGTCACCTCGTTGCCGTCGTAGTCCATGCCGTTGGTGAGGTCTACTACCGGGTGGAGGGGATCGAGCACGCCGTTGCGCTGCAGGCCATACACGAGCTGCTTCATGTTCTCGGTCTGGAAACCGAGCATCACGTGGAAGTCGTTCTTCTCTGCGATTGTCCAGTTGTAGTTGGAGTAGATGTTCACGTTGAAGAAGTTCTCCTTCTTGTAGTCCTCATGCACGTTGCTGCCCTTGTCGTATGCATAGGGGCGTCCCTCAACGTCGTGGTTGTATGTCACGAGCTTGTCCCAGTGGCGTGTGGCGGAGAGCACGTTGTAGTTGAGCTCGGCGTGGATGTCCCATCCTGCGAGGGGGTTGAACACGAGCTCGAGCTGATGCGTGTTGCGGTCGGTCTGGGTGATGTCCTTGCCGGCGGTTGCGAGGCCGAGGGCGGGCGACGGGGAGTCGTAGTAGTAGCCGTTGTCGTCATAGAGGGGCAGTGTAGGCCAGCCCTGACGGCCGATGGTCTGATAGAGGTTGTCGGTCAGTGTGGCGGGGCGCTCGAAGTCTACGCGTGTCCAGCGGCCGTTGTAGCCTAACTTCATCCAGGGGAAGATCTGGGCCGTGAAGCGGCCGTTGATCATATACTGCTTCTTGTCGTTCTTGCCGATGCGGAGGTCGCCGTCCTGGTTGGAGAAGTTGCCCGAGAAGTAGTAGGTCACCTTCTCTGTGCCGCCCGATACCGAGAGGTTGTGCTCCTGCGAGAAGTTGCTTCCCTTGAAGATCTCGTGATACCAGTCGACGTTGGCGTTACCCCAGGCGTAGCCGTCCTGCCAGTAGCCGTTGGTGTTGGCCGGCAGCACGCTGGTGATCTCGCCGTTGTAGTATTTGATGATGTTGTCGAGGTGCTCGCCGGAGAAGTTGGGGCTCCAGCCGTCGGTGTTCATACAGCCGTCGTTGAAGTATGACACGAAGGGCACCGACTCCATGGTGTGGGCCAGGTTGATCGGGCTTGCCCAGCGGAAGGAGTTCTGATAGTTGATGGTGGCTTTGCCGCTCTCACCCTTCTTGGTGGTGATGAGGATCACGCCGAAAGGAGCGCGCGAACCGTAGATCGATGCGGCTGCGGCGTCCTTGAGCACGGATACCGAGAGCACGTCCTGCGGGTTGAGGGTGTTGATGTCGCCTTCCATGCCGTCGATGAGCACGAGCGGAGAGCCGCTTGAGCCGTCGCCGATCGTACCGTTACCGCGGATGTTGATCGAGGGGTTGGTGTCGAGGGCGCCGTTGCTGAGGTTGATCTGGAGGCCCGGCACTGCGCCCTGGAGGGCTACCGCCACGTTGTTGAGCGGGCGGTCGTTGAGCAGCTTGGTGTCTACGGTGCTCACGGATCCGGTAAGGTTCACTTTCTTCTGTGTGCCGAAACCTACCACAACCACCTCGTCGAGAAGGTCGCTCTTCTCTTTCATGAAGATGGTCATGTCGGTCGAGGCCTTGGCCTCAGCCTGCTCGTAGCCGATATAGCTCACCACGATGGTGGAGCCTGCCGGCACCTTGAGCGAGAAGCGGCCGTCGATGTCGGTGGCTACAGCGTTGGCGGGTTTCCCCTTTTCCATTACTGTGGCGCCGATCAGCGGGCCGGCGGCGTCTTCCACGACGCCCGAGGCGGTGATGACTGCTTGCCCGGCCTGAGCCATGGGCAATGGACTGGCTGTTGCGAAGGCGCTGGGAGCCGCGGCGAGCAGACCGAGGCAAGCCAGTGCTGAGCCCAGCAGTCGCTTGTCATTGATTAATTGAAAATGATTCATAAGGTTGTTATGTTGGTTAACTGGTTGTTGATGTCTCTTTGGGTTGATTTCCGGTTATCGTCATGATGCCGGCTTCTGGCGGCATTTTGCCACCGCTGCCTTGCTTCACTGATTGAGTCTTTCGTTCGTGTTTAAATTTTTAATCAGATGTTAAAATTCGTTAAATATAGTTAAGTGGCAGAATGACCTTGATTTTTGCCATTTTCTTCAAAACGTCTATCAGTCAGGGATGTCGGCTGTCGTAGTTCTCTCAATCTCTTGAATTTCAAAAGAAACTGCCGCTACCGGCTATCCTTATGGC
>CECF01055518.1_pt1 | contig 11794 bp, 9 predicted proteins | sample 554751 | NCBI WGS metagenome assembly CECF01 (sample SAMEA3182099, study PRJEB8094) | gut metagenome | biome: human; feature: gut; material: Stool; isolation source: human stools | place: Canada | collected 2012-06-12 | reverse complement strand
GTGACGGAACACGAGGTCGGCGTCATTGAGCTGGCCGTCGCCGTTCTGGTCTACGTATGCGCCCTCGATGGGCTTGCCGTTGTTGTCGTAGATCTGCTCGTAGAGGAGGAATGTGAAGGCGGGATAGCCCACCTTGTGTGCCTGGCAGGTGTTGCCGGTGGCGCCCATGCCGCCAAGGGGCACGTAGTAGTTGGGATCGTTGGAGTTGTTGAGCTTCGTGATCTTGTTCTGGTTCCAGGCCACGTTGAACGAGGTGTTCCATGTCCAGTCTTCCGTGTCTACGACGCGAGCGCCGATTGTGGCCTCGATACCGAGGTTGCGCAGCGAGCCGACGTTCTGGGTCATCTCATTGGTGGTGGCTGCGCCCGGGCTTACGGTCACTGTGGCGAGAAGGTCCTTGGAGTTGCGCAGATACCAGTCGAGGGCCACTGTGATGCGGTTGTTGAGCCAGCCCATGTCGAAGCCGACATTCCATGTCGTTGTGGTCTCCCACTTGAGGTTGGGGTTGTATCCGTTGGGATAGTAGGTGTAGGGATTCACGTATGTGCCCGTGTACATGTTGGGATAGTAGGAGCCCGACTGCGATGTGGCGTAGGTCGGCATGTAGTCGAAATATCCGCCCACCGACTGCTGGCCGGTCTGACCCCATCCGAGACGGAGCTTGAACTCGTTCATTGTATCGCTTGCAGCCTCGAAGAAGGGCATGTTGTTGATCTTCCATCCGAGGGCCACGGAGGGGAAGAGACCCCAGCGGTGGTCTTTCGAGAATCGCGATGTGCCGTCGTCACGGAGTGTGAAGGTCAGCAGGTAGGTGTCCTTGAAGGTATAGTTGAGACGTCCGAAGAAGGATATAAGCATCAGGTTGCCCGAATTCCAGTAGTAGTGCGGGGCGTTCTGGTAGGTCTTGCCGATGTGCGACTCGGTGTCGGGATTGATTACGAGCTGGCCGAGACGGCCTGTGTCCTGAAGGGCCTGGGCGTCGAGCTGGTAGAAGCCCGGAGATGTGATGATGGTGGCGTTGTTGTCGCCGTGGGCGTCGAAGCGCTGCCAGGAGTAGCCGGCCATCACGTCGAGGTTCGACTCGATTGCCTCGAATTCCTTCTTGTAGTTGGCGTAGAAGTCGAGCAGTGTGTTGCGGCGCAGCTCATAGCTCTCGTAATACTGCGCTGCGCCATCCTTGTAACCTGAGTTCCAGGCTGTCGGGGTGTTCTGCGGGGTTGTGATCCTGTTGGTCGACTTGCTCACGTCGTAGCCGAGGTTGAGGTTGAAGTGCAGCTCCGGCAGGAAGTGGAGGGCGTAGTCTATCTGGAGGTTGCCGTTCGAACGGTAGATGTCGGCGATGTTGTCCTTGTCGGTGGCACAGGCCACGGGGTTGAGGATACCCTGGTCGTTAAACTTGTTGTAGGCGCCGGTCGAGGTGTTGAAGCCGTTGTAGAGCCAGGGGAACTGGCTGTTGTTGGAGGCGATCTGGTTGTAGACCGGCTGAGTAGGGTCGGAGTCGATGGCCAGACCCACGCAGCCCTCGTCGGTGAAGCGGTTGCGGATGTAGTAGCCTTTCACGTTGGCGCTGACCTTGAGCAGGCCGTTGAAGAATTCCGGAGTCAGGTTGATGCCGGCGGTGACACGCTGCATCTGCGAGTCCTTCAGGATACCGTTGTTGTTGGTATAGGAGCCCGACACGCGGTAGGGGAGGAAGCCGGCGCGGCCGCCGACGCTCAGGTTGTATTCCTGGCTGATCGATGTGCGGAGCACCTCGTCCTGCCAGTTGGTGTTGGCGTTGCCGAGGGCGGCGTAGGCCGGGGAGTCCTGGCCGAAGACGCTGCCCACCATTTCACGGTATCTGGATGCGTCCAGCACGTTCCAGGTCTTGCGGGCGTTGTTGATCGACATGTTGGCGGTGAAGTTCACCTGCGGGCGTCCGCCCTTGCCTTTCTTGGTGGTGATGATGATGACGCCGTTTGATGCGCGCGAACCGTAAATGGCGGTGGCGGAGGCATCCTTAAGGATGGTCATCGACTCGATGTTGTCAGGGGCTATCATGGCCAGAGGGTTGGCCATACCGTTGACGCCGTCGTTGCTCAGGGGCACTCCGTCGAGCACGATCAGAGGGTCGTTGGAGGCGTTGAGCGATGCGCCGCCGCGGATTCGGATTGTGGCGCCGCCTTCAGGGGAGCCGCCGCCGGTGGTCACTACCACACCCGGGCTTGCGCCTACCAGAAGATCCTGGGCCGACGTCGCGATGTTGGCATCAATCTCGTCGGGCGTGACGAGGGCTACGGAGCCCGTCGCGTCTGATTTCTTCACGCTACCATAACCGATCACAACGGTCTCGGCGAGCATGGTAGCGTTTTCTTTCATTACTACGTTGAAATGGGTCTGGCCGTTTATCGGCACCTCTACGGCATCATAGCCGATATAGCTGACCACCAGTGTGCCATCGGGATTGACCGACAGCTGAAAGTTGCCGTCCAGGTCTGTCGCTGTTCCCGTGGATGTGCCTTTCTCCATTACGGTGGCACCAATCAGGGGCTCGCCCAATTCGTCGACCACCGTTCCGGTGACCGTCACTTTCTGGGCCAAAGCCGGGAGCGCGAGTGTCAACAGCATCGCTATTGCCACACAGAGCTTCCGATTCAGTTGAATGCAGATGTTCTTCATGCAAGAATGAAATTTAGTTATACTTTGGTTGTTTGTTCTCTTTATTTTTTTTGTCTCACTCTTGAGACTCTACCCTATTTTTTCCTTTCGGTCTGCTTTCAGGAACGCACAAGACTATCCTCGCCTCTGCTCCGATGCGTCTCATGCTGCGTTTGTCAAGATATTACCCGCTTTTCGAGTTTTTCACGCGTATATCTTCCAAATCGGAAGCAAAAATAGCTATTATATTTCCTTTGAAGCATTTTTGACATGCCCTTAACAGTGTTAATTAACATAATTAACGAAATGCGCCGCTTACGTGGCGTAAACGGCGCCGTTCGGGCAGCTTGCCCCTCTCACAGACGCCACGAAGCTTTCACTTTCCTTCTCACGGCTATCACGTTTACGGCGATGATCACCACCGTAAGGGCGACTCCGGCCGCCATGCCGGGGAGCCAGCCGCCTCCGGAGGCTCCAAGCCCTTCCAGAGCCCCGATGTAGAAGCAGCGCAGCAGAAGGGCGCTCCCCACGGCGAGGACACACGCCGCCGCCGAGGCCCATACCACGATCCCCTCGTAGGGACGCGCCACGGCGCCCGTGTCGTAGCCGAGCATGAGAAGCCGGTGGAGCGTCTGGCGGTTCTTCTCCATCAGCAGCGATACGGAGAGCATCAATATGAAGAGCGAGAGCACGGTGATCAGCAGCCCCACGGCCAGCACTATGCCCGTCACCACCCTCAGCAGGTAGGAGGCCGAGCTGCCGCTCTTGTCGCCGGCCACCTCCAGCCCGTGGGCCTCGAGGTAGTCGCCGATGGCCACGTCGCCGGGACGGCTTACGTCGATGATCAGCCGCGACGGCGCCTTCCGTTCCCCGCTGCCCAGGGTGCGGTTGCTCCATTCCATGAAGCTCTCCGGCACGAGGATGGTGTTGAGGCGGTTGCTGAAGCCCACCACGCGTCCGGTGAGGTGCAGTCGCCGGGCGCCGTCGTCGGAACTGAGGTCGAGCCCCAGCGGTATGCCCCCCACGAGCTGCTCGGAGATTTTCGGAAGTCCTGCCGAGCCTGCGAAGCCGAAGTTGTAGAGAGTGAGGTAGTCTTTCGATATGATCACGGGCACCTCGCGGTCGCCCTCGCGGAAGCCCCACCCGGCTCCCGCCGCGTCGACGAAGCGGTCGGGAATCGACTCGAAGAAGAGCATCGTCTCCATGTCGCGGCCGCCGTTGCCCACTGTGGCCCACACTCTGTAGTCCGTGGCCTGGAATTCCCCTGTCCCCCTCACCCAAGGCTGCCGCCGGAGGTCTTCAGTCTCGCTTTCGCTGAAGGTCTTCGGGCTGCCGTCGAGCATATCTTCCGAAGTCACCTTCTTGTTGACCACAAGATAGTCGCTGTTGACAAACGAGTCGTCGCTCTCCCACAGCGAGCTGGCGTCTTCGTAAAACTGCACGCCGCCCGCTATGATGGCGAGGCCGATGAAATTGGAGATTATGAAGCCCGCCACTCTCGACGGGGAAGTGTTCTTGCGGAGAAGTCGGTTGATAAGTTTCATTCCATTTCTGTTTTGCATGCCCGGGGCGTCAGAGCCTCAGGCGTATGTCGGCCTCTATCAGCAGGGGATTGCCCACGGAAGTGGCGATGACGGCTGCCTCCCGGCGCCTCGCCTCGGAGAGGATGATCGAGGCCGCGAGCCGGTTGTTGGCCTCGTCGAGATGGCTCACGGGCTCGTCGAGGAGCAGGAAATCGAAAGGCTGGCAGAGCGAGCGTATGAGCGCCACGCGCTGCTGCTGCCCCACCGAGAGCTTCGATGCCTTGTAGTCGCGGCGCATGTCTACGCCGAGCTCCTTCATCCAGCGCTCCGCCTGCGCGGCGGAGACGTCGCCGGTGAGCGTCCGCTTGAGCTCGATGTTCTCCATGGCGGTGAGCTCGCCGAAGAGTCCCGGCTCCTGCGGCAGGTAGGCCAGGCTCTCGCGCCGCAGCCGCTGCCACTGCGCTATGGAGAGGCTTCCCGCGTCGGTGCCGTCGAAGGTCAGCGTCCCCTGGTAGTCGCTCCTCGCTCCGTAGATGAAGGAGCAGAGGCTCGACTTGCCGGCGCCGCTGGCTGCCTCTATCATGTAGGTGGTGCCGCGCCTGAACGTCAGGGTGCGCCGCCACACCTCAGACTCGCCGGCGCCCTCTCCGGCAAATACCTCCGGCAGAAGTCCTTCGAGCCTTATCTCATTTAAGCGTTCCATTTTTCTCTGCGGGAGCTGCCGGGGTTGCGGGAGCTGCCTCCGCCGGCTGCGTTGGCTTTGCGGCCGCCGGAGTGCTCTGGCCCGATGCCTTGTTGAAGAATCTCAGCAGTGTGATGGCGGCGTTCTCCTTGGGATTGTCGCTCTTCACCACGAGGTCGAGCTCGAGGCTGTCGTGCTCCTTCATGAGGCGTGCCGTGAGCAGGCTCACAGGCAGCTCCACCGACTTGAAAGCCTCGCCGGCCACCACAATGCCGAATGTGGAGCCCTTGAGCTTCGAGGCCGCTTCCTTCACGGGCATTCCCTTTCCGCTCCCCGCGCCGGCCGTGAGCATTACGTATTTGCCGTCTGTCTTTGTCTGTCCCGCGAGGCCGAGGATGCCGAGCAGGGCCTGGTTGGCCCCGTCTTTTGTGGTGATCACGGCGCGCAGTCCCTGTTCGGGATTCTGGGCGTCGCTGAGGCCGATGGCGGCAGTCCCGTCGATGGGGCTCAGCATATCTGCATATCCCTGCTGGCCCAGCATGGAGGCCACGCCCTGGAGTTTCTTGATAAGGGCCGCGCTGAGGTCGATTGCCATGAGGGCCTGCACGTCGCCGCCGATTTTCTCGGCCACGGAGGTGTCGATCTTCCCTGTGGGCAGCAGGTATTTCGCATATCCTCCGTCGGAGTTGAGCACATTGCCTTTCACCCGGAGCTCACCGTTGTCGAAGTCTATGGTGGCGAGATAGGCGGTGGCGTCGGCGAAGGCCGTGGAGAGGGCCATGGGGCCGTAGCTTCCTCCGGAGGGGAATCCCGCGCCCGAGCTGGTGCGGGCCACGGCGTTGGCGTCGCTCCACACGGATAAGTCATGCCTGCCGGTCATGAGCTCCGTGGCTTTGTTGCTCATGAAGCTGCGCGATTTGCCGAGGGTGGTGAAGTTGGCCGTAGCCTTGGCGTCGATGGTGCTGTCGGAGCTGAGGCATACCCACATCTGCGCGCCCTTGATGGCTATGTTGCCGCAGACGTCGATGTCGCCCGCCTTGCTGAATCCGCGGCCTGTGGTGCTCTCGGCGAAGCTCCGGAATCTGCCGGTGTCGGCCACCATGGCCGTCAGGTAGCTGTTGTAGATGTCGCTGAAGAATACGGCGCAGGCCGGGTCGACGCCGCTCTCGCCGGAGACCACTGTCTCCACGGCCTTCCGGGTCTTGGCGTCGGTGATGCCGTCGACCAGGGTCTTCACTTCCTGTGGGAGGGTAACCTTGCCCCCTTCGGTGCGGCAGCCTGCCTTCTTGAGTATGGACTCCGGACTGATCACGGCCACGGCCGATACGGAGGAGGGCACGGTGGAGAGCAGTGCCTCGGCGTCGGAGTTGTCGCTGTCGGAGCAGCCCGGCAGCGAGATGGAGGCGATGAGCAGGAGCGACGCCATCAGTATATGGCGCAGACTCCTGGATGTCTTGTGGTTTTGATGTGTATTCATGTAGGTCTTGTGTTTGGTCTGGGTGTGTTTTTGCCACCGGCTCGGTCAGCCGGTGGGTTTGGGGCGGTAAAGTTAGCAATTATTTTCGATTATGCTTTGCTGCTTAGCCCATAATTATTAATTTCGCAATGTGAAACCATGTGTTTTCGCCGCGACCTTAATATCTAAGCCACCTAAAAAATTGTAAATTGCTATGATTCAGATTTCAGAAAGGGTGGCATCGCTCTCACCCTCGGCCACATTGGCCATGTCGCAGAAGAGCGCGCAGCTGCGCGCCAGTGGTGTCGACGTCATCAACATGTCGGTCGGCGAGCCTGATTTCGACACTCCGGCCCATATCAAGGAGGCCGCCGGGCGCGCCATAGATGAGAACTATTCCCGCTACACCCCTGTGGCCGGCTATCTGAGCCTTCGCCAGGCCGTGAGCGCCAAGCTCCGTGAGGAGAACGGCCTTGAGTTCGATCCGTCGCGGATCGTGGTCGGCAACGGCGCCAAGCAGGAGCTCTGCAATGTGGTGCTCGCCACTGTCAATCCCGGCGACGAGGTGTTGATTCCTGTGCCTGCATGGGTGAGCTATGTGGAGATGGTGAAGCTGGCGGGTGGCGTGCCCGTGCTGGTGCATGCCGGTCTTGAGACTGACTTCAAGATTTCCCCGGAGCAGCTCGAGGCTGCCGTCACGCCCCGCACACGCCTGTTGATGCTCAATTCCCCGTGTAATCCTACCGGCAGCATCTATACCCCCGGAGAGCTGGAGGCTTTCGCGGAGGTGCTGCGCCGCCATCCCGACGTGCTCGTGCTCTCCGACGAGATCTACGAGCATATCAGCTTTACCGGGCCGGTGGCAAGCATCGCCCGCTGCGGGGGTATGTCGGATAGGGTAGTGGTGGTCAACGGTGTCTCGAAGGCATATGCCATGACCGGGTGGCGTATCGGGTATATGGCCGGGCCGGAACCGGTGGCGAAGGCAGTGACCAAGCTTCAGGGACAGTACACCTCCGGTGCGTCGTCGATCGCCCAGAAGGCCGCCGAGGCCGCCTACACCGGGAGTCAGGAATGTGTGGAGAAGATGCGCGAGGCGTTCCGCCGCCGCCGCGACCTCATTGTGGAGCTTGCCTCGGATATTCCCGGCTGGAGGGTCAACCGTCCGGACGGCGCTTTCTATCTTTTCCCCGATGTCAGCGCCCTCATCGGCAGGGAGATCGGCGGTCGGCGCATCGAGACGTCGGGTGATTATGTGATGTATCTTCTCGAGGTGGCCAATGTGGCGACGGTTGATGGCGCGGCGTTCTGCGCTCCGGGCTATATCCGGCTGAGCTATGCCACTTCCGACGACAATATCCGCGAGGCCATGCGCCGCATCCGTGAGGCCACACTCCGCTGACAATACTTCTGTCGGAGCCCGGCAAGCCGGGAATCAAATCAATCTCAGCGGCGGATGCCGCGGTCGAGCATGCGTCGCTTCACGGCCATGCGCAGCGGGGTCGGAGCCATCCCCACCGCCACGATCCCTATGCGGTTGAGCAGCCCGTTGATATACTGGCGCTTCCCTTTCAGCATCCGTCGCAGCGCCTTGCGTGTGAACTGTTCCGGCGTCTGGAGGGCGCCTATCGAGACGGCGAGGCGCTTGAGGTTTTCGGGAAGGCCGAAGAGGTCGGTGGCGATGCCTCCGGGACACGCCACGGTGAGAGTCACGCCGGAGTCGGCCAGCTCGTAGGCCATGGCGCGAGAGAAGACCCTGATGTAGGCCTTGGTGGCCGCGTAAAGCGCGATGCCGGGCATAGGGGTCCAGCACGACATCGACGACATATTGAGGATGCGTCCGCCGCCGCGGGCCACGAACCGCCGCGCGAACGTCGTCGTCAGCGAGGTGACGGCGCGCACGTGGAGGTCGATGAAGCAGTCGGCCTTCCTCTGAGGTGTTTCCGTTACCGGGGCGAAGGAGAAGATGCCGGCGTCGTTGATGAGCATGGAGACGTCGAGCCCCGATTCATCCACCTTCGCCGTGATCGCCCCGGCGGCGTCGGGGCGGCAGAGGTCGATCGCGAGGGGCCACGTCCTCACTCCCCATTTCTCCGCGACGCCGGCGGCCGCCTCGCGGAGCTCTCGGTCGCGGTTGGAGACCATCACTATGTCGGCGCCCCGCTCGGCGAGGCGGCGGCAGAACTCCAGGCCGATGCCGGAGCAGGCGCCGGTGACGAGGGCCACGGTGCCCTTCAGATCATCTCGCTTTCCCATTCTCGCGTCTTATCCTGTCGATCTCGCGGCAGATGCCCTTGGGGAGATTGTCGAGATGCTGGTGGCAGGCCATCTCCCGCGAATACATCCTCGCGATGCAGTAGTTGATATGCTCGCAGCCGTTGACGCAGTCGGCGTCGTCGCGCATGTGGTTGACAAACTCCGGGTCGTTGAGCAGCGCGCGCCCCATCTGTATGAACTCGAAACCCTCCTCGTCGACGAGCCGGTCGGCGTCGCGGCGGCTGGTGACGCCACCCACATATACGAGCGGCAGCTTCAGCTCGCGGCGGAACACCCGCGCGTCGTCGAGGAAATAGAGCGGACGGAAAGGTTCGTAGGGTATCATCATGCCTCCGAACATCCTCACTCCGTATTTCAGCCACCACTGCTTCATGTAATAGGTCATGGAGTAGATCGGCATCCTGCCCCTCATCACATACATCGGGGCCTTGCTCACGAATCCTCCGGAGAGCACGATGGCGTGGGCGCCGAGGCTCTCTATCTCGCGGGCCACCGTGAGGCAGTCGTCGATGTCGAGTCCCCCCTTGAAGCCGTCGCGCATGTTGGTCTTCACGATCACGCCCATATCCTGGCCGGCCGCGCGCATCACCTCCTCCATCACCATGCGCAGGAAGCGCATGCGGTTGTCGAGCGTGCCGCCGAAGTCGTCGCGGCGGTGGTTGGTGAAAGGGGAGAGGAACTGGGATATGAGGTAGCCGTGGCCGGCGTGTACCTCGACGCAGTCGAAGCCGGCGTCGAGCGCGAGGGAGACGGCGGTGCCGAAGTCGCGGGCCATCTGCCTGATCTCGTCGGGGCGCAGCGCCCTGACGATTGTAGGGGAATAGAGGTTGAATCCGCCGCTGGCTCCCACGGGGATGCCGCCGGCGGTCTTGATGTGGGTCATGTTGCCGCAGTGGCCGATCTGGATCGAGGCCTTTGCTCCCTGGGCATGCACGTCGTCGGTGATCTGTCGCAGGGGGCTCACGATCTCGGGGCGTAGCCAGAGCTGGGTGTCGAAAGAGAGGGCCGATCGGTTGATGCCGGCGTATGCGAGCGTCGTCATGCCGACGCCGCCGCGGGCCACGCTGACGTGGTAGTCGTGGAGCATGGGTGTGGGATTGTTGTCCTTGCCCATACCCTCGAAGGCCGCGGAGCGGATGGTGCGGTTGCGGAGCTCCACGGGGCCTATCCTGGCCGGAGTGAAAAGGTTGTTGGTCATGAGTCAGGGTGTCAGTAGATGAAAGGCAGTATGTATCGGCGCCGGAGGGAGGTGTAGCTCTCTCCGAACTCGCTGCAGTATCGGCGGTGGATGGCCACGGCCCTCGGGGCGAGGTTGGCGAAGGTCCAGAGCGCGAAGACGGCGCCTCCGAGGCTCCAGGTGAGGATGGCGTATCCCGTCCACTCCACAAACTCGCCGAAATAGTTGGCGGAGGTGACATATCTGTACATCCCTTTCATGGGGATGTGGTGGCGCGTGTCGCCCGGCTTGCGCAGATGGCGTATCACGTTGTCGCTGTGTAGGTTGATGCCCATTCCGGTGAAAAAGACGATTGTCCCTGCGATGAAGCGTGGGTCGGCCAGCCACTCCACGGGATAGGCGTCGGCGGGCGAGACGTAGAAGAGCCAGCCGCCGATCATGTATGCGTTGACGAGGTTGAACGCCACGCCCATCGAGACGATGGCCAGCGGCATCCTGTTGCGGCCGCGCATCAGAAGCGGGAAGATGAAGCTGCGCTGCAGATAGTGGAGCTCGAAGAGGGAGGCCATGATGATCAGCGCCGGCTCGCAGCGGCGGGGGCTGAGGAGCCAGAAGAGGAGCATGGCGATGAAGACGGGACTCTCCATGAGCACCCAACCGAGACGGTTGCCCACCGAGGGGCCCCACCGGCCCGAATACATCATGCCGTAGCCGGCGTTGATTTTCCTCAGCGCTATCGCCACAATCACCGCGAGCACAGTCATGACCGCAAGCACGATGTTATAGAAATCTATGGAAAACATAGGCATTAGCTCCCTTACGGGGATTATATGATGATTTTATGCAAAATTACTACAAAAGCCCCTAAATGCCAAAAATATTCCTTATCACCCACCATAAAATGAGAATGACGCCCGCGATGACTGTCGTCGCCACCGAGTAGACGCGCATGTAGAGCCCCGGACGCCGCAGCCGCTGCGTCTCGAGCCAGGCGAGCCATGCGAGCGCCGGGATGGCCGCTACGAGGAGTGCGTTGGCGCGGAAGGCTCCCGCGAGGTCGCCGTGGAGCAGGGCGTGGACCACACGCTGGCTGCCGCAGCCCGGACAGGAGAGGCCCGTGAGGCGCCTGAAGAGGCACTGCGGCATATACGGGCTCTCCAGCGGGTCGAAGAGGAAGTAGACTACGGCTACGGCCGCTACGGCGCCCACGACCGCCGCATGGCGCGGGCGCCACCGCCGCGCCGTCATGAAATGAGCATCAGCGGGATATAGGCCACCGCCGAGATCACGCCGAGCACTATCGAGACGATGATCCATATCTCGGCCGTGCGCGAGGCGCGGCGCGCGCCGGCATAGTCGCCGGCGAAATAGCGCGAGCTCACGAGGGCCGAGAAGACGATGGCCACGATGCCGGCCACCGTGCAGCAGAAGACGGCGCTGAGCACTGCCCACAGCAGCCATGTGGGAGGCATGGGCTCCGCCGGGCCGACGCCACCGGCCTGCCGGCCCGGCATGCCGGGGGCCGGATTCTGTCCCCCATCCGCTCCGGGCAGGGGAGGAGGTGTCTGGGCCACCGCCGGATCGTAGGGCACCTTGAGGGTCTCGGCCCATTCGGCCACTACATCGGGGGGCAGCTCCGGAGGCAGGCCGAGCGCCTCCTCCACGCGTCGCGCCGCGCTGTCGGCGGCCAGCTCGACGACGAGTCCATCCACGGCGTCGGCAACCCCGGAGGGGACCGGCGCGGGGAAGGAGTCGAGGCATATCAGCTCTATGCCGCGCTCCCTGAGGGTGGAGGCAAGCGAGGCGGCCGCCTCATCGCTGAGGGGCAGCGGCTGCTCCACGACGGTGACGCCGAGGGGAGCGAGTGCGTCGGCCGTCATCACGGCGGCGCCCTCGGGCACCACCATCAGGTCGACGGCCGCACGGCCGGAGGCGGCGAGGCTTTCGGCGAGACGGGCGGCGCCTGAGGGGTCGCCGCCGGAAAATATGGCTATCTTTTTCATAAAGAGTTAAGAGTCAAGAGTCAAGAGTGAAGAGTCAAG
>CECF01050764.1_pt1 | contig 11800 bp, 7 predicted proteins | sample 554751 | NCBI WGS metagenome assembly CECF01 (sample SAMEA3182099, study PRJEB8094) | gut metagenome | biome: human; feature: gut; material: Stool; isolation source: human stools | place: Canada | collected 2012-06-12 | reverse complement strand
CAATTCGCCCGCTTCCACATCCGCTCCCGCCCTGCGCTTCCCCGGCTTCACTGAACCGTGGCAAAAATCTCCTCTAAATCATTTTGCGAAAAAAATCACAAGAAAGAATAAGGACAATAGTATATCTAATATACTAAGCAATTCCGCAAACTTAGGAGTGATACCACAAAGTGATTATTTTGATCGAGATATTGCAAATCGAGAAAATACGGATGGTTATTATGTGATTGAACATGGAGATTTTGTATATAATCCCCGGAAGTCAGTTACCGCACCTTTCGGACCAGTAAATATATATGAAGGTCAAGAAATTGGGATTATTTCGCCACTATATCTATGCTTTCAGGTCTCTGGGATTGAACCGACATATCTTAGAATGTTTTTCAAAGGACGTTCTTGGCATAGGTTTATTTATGAAAATGGGGATAGTGGAGTTAGACACGACAGAGTGAGTATAAAGGATGATTTGTTCCTCCAACTTCCAGTCAGCTATCCAACAAAAGAAGAACAATGTAAAATCACAGCTTTACTCTCATTACTTGACGAGCGCATTGCGACCCAAAGGAGACTGATTGAGGATTTTATATCTCTGCGTAGAGCTATACTGCAAGATGCAATAAAAAGAGGGTTATCCAAGAAGTCATGGAAGTTTACCACGTTAAACGACATTCTGACCGAGCGAGGCGAAAGGAACTCTGATGGATATGATGTTTGCTCGGTATCGGTTTCTGAGGGAGTTGTAAATCAAATAGAATATCTCGGTCGCTCGTTTGCGGCCAAGGAAACGAGACAGTATAATGTTGCCCGCTATGGGGATATTATATATACCAAAAGCCCGACCGGAAGTTTTCCATATGGCATAGTCAAACGTGATACTCAAAAAGAACCGGCTGCCATTTCTCCTTTATATGGCGTATTCGTCCCTAAACAAGACTGGATAGGCATGTTATTGGGATATTACTTTGAGAGTGAGGTGAATACTTTCAATTATCTTCATCCAATAATTCAGAAAGGCGCGAAAAACACAATCAACATCACAAACAGCGGATTTTTAGCAAATAGTGTCCCCCTGCCATCAAATGAGAGCGAGGCCTCAGCCCTCGCAAAATGCTTGGATACAATTACAAACAAGATTGTTCTTGAAAAGTCCGTATTGACTCATTACACAGAACAGCGAGAATATTTGCTATCCAAGATGTTCGTGTGACATAAATTGGGGATATATTTCAATCAATGTCCTCAATAAATGAAACACTGTATGCGACGTTGACCATAAATTACAAGACCTCGTTTAATGAAATTGGCTGTGATTATGGCGGGTTGACAGGGAAATCTGCCGAAGATTTTGGAAAAGGAAAACCTTTCATCACATATCTGAATGTATATCAGAATCAAATAATAACCGGTTATAATTTTGATTATGTAGAGATTAGAGACAGGGAAAATCAGAACAAAGTACGAAAAGGCGATTTACTTTTTACTCTGTCATCGGAAACCCCTGAAGAAGCCGGCTATTCTGCTGTGTATATGGGAGATGCCAAAGAATTATATTTGAATAGCTTTTGTTTTGGAATACATATCCCAGAATCCGAGATGGTATATCCTCCTTATATGGGATACCTCACTTCAACATCGTATTTTCGCAGAAAAATAATTCCTTATGCACAAGGTAGCACCCGTTTTAATTTACATAAGCCATCGTTGATGAGCATGAAATTCTCTCTACCAGCAAAAGAAAATCAAATAAAGATTTTCAACACGCTCCAATTGATTGCCAAAAAAATATCCACTGAACAAGAAATACTCAGCAACTTCACTCAACAAAGAAATTATCTACTTACAAAATTGTTTATATGAACAGATTGCTAAGAAGATAAGCTCGTTGTTGTTCGTATCTATTCAGAATCGAGGCTTCAACATTTAGCTTATCACTGAGCATGGAGAGAGATTTTACTATTTCGGCTTGTTTGTTCTTGTGGTGAATAGAAATATTCATATCCAAAAACTCTTCAACATTTATAGAACGACCGTCTCGGATGCCATATGTGACGAGAACCAACGACTTTATAAACTTTGAGCTGTTGAAATATTCCTTCAGATAACCATACTCCAATCTCTTATTTGGTCGGAGTATTGTATAGGCTGGGCTGCAAATACCTTCGACTTCGGCAAAGGCAAGCCCACCCTGAAAGCTACGAAGATGTAAAACATAATCTCCGGGATGGACTCGCTTATACATCTTTACAGACTTGGCTTCTGCCTTTATATCAATATCAAGGCTATCCCTCTCAATCATTCCAAACTCTTGACTGGCTGACAATATCCTATAATCAGCTTTGCCGTCATTACGTTGTGTTGAGATTTCCAATATATCACGGAACTTAACGACTTCACCATCTACGTCTGAGAATATTCTGTCAACAATTGAGGACATTAATTTTTCTAAATCCTCAATCAGTCTCCTTTGGGTCGCAATGCGCTCGTCAAGCAATGCAAGGAATTTTGTAATGATTTCCTGCTCTGCCAAAGATGGAACATATATAGTAATGGGATTAATATGAATATTGTTTATTTGAGGAATGGTCGAGGTATCCGCTATTCGGTTTAATCTTGCTCGGAGAATGAAATAAAACAAATATTGATCTAATATAAACGAATTATCTGCTTTAATTCCCATCAAATTTGTATCAATATTAATGGGGAATAGATTCATTCTGACCTTATTGGTTAGGATTGCTGCGCCTCTTTTAGAGAAAACGACACAGCCTTCTGGTAAAATATTCTTTCCCCGTTGGCTCAAATATGGAGTTTCTCCTAAATACTTCTCACACCAATTGAGTTGTTCAACCTTGTAATATGGTATTTTATCATATTCTGAATTAATACGATTAGGGCTTTCTCCGCTGAAAATACGTATATAGTCACCCAACCGACATTTCTGCCACGGTTCAGTGAAGCCGGGGAAGCGCAGGGCGGGAGCGGATGTGGAAGCGGGCGAATTGGAGTTTTTGTTGTTTTCAGTGTCAGCCATCTGGATTTTCAATCTTTACGGTTCTACATTAAGGATTCTTACTCCACAATTCCGAGTTCACGGAGATATACCTCGATTTGCGCGTCAAGTTCGGAACGTTTCGCTTCAAGCTCTTTGATATCCGCCATTACTGCCTTGATGTCGATTTCTTCCTCTTCCTCGAATGTATCTACATAGCGGGGAATGTTGAGATTGTAATCGTTGTCGGCTATCTCCTGAAGCGGTGCCAGATGGCTGTATTTTTCGATTTCAGTACGATTGCGGTAAGTATCTACAATCTTCTGTATGTGTTCGGGACGCAGCTTGTTTTGCGTCTTAACTTTCTCAAACTCCCGGCTCGCATCTATAAAAAGAATGGAATCATCCTCTTTGCGGCATTTCTTGGCTACGATGATGCAGGTGGGTATTCCTGTGCCGTAGAAGATATTTGGGGGCAAACCGATAATAGCGTCAATGTAGTTCTTGTTCTCGATGAGATAACGGCGTATCTTTCCCTCGGCGTTGCCACGGAACAAGACCCCGTGGGGGGCTACACAGGCGAGTGTGCCACCATCATTGAGGTGATGGATCATGTGCAGGATGAAAGCATAGTCAGCTTTCGATTTAGGAGCCAATGCACCCGCCTTGCTGAAACGGTCGTCGGAGTTGAATTTCTCCGCCGCACTCCATTGAGCCGAGAAAGGAGGATTTGCAACTACGGCATCAAACTCCCTGTCGGGGAAGGCATCCGCTTCGAGTGTGTCGCCGTTCTCTATGGTGAAATCTTTGTACTTGACACCATGAAGCAGCATATTCATTCGGGCAAGGTTGAACGTGGTGGGATTCTTTTCCTGTCCATAAATGGTATCGGCATTGCCGTTGCGGGCTGTCCGCAGAAGAAGGGAGCCGGAACCGCAAGTAGGGTCATATACATCGCGCAGACGTGTCTTTCCGGTGGTTACTACCTCGGCGAGAATCTGACTGACTTCCTGCGGAGTGTAAAACTCACCGGCCTTTTTGCCGGCACCGGCGGCAAACTGACCTATCATATACTCGTAGGCATCGCCGAGAATGTCGATCTCGGAAGCCTCGTTAAGTCCGAAGTCTATGCCGTTGAGAGCGACAAGCACGTTGGATATGAGCGTATTTTTATCATCGGCAGACTTTCCCAACTTAGGTGATGCGAGGTCAATGTCGGAGAAAAGACCTCCGAAGTCCTCGTTGCTGTCCTGTCCGACCGTGCTGTCCTCAATTTTCTTCAGCGAGCGTTCAAGCTGTGGCAGGATATTCTCTTCGCGGTCAATCGCCTCAATTATGCTCGAAAAAAGAAATTCCGGTTCGAGGAAGTATCCGAGGTTGCTCAGACACTCATCTTTTATGTCGGCTTTTAGCTCGGCATCGTCGCTTGCCCACGCCTCCTTGAATGTAACACCGTCCTCCGACAATATGTCATCGGCATACATCTCTATCTTCTCTGACAAGTATTTGTAGAATATGAATCCGAGGGTGAAGTACATAAAATCGCTCGCCGACATATTGCCGCGAAGGTTGTTGGCCACAGTCCAAAGTTGACTGCGAAGCTGCTGTTGAAGTTCCTCGCTCATTGTTTTAATTTCTTTGAAATTAAAGGGTTAATGGTTAGGGGGTAGTTTTTCGGTGAAGGATTTAGCTAATGCCGATAGTTGGCGGGAGAGGGCATGGAAGCGAGGCTTAATGTCATGCAGTTCCGCTGCAGTGATATAGCTTAGGTCGGAGGCTATCTCTAACTGGCAATATGCTTCCATCAAAGAGCCATATGCAATTTCGATGAAATGAATTTTCTCTTTGACAGAACGGTGGCCGCTGCCTTCCGCGATATTCGATGGCACAGAAACGATGGATCTTTGCAGTTGCTGACACAACGCAAACGCCTCTGTGCGCGGAAACTTTGAAGAAAGCCGGTAAACTACCACAACGAGTTGCCTTGCATCCTGATAAACTCTCAGATTCTCAAAAGAAAAACAATTCTCTTCCATAATCTGTAACCTTTAAACATCTATTCCCAATTATATATTTCTATGATTTTACGGAGTTTTTGAATGATGCGGTTGAAAACGCCACGGCGTTGTTTCAGACCGAGTTTCTTTTTCTTGATGGCATCCTGAAGTATCTCGTCTTTCTCACGGTGGAGATAGTCGTATTCCTCCATGAATTTATGAAGTGCCGTCCGGTCGATTTCTTCCTCCTTGGCAAGTTGCTCGACGGCGCGGTCTTTTGCCTTGCGTACATATTCTACCAATCGGGATTCAAGATCTATGGTGCCGTCAGCCTTAGACCGTCGGAATTCATCCTGATTGGCATCGACATTCTCGCTGATGAAACCGTCGATAAGCTCAGCCTTGCTGCGCATCTCGGCATCACGAATCATCGTGTTAAGAATCTCCCGGCGTTTTTCCGAGTAGTCATCGCTTGACGGGTCAAGGTCGTGAATCAACGCGAGAATGTATGCCACGTTGATGACATCGCTGTGGAGCAGTTCGAGGCAGAAGTCAATATCTTCAAGTGTTGTCTGGGCTTCGTCATCATAAGCGGCGGCAGGTTCTGCAGCTACTTTGGCCGGGGACGCTCCAAAGTTCTGGGCAATGTCAAGATACTTGCTGCGAAAATCCTGAAACTCCTGCTCTGTCATTATGAACGATATATCCGAAGGTGAATATTCCTCATAAATCTGCATTTCAGCGTGTTTCTTGATTATATCGCGGAAGGCGAGGACAAAAGCAACCTTGTCGTTCTCGCTTTCGAGATTGTCTATCTCGTCCACATTCGGATATTTCGACAGGAACTGCTCCGTCTTTTCAATGTATTCACGTTTGACATCTTTGAACGGCGGTCGCACTATATCCTCAATAGGATTATTGTCGGAGAACAGCTTTATAGACGCATCCACGTTGCTTTTGAGGTCGCGGAAGCAGATTACCTTGCCAAATCTCTTTTTCTCGTTCAACACACGATTTGTGCGGCTGAAAGCCTGTAACAGCCCATGGTATTCAAGATTTTTATCGACATAAAGAGTGTTGAGCTTCTTAGCATCGAAACCTGTAAGGAACATCCCGACGACAAGCAACAAGTCCAAAGGCTTCATCTTCGGGTCTTTCTTCTTCATCCTCTTGTTGATATCATCATAATAGAGTCCGAAGTTTTCTACCGAGTGGGATGTGCCGAAGTTTTTGTTGTAGTCATTTATGATTTCCTGCATCTCATCGGCAGCGACTTTCAAATTTGCGAACCCCCGGTTCATGCCGGTGGCTTCATCATCCTGACTGCCGTTTGCTGCGTATGTAAATATCGCACCGATTTTGATATCGGGATTTAATTCCTTAAAAATTTTGTAGTAACGCAAAAGCATCGGCACTGACTGAACCGCAAACAAAGCGTTGTATTCGCCATCAAAAGTGGATTTATTGAAGTTGTTAAGGATAAACCTTGCAACTTCACGCATACGGCTCTCGCTTTCAAGGTCAAGTTCTGCGTTTCCGGTGTAATATTCAACAAGAAAGCCTAATACATTGTCATCGGCAATAGCATCTTTAATCAGATACTTATGCAGGCAGTTGCCGAAGATTTCTTTGGTTGTACGGTCATTTTTCGAGTTCTCGACGAATATCGGCGTGCCTGTGAAGCCGAATATTTGAAGATTTTTGAAAAAATTCACAATATTTTTGTGACTTTCACCGAAATGGCTTCGGTGGCACTCATCAAAAATCATCACGACCTTTTTATTGCGCACATCCTGAATATGTCTGTTGTAATAGTCTTTTGTGACTGCGCAATTCAGCTTTTGAATTGTGGTGATTATGATTTTTGCATCGCTGTCGAGACGGCGGATAAGCTCCTTGGTATTGTCCGTGCCATCAACGGCTCCCGGTTCAAAGGCTTCATATTCAGCCTGTGTCTGAGTGTCGAGGTCGTGACGGTCAACGACAAAAAGCACCTTGTCTATTTCATCGACCTCCGAAACGAGTTGTGCCGCCTTAAATGATGTTAAAGTCTTTCCCGCGCCGGTTGTGTGCCAGATATACCCGTTGTCGTTGCTGTTGACAACCCGGTCAAGAATCTCCTCTACGGCGTAGTATTGATATGGACGCAGAACCATGAGGCATTTATCACCCTCATGTAGCACGATATATTTACTGATGATTTTGCCAAGTGTACACGGGTCGAAGAATTCAGCGGCGAAAAGGCTGAGTTGATTGAACGGATTGTTTCTCCTGTCAGTCCAATTAAACGTGAACTTATAACCGCTATTGGGGTTATTGGCGAAATAGCGGGTATTCACGCCGTTGGAAATCACAAAAATCTGAATATAGTTGAATAGACCGTGGAACGATGTCTTGTGATAGCGTTGAACCTGATTATATGCCTGTTTCAGTTCCACACCCCGTTTCTTCAACTCAATCTGCACCAGAGGCAGGCCGTTGATCAGTATGGTAACATCATAGCGACACTGACGGCGACCTTCTACCGTAATCTGATTGGAAACTTGAAATTCATTCTGACACCATTTGTGACGGTTGAGAAATTCAAGCCATACACGCTGTCCATTGTTAAGCTCCAATGGCAACAAATCCCGCAATTTCTTGGCTTTCTCAAACGTAGTGCCGCCTTCAAGATAGAGCATGACCTTATTGAACTCATTATCTGTAAGCTCCGTTCTGCCATGCGACGCAAGCTCCTTGGCATTATGTTTTTCCAACTGTCGTTTGAAATTGGATATAAGGTTGGTTTCCTCATTGATTTCAACGTATTCATACGCCATATCAGTGAGGGTTTTTATCAAGCCTTTTTCCAGTGCATCTTCGCTTTGAGTAAGTGGCATCTAAAAATAATAAAACTCCGGGCAGTTTTCTGAAGGCTGACCGAGCCTGTAACGACTGCTTAGGAGCTTTGGAGTTTGTTTGGTTTTGTGGAATCGTTTCCGTTATGCTTTAACCGTTTCAGTCATCTTCAGAATCTTAAGGTTACTATATTGCAAGATTAGCGATTTTTTCTGACATGGCAATCGAAATATGTTGAGAAACATATGACTATAAACGAGAGGCTAATGAAAACATAGAATGCCACCGGCAACGATGGAGTGTTTTCGGTGGCATTGGTCGGGATTAAGGGGTGGTGGGATAATAGTACGAGAAGGTGGTGTCGGCTTGTGAACGCTGCTCATGGCGGCGAATTAAAGATTTGATGATGTCCGTTTCATGGCGGGAGTGTTTCACATGGGACAAATGACCCTTACGGGCATTTATGGTTGGTCACACTATCAGCCACCATGTGTCAGCGGTGTACTTTTCCTTATTGTGTTTCTCCCGCATGACGTAGCCGACAATATCGCCGACTCCGCCGCTGCATAGTATTTTCGCTATCATAACAATGCGGAATTTTGGAATTTCAACTTACCGAGAATGGCTAAAATTCCGTCGAGACAAACCTCGGCTTTGCGTCTCGTCGATGGCCCTGCATTGGCCTAACAAGCCTTTACTTGGTCATTGAGATTCTTTCCTTGGTACATCAGTTCGCGTATAGCATCACGCTCGAAGTCGGTGAGACGTTCAACAATCGAGAGCTTGAAGGCACCAATACGGAGCAATTCCGCTATGCTGATTCCGGCTTTGACGGCTTTCTCCTTTAGCCGGTAGAAAACTCTATGCGGTTGCCGTCGAATGTCAGACTCATGCGAATGGGCACATTCTCCGTAACGGCAATACCTTTCTTCTTTCGCTGTTCTAATTTAAAATTTACGATTCTTTTTATGTTCATAATCAATGGCGTGTAAAATTGTTTGCACCCAAAAGTACACCCAATTTTGGTGACGTCAAAATAGCGTTAACAATTGTTGATATTTCACGCAAAATCGCTAAACCGCACAATTACAAATACATGAGCCATTATGATTGTTTATTTGCCCAATATCTTCTTTCCCTCCCGCTCCGCCATCATGTTCATATTTCCCGCATACCGGGTCGGCATGGGGAAAATTTCTCATTAATCAGGAAAATCGCTTCCTCCGCAATGGAATCACCGCAAGTATGTACAAGCAAATTGCGGCCTTCCTGGGCTTGCAGCCGACCATCTACATTGACTATTGAACCAGCTCAAAGCCTATCTGAGTCTTCACGGGAACTGCTGGACTGTAGCCGTCATCAACAAATTCACCCTTTAGCGTCTTTTTCCAACGCAGATTGATATTCATCCTTTACAGGATAAAGGAATCAATGGGAGCCCCCTCCGGGGACTCCCATTGAAAACCGTTACATGTGGATGGCGATTCCCTCGGAAGCCAGCATGGATTCATGGATGGCCTCAGACAGCGTGGGATGGGCGAAAATGGTGGCATGGATGTCCTCGTCCGTCAGTTCCGCCTGAATGCCGATGCCCAGCACGGCAATCAGCTCCGTGGCTTCCGGCCCCACGATGTGGGCGCCCAGGAGTTCTCCGTTTTTGGCGCCGTACAGGGTTTTTACGAAACCGTCCGGTTCTCCGGCGGCTACAGCCTTGCCAATGGCCTGGAAGGGGAATTTCCCCACCTTGTATTCCACGCCCGCCTCTTTGAGGGCGCGTTCCGTTTTACCTACGGAAGCCACCTGCGGGTAGCAATATGTGCAGCTCGGGAAAAAGCCCACCTGCCTGGGCTGATAGTCCGGATTAAACATGCCTTCTACTGCCTGCACAGCTTCAAAAGAAGCCGTATGCGCCAGCAGCACGCCGCCGATCACATCGCCTGCCGCATACACGCCGGGTATGGAAGTCGCATAGCGGTCATTCACCTTGATGAATCCCTTTTCCGTCAGCTCCAGGTCCAGGCCGGGCGCGGCGGGAACAACCGGCTTCACGCCGATGGCCACCAGGCAGACATCCGCCGTGATTTCCTCTTCCTGTCCCCTGCTGTTTTTCACGCTGGCCTTGACCTGTCCGTCACAGGTTTCCGCAACGGATTCCACGGAGGCTCCCGTCATCACCTTGATGCCCTGCTTCTTGAATGCGCGTTCCAGCGTCATGCAGGAGTCGTCGTCTTCATTGGGAAGCATCCGGGGAAGCGCTTCAATAAGCGTCACTCTGGTGCCGAATGAATTGTAAATGTAGGCAAATTCCGTGCCGATGGCTCCGGAACCAATGATGATCATGCTTTCAGGCCGCTTTTCCAGCACCATGGCTTCCCTGGAGCCGATGACGGTAGTGCCGTTCAGGGGGAGGCTGGGCACCGTGCGGGTGACGCAGCCGGTACAGACCAGGATATTCTTTCCCTCCAGAACATTCACCGTCCCGTCGGCGGCCTTTACTTCCACCCTGCCGGGAGAAATGATGGAGGCTTCCCCCGTAACGGAATCCACCTTATTTTTCTTGAACAGGAACCCCACGCCGCCGGCCAGGCGGTCGCTGACCTTGCGGGAACGGCCGATCACTTCGCTCCAATCCACGCTGACGCCCTCCACCGTCATGCCGAATTCCCTGGCACGGGCCGTTACAGTCAGGTAGGCCTCCGCGTTCTTCAGAAGCGCCTTGGTGGGAATGCAACCCCAGTTCAGACAGGTGCCCCCTACCCGCTCGCGTTCCACGCACACCACGGATTTCCCCAGCTGGGCGGCGCGGATGGCGCCCACATAGCCGGCAGGGCCTCCACCAATGACGATGAGATCATATTGCATGAAATTACTATAAAGGCATCCCCCCTTGCGGGTAAAGAAGGAATATGAGCATGCGCCGACTCAGGGGGGCCGTTCCCGGAGAACAGTTAACAGGCAACAGCACGACAACTATTAGCCAATCACTATTAACTCTTAACTATCATTGCCCCCCTTCACCCACTCCACCAGGTCCCGCATTTCCGCGGCGGTATCCGCATACAGGCCATCCGTGTAAATTCCATGGTCATACAAAATTTTCCCTTCCACCATGGTGAACACGCAATCCTTGCCGGAAGATGCATAAACGGCATGGGATGTCTCGTTGAACATCGGGCACAGATTCGGTTCATCCAGGTTCAGCGCGATCATATCCGCGGGAGCTCCCGGAACCAGTGTTCCCAACCCCGGCGTCCGGAAAATGCGGGCGCCCTCCGCCGTAGCCATCTTCAACGCCTGCATGGCGGGGAGCGCAGTAGCGTCACCGCTGTACCCCTTGGCAAGAATAGCGGCCAGCTTCATTGTTTCAAACATATCCAGACTGTTGTTGCTGCACGCTCCGTCCGTTCCCAGAGAGACGGGAACGCCGGCCTGCACCATATCCCGCACGCGGGCGAAGCCGGACGCCAGTTTCAGGTTGCTGACCGGGTTATGGACAACCGCCGCCCCGGAAGCGGCCACCAGCTCCAGTTCCTCATCCGTCACGTCCACCATATGAGCCAGCACGGCGCGTTCATTCAGCAGCCCCATATCGCGGGCATAGCCCACGGGGCGCCTTCCTCCGTGCAGGGAACGGCACTGCTCCACTTCCCCGGCGGATTCGGACAGATGGATATGCAGCATCATATCCAGTTCCTCCGCCAGCTTCATGGAACGCCGGAGCACTTCGTCACTGGTAGTGTACACGCTGTGCGGCATCAGGGCCACCTGCACCCTGCCGCGGCCGGAAAAGCGTTCCGCCTGCTCCCGGTACAGGGCTTCCGCACCATCCCACCCCCCGTATGCCGGAGAGGGAAAAGCAAAAACGACTTCCCCGCCAACACAGCGCATTCCCATGCGTTCCGCTTCCTGGAGGACATTGGCCTCCAACAGGTAGGAATCTACAAACGCCGTGGTGCCCGTCCGCATCATTTCATAC